>Ga0189291_100200_pt1 | contig 42114 bp, 54 predicted proteins | sample UW1redminimetaG_FD_130331 | JGI IMG/M metagenome (GOLD analysis project Ga0189291, IMG submission 130331) | Marine microbial communities from the Costa Rica Dome - UW179B-red mini metaG | ecosystem: Environmental > Aquatic > Marine > Oceanic > Photic zone | place: Costa Rica: the Eastern Pacific... | reverse complement strand
AATCCCATGTCGATCACTCCATGTCTCCCTGACCAAAACCGTCAGGGCTATGTGTTCACATGGGTCAATTCTCAGTGACAATTTATGGGGCTACAGGGTCAGTTCTCAGTGACATTCAACACACATTCGATATATCGCCGTACGTATCGGTTCAGAAGATGTTCATACTTGGAGAGAATGCGAAAACCGATCGAGCTTTTGAAAGTGTTGAAAGTGGAGCTTTTAAAATTTCGGTTAGAAGCAAGGTTTTCGCTAAGTGCATGAATTAAATATAAAAATGACTCGACTCAGCAGTGCGGAAATGCATTTTAGCTCTGTCTTGTGACGAAAGGTCTTCCGAGACCCAAAAGCAGATCTCCGGCAAAGGAGGCTAAAAAAGTAGCGCGCCGTTTTAGCGGCGCGCTGAAGTGAGGGTTTAAGTACCCTGTAGTTGATTGCCATACGATAGAGGCCCTCAAGGGCTCGGGCAAGCAGGTACTGTCCTTCACTCCGCTGAAATCAATAACCGCCCAGCATCTGGCTGGCGCGGACCAGTGGAGAATTGTCCTATGGGCGACGCGGCGAATTATGAAACGGTGTACGGCTGATCTGTTTGTATTGATGGAAGACACTGGCCTTTTTGATCACCTTCCAGCGTCCATCAAGAGGTTGCTTGAACTCAACGGTTCTGCGCGTCGTGTCACGATATCTGCGGCTATTGATGTCCATACCCGATGTCTGCTGGCATTGCAGATTGTGCCGAATGCAATCGAGAGCCCACTTCAGCACACTCTTGAAATGATCTACACGGAAAAGTCGCCAATTGCTGACGCGGCGGGTGCAAAATTTGGGTGGCCGATGTGCGGGGCGCCAGAGTCGATCGTTTTCGATCGTGGATCGGCGTACATCTCCGACGACGCCTATGACATTCTTGCGTATCTCGGCATTACCAACATTGGTTCTCCGGCTGGTAAGCCCTGGTTGAAACCTTTTATCGAGCGCGTTTTCAGGACGATCCACAGTGATCTGCTCTTGCGGTTTTCCCCTCGTTGCGCCCGTTATTGCCCTGCTTGTCTTGCCACAGACGGACGTAAGGTGGACCGGCGTTTTCGCCTTCTCTGGGGGTTCAGACTTGCCAGCCGCTGTGAAAAGCATTGCTTGGCTCTGGCGGATGCCGCCTTGAAGAACGCGACCAACCTACGGGCGGCACTCGGAGGGTCGCCGTTGGCGCCGGCCAATGAAGCCAGTGGCGAGACACCCGACTATTTGCGGTGGCTGCGAGGACGCCTCAACGATGAGGTATGCGCTTATGATCCGTGGCTGGATGGGCAGACCATTGAGCAGGTGCTTGCTGCCTCGGAAATGTTGGGAGCTGTTCTTGAGCATGGCCATCAGGTCGCGGTCACAAAGTTAAAACCGTCTCAGACCGAAGAAGTAACTGACATCGGATTTTCGGTCTATCAGGAAGGGCCCGGTGCGATTTCAGAAGCGCTAGATACCATTCGGCAGACGTCGCCTGCTACGGCAGTGCAGGCAGGATCACTGGCCCACTACGGCAAGCTTTTCGACTGGCTGGATCGCCGTAGCAACGCCATCGATCCTGGGCCGATCAGGGATATCCTGCGCGATCATATTGTGAAGCATTCCGCCGTTGAGCCTGGAGCCACGGTCTTGGGGATCGAAATCACGGAACGTCGTTACTATACGATCTATAGCCTGTCTGCCGAAGTGGGCATCGATCGTCCGCGCCTTTGTCGCCTCCTGAAGAAGCTCGACCAGATCCCGTCGACTGCAACCGATGTTGAAAGCGGCAATATGGTTTTCGACGCGGCGAAGACGATGCCACTGATCGAAGCATTCAAAACTGCAGTGACGCTGCAAGATGTGGCTGAATATATCGAAGGCAATAAGGGGCAGGTGGAAGTGCTTTACCGGGTCGGCATGCTGAAACCTCTTGTTCCAAGAACTGGTCGCGGATCCGTTCGGCATGTCGTCTTTGCTCGACAGCACTTGGATGACTTCCTCGCTGAGATAAGTGAACTTCCGGAACTTGCGCTCGATACCGGCACGAACTTTCACCCACTCCCATATGCCTGCCAGCGCGGAGCTGGTACCTTTGAAGGTGTTTTCGCACGCGTTCTGTCCGGCGAAATTCCCGCTTTTCGCCAACCTGGGAAAGTGGGCGTCAGCGCCATCTACGTTGACGTGGATATGGTCCTTGAGATGAAGAAGTCAGCCTGACTTAATGCAGATCATTGTGATGAAACGAGCCCGCTTCGGCGGGCTTTTTTGTTGCATTTTCTTCAGTTCCGCAGCTATATGCTCCAATTCTCGCGGGATCTTTGCTCCCATTCCGAAACAGCTGAAAATAAGGCTTTGAATCTGCTTGTTTATTTGAGCTCTTCCGAGGTAACTTTACCCCGATCTTCAGATATTGAGGGGAACACCCCCCTTGACCCCATCGGCGTCAACACCTAAACGACCCCATCGGCATGGCCCCAGATTCGTCTGGGGCTTGTCTTTTGTCGCATGGCAGGACCAGTCCCGCCTTAAGGCAAACCGGTAACGCGGGGCTTTTCCCGCCGCGCCACATCCATCGGGGACCTTCGGGGCCCTATAACCATCGGCAGATACCGCCCTGATAACGGGCAGCTCTGCCGCACAGCTAAACGGAAGACAGACAACATGGCACTCAAGTCGTACAAACCGACGACGCCGGGCCAGCGTGGGCTGGTACTGATCGACCGTTCGGAGCTTTGGAAAGGCCGCCCGGTCAAGGCCCTCACAGAGGGTTTGACCAAGAATGGCGGACGGAACAACACCGGACGGATCACAATGCGTCGCAAAGGTGGTGGTGCAAAGCGCCTCTACCGTATCGTCGATTTCAAGCGCAACAAGCTGGACATGTCCGCGGTTGTAGCACGGATCGAATATGACCCGAACCGGACAGCATTTATTGCCCTGATCCAGTACGAAGATGGCGAGCAAGCCTATATCCTTGCCCCTCAGCGTCTGGCAGTTGGCGACAAGGTGATTGCATCGGCCAAGGCCGACATCAAGCCCGGTAACGCAATGCCCTTCAGCGGCATGCCCATCGGTACAATCATCCACAACATCGAAATGAAGCCAGGTAAAGGCGGTCAGATCGCCCGTGCCGCCGGTACATACGCCCAGTTCGTTGGTCGTGATGGTGGATATGCTCAGATCCGTTTGTCTTCGGGCGAACTGCGTCTGGTGCGTCAGGAATGCATGGCCACCGTTGGTGCCGTGTCCAACCCCGACAACTCCAACCAGAACTACGGTAAAGCGGGCCGCATGCGTCACAAGGGCATCCGTCCTTCTGTACGTGGTGTCGTGATGAACCCGATCGACCACCCGCACGGTGGTGGTGAAGGCCGGACCTCTGGTGGTCGTCATCCGGTTACGCCTTGGGGCAAGCCGACTAAGGGTGCAAAAACCCGGAACAAGAAAAAAGCGTCTAGCAATCTGATCATCAGATCGCGCCACGCCAAGAAGAAGGGACGCTAATTTATGTCTCGTTCAGTATGGAAAGGCCCTTTTGTTGACGCGTATGTCCTCAAGAAGGCCGAAGCGACACGCGAGAGCGGTCGGAACGAAGTGATCAAGATCTGGTCGCGCCGCTCCACCATCTTGCCTCAGTTTGTTGGTCTGACATTTGGTGTCTACAACGGCCGCAAACATATCCCAGTAAACGTCTCTGAAGACATGATTGGTCAGAAGTTTGGTGAATATTCCCCAACTCGTACCTATTACGGTCACGCAGCAGACAAAAAAGCGAAGCGGAAATAAGCCATGAGCAAGGATAAAAATCCCCGCCGCGTGGCAGACAATGAAGCACGTGCAAAACTGCGCATGCTGAAAACGTCGCCGCAGAAACTGAACCTCGTTGCTGGCCTGATCCGCGGCAAGAAAGTCGAGCGGGCGTTGACCGACCTGACTTTCTCGAAAAAGCGTATCGCGCAGGATGTGAAGAAGTGCCTTCAGTCCGCAATCGCCAATGCCGAGAACAACCACAACCTTGATGTGGACGAGCTGATCGTCTCTGAGGCCTATGTCGGTAAAAACATGACACTCAAGCGTGGTCGTCCACGTGCGCGTGGCCGTTTTGGCAAGATCATGAAGCCGTTTGCCGAAGTCACCATCGTCGTGCGTCAAGTTGAGGAGCAAGCATAATGGGTAACAAAGTAAACCCGATCGGCATGCGTTTGCAGGTCAACCGTACCTGGGACAGCCGCTGGTATGCCGACACCAAGGACTATGGTGATCTGCTGCTGGAAGATCTGGCGATCCGTGCTTTCATCAAGAAAGAGTGTCATCAGGCCGGTGTGGCCCGTGTGATCATTGAGCGCCCTCACAAGAAATGCCGTGTGACAATCCACACTGCACGTCCGGGTGTGATCATCGGCAAAAAAGGTGCGGACATCGAAGGTCTGCGCAAGAAGCTGGCGAACCTGACTGCCTCTGAAGTTCACCTCAACATCGTTGAAGTGCGCAAGCCAGAGCTGGACGCGGCCCTAGTTGGCGAAAGCATTGCACAGCAGCTGGAGCGCCGGGTGTCTTTCCGTCGCGCCATGAAGCGTGCGGTTCAGAACGCCATGCGTATGGGTGCCCTCGGCATCCGTTGTAATCTTGCCGGCCGTCTGGGTGGTGCAGAAATCGCGCGTACCGAATGGTATCGCGAGGGTCGTGTCCCACTGCACACATTGCGCGCCGACATCGATTATGCCCACGTTGAAGCCTCCACTGCCTATGGCATCATCGGCATCAAGACGTGGATCTTCAAAGGCGAGATCATGGAACATGATCCTTCCGCGCATGATCGTAAGTTACAGGAACTTCAAGACGGCCCAGCACCTCGCGGTGCAGGCGGCCGGCGTTAAGGAGTAGATAAATGCTACAGCCAAAACGGACGAAATTCCGCAAACAGTTCAAAGGCTCGATCAAAGGCCTGGCGAAGGGCGGGTCTGACCTGAACTTCGGCACCTATGGTCTGAAAGCCTTGGAGCCCGAGCGGGTCACCGCACGTCAGATCGAAGCTGCACGTCGTGCCATGACGCGTCACATGAAACGTCAGGGCCGTGTCTGGATCCGTATTTTTCCAGATGTGCCTGTTACCTCCAAGCCTGTCGAAGTACGGATGGGTAAAGGTAAAGGTTCCGTGGACTTTTGGGCATGCAAGGTCAAACCCGGCCGCGTGATGTTCGAAATCGACGGTGTGAACGACGATATCGCACGCGAAGCCCTGCGTCTGGCAGCGATGAAGCTGCCGATCAAGACACGGGTCGTGGTACGCGAAGACTGGTAATCCCGTCGACCCCGCCTAGGCGGGGTCTGGCGCGCCGGAGGCAGGGTATCCTCTTGGGGATGCCCGTTCCGACATCGGTGAGTTTGAGAGCCCCCGCTGAGTGATCAGTGGGGGCTCTACTATTTCAACTGCTCTATTCGGAGATCGTCAAAAATAACAACTGATGTTTCGGACCCCTTACCTCCAGGGCGATAGATCCCGAATTTAACGTAGGGTTCGGCACAAGAAGCATACTGAACACTGGTATCTGAGACGATTTGGTGTCCATTCAACGATACGGATAATCGTCCGGGGAGGGTTGTTGTGTCAAAATCCAATTCAAGCGAGATCGGTCTGCCGTAAAGCGAACTAATCTTAATGTTTTTCTTGAGCGCATTGCGATGGCGTCCAGAACTGGTGTTCGAGACACCGCGCAGGGTCTCAACGCGCATTTTTCCGTTGGTGAATTTCATCATCACTGGAGGATAGGCGTGTTGACAGTCTTCGGCCCACCCGTGGATTTGAAAGAAGGCTTCTCGTTCGCCTGTGAATCCCCTCTGAAAAATAACCTCAGATGTAATCTTGTAACGGCGTCCAACCCCGCGTCGCTCTTTTTGCGCTAGTTCAGCGCGTTCCCAGTAGGGTGCGCTATGACGTGCGTTGTTATCAGTGCTGCATCTCCCGATATCGCCGGGGTGCAACGTGAACCGTAGCTTGCGATCGCCATCTATTTTGACACGTTCGATAGAGGTTCGGCTTGGCAGCCCGCAATCATCGAAAAACTGAGTGTTCCAGTCTGTGTCGCTGTAAGACTTATTTTGAGCGCCAGAGGCATTTGCAATTGCCATGAGGACCAGACATAGCGCACCAGTCAAAAGTAGATTTCCCATCGCATCTATTCTCATTCTATTCGCCACCTCAAACCCGACCCATCAACACATCACCATAGGCAGCAATATCAAAGCGCGTCAGGCTTTCCACGGCTCACCGGCCGGACCCATCATGATGTCAGCAAGCGGATGGTCGTTGTTCTGATGCCATTCCGCTTGTGCCGTGAAGGCATCGGTGTTTTCCTCTGACCATTTCTGATGGCGGGCAGTGGCAACAGCCTGTTCAAGCGCCTTGTCTGCCACTGCGGAGACATTCACCCCGAACTCGCGCGCGGCGTCCAATGTACCGGCATTGAAAGTAAGGGAGGTTTTGCGCTTGATGGCCGTGGTCATTTGGCAGGGCCCCAAATTTATACCGCAAAAATATACCGTATGACGGGTTCGGTCAAGTTTCGGCCAGCCTCACCCCCATCCATAATTAAACGACACCGACACCCGATCCTCCTCGACCATATTCATCGGCACCTCATGGCGTAGCCAGCTTTCCCAGAGCAGGATGTCACCCACCTCGGGTGCCACATAGATGAACTGCCGCAAATCCTCTGGTGCATCCTTCACGCGCCCCGGTGAGGCCATCATCATCGCCAGACGCGGGTCTTCGAATTTGATCGCGCTCGCGCCTTCGGGCATGGTCACATAGGTCGTGCCGGAAATCACCGAATGGGGATGGATGTGGGCGGTGTGAATGCCGCCTTCGGGCAGGATGTTGATCCACAGGCTGTCGAGTTTCAGCTTCCGCTCGCCAAGGTCAAAGGCCAGATCCTTGGCAAAGGTTTTGACATGCTTATCCAGAACCTTTTTCAAATCTTTGAAGATCGGAAAGCGGTAAGGCAGGTCGTCGAGGGACGCATAGGAGGTATAGCCAGCATAGCCGTTTTCCTCGCACCAGTCCTGTCCGGCCTCATCATCATTGGCGATGGCGATGCAGGACGCTTCGAGTTCGTCGGGATTGATCGGTTTGCCGCGCTCTGCCAGCTGGGCGTGATAGAGGCGGGTGGCAAAGAGGGATTTGATGTTACTCATGGGTTAACTCCGTAATGCGGGCAGGCCGACACCGGTGCTGTCAAACCCGCCATCTGCTGCGATGACCTGTCCGGTGACATAGCTGGCTTTGTCGGAACAAAGGAAGGTGATGACTTCGGCAATCTCGCGCTCCGATCCATAGCGGTTCAGCGGGATTGCGTCGTGATAGGCGTCGATGATGTCTTGACTGTGAACCGCCATGGCCAGTTTGGTGCGCACCGGGCCGGGGCAGACGCAATTGGCGCGGATGCCGTATTCGCCCAGCTCGGCGGCCTGCTGCTTGGTCAGCTGGATCACGGCGGCCTTGGAGGTGCCATAGGCGACCCGCAGGGTAGAGGCGCGCAGACCAGAGATAGAGGCGATGTTGACCAGCGCACCTTTGGTTTCTTTCAGGGCGGGGATTGCGGCCTGTGAGACAAGGAAGACGCCATCAAGGTTGGTTTCCATCACCCGGCGCCAACGGGCGAAATCGGTTTCCTCGATTGGGCCGAAGTCCGCAACGCCAGCATTATTGACCACTGCGTCGATGCGGCCAAAGCTGGAATGTACCGCCTTGACCATCGCATCCACATCTTCGGGTTGGGACACATCATGTACAAAAGGGCTGGCCCCGTTGATCCCCTTGGCTGCAAGGGTGAGTTCGTCGCCGTCGCGATCCACCATGGCAACGCGCCAGCCATCCTCGATAAACAGTTTGGTGGTGGCCAGACCGATGCCGCGCGCGGCACCCGTGACAAGGGCAACTTTTTCAGACATGGATGAACCTCCGGTGGTTGGCTTTCACTCCCGTTTAGCGCAGTGTCCGGTCCGTGACGAGGCAGAGTTTCCGGCAAACTGCCGCCATGCGGGGCACTGTCACAAAACTCCTGTGGCAAAGGGGTTGCGCCCTATGCCTTTCCCTCCTATACGGCGCACTTCGGAACAGACTCCACCAGAATCGGGGTGACGCATGTGCGGCCTGCTGGTGATGTTGAAAGGAGATGGCACATGATTGCCAAAGAACTGCACGACAAGACGCCGGACCAGCTCCGCGACGAGCTTGTGAACCTGAAAAAAGAAGCTTTCAACCTGCGTTTCCAGCAAGCCACTGGCCAGCTGGAAAACCCTGCGCGTCTGCGCACGGTCAAGCGTGATGTGGCCCGTGTCCACACAGTGTTGAACCAAAAAGCTGCCGCAGCAGCAACCGAAGGAGCCTAACGAATGCCCAAGCGTATCCTGACAGGCACCGTAACATCGGATGCCAACGCCCAGACAGTCACCGTATCCGTAGAGCGTCGCTTTACCCATCCGGTTCTGAAGAAGACCATCCGTAAGTCCAAAAAATACCGGGCCCACGATGAGAACAACACATTCAAAGTTGGGGATTCCGTCCGCATCATCGAATGTCCGCCAAAATCGAAAACGAAACGTTGGGAAGTGATCACTGCGTAACCGCAGTATCGCTGACCGTTAATCGAAACCCTGGGGGAGAAGGCCACGCATCGGCCCCCCATAGGTCGGGAGAAACCAAATGATCCAGATGCAGACCAACCTGGATGTTGCTGACAACAGCGGCGCGCGCCGTGTTCAGTGCATCAAGGTCCTGGGTGGTTCCAAGCGTAAGTACGCATCCGTCGGCGACATTATTGTCGTGTCGGTCAAGGAAGCCATCCCTCGCGGTCGTGTGAAAAAGGGCGACGTCCGCAAGGCCGTTGTTGTACGCACCGCCAAAGAAGTACGTCGCGACGATGGCACGGCCATCCGTTTTGACCGTAACGCCGCAGTTATCCTGAACAACAACAACGAGCCCGTAGGTACACGTATCTTTGGACCAGTTGTGCGCGAACTGCGCGGCAAGAACTTCATGAAAATCATCTCGCTTGCGCCGGAGGTGCTGTAATGGCTGCTAAACTTCGCAAAGGTGACAAGGTCATCGTGTTGGCTGGCAAGGACAAGGGCAAGACAGGCGATATCACGTCTGTAGATCCGAAATCCGGCAAGGCCGTTGTGGAAGGGATCAACATCTCTATCCGCGCCACGCGCCAGTCTCAGGAAAACCAGGGCGGTCGCATCCCCAAGGCGATGCCAATCGACCTGTCCAACCTCGCACTTGTTGACGCCAACGGCAAAGCAACACGCGTAGGGTTCAAAATTGAAGGGGACAAGAAAGTCCGTTTCGCAAAAACCACGGGGGACGTGATTGATGCTTGATACTGCAGCCTATACACCCCGCCTTCTGACCGTCTATCGCGATGAAATCCGCGCCAAGATGAAAGAAGAGTTCGGCTATAAAAACGACATGATGATCCCGCGCCTTGATAAAGTCGTGTTGAACATCGGTTGTGGTGCAGCCGCCGTGCGTGACAGCAAGAAAGCCAAATCCGCGCAGGAAGACCTGACGCTGATCGCCGGCCAGAAAGCTATGACGACTATCGCCAAGAAGTCGATCGCGGGTTTCCGCGTACGTGAAGAAATGCCAATGGGCGCGAAAGTGACCCTGCGTGGCGCACGTATGTATGAATTCATGGATCGTCTGATCACAGTTGCAATGCCTCGTATCCGCGACTTCCGCGGCATCTCTGGCAAATCCTTTGACGGTCGTGGCAACTATGCCATGGGTCTCAAAGAGCACCTCGTGTTCCCGGAAATCGATTTTGATAAAATCGACGAAAACTGGGGTATGGACATCGTCATCGCCACAACGGCGAAAACCGACGCAGAAGCAAAAGCATTGTTGACAGCGTTCAACATGCCGTTCGCTCAGTAAGCGCGGGAAGGATTAGATATGGCTAAGAAATCCATGATCGCACGCGAGAAAAAGCGTGAAGCATTGGTCAAGAAGTACGCCGCAAAGCGTGCCGAATTGAAAGCAATCGTAAGCGACCAAGAAAAGCCGATGGAAGAGCGTTTCCGCGCCTCACTGAAGCTGGCGAAACTGCCGCGCAACTCTTCGGCTGTGCGTTTGCACAACCGTTGCCAGCTGACCGGCCGTCCGCACGCTTACTATCGTAAACTGAAAATCTCGCGTATCGCGCTGCGTGATCTCGGCTCTTCCGGCCAGATCCCCGGCATGGTCAAGTCGAGCTGGTAAGGAGCGCATCAGATGAACGATCCTATCGCAGATATGCTGACACGCATCCGCAACAGCCAGATGCGCGGCAAATCCACAGTCATGACCCCAGCTTCCAAGCTGCGTGCATGGGTTCTGGATGTGCTGGCCGACGAAGGCTACATTCGCGGCTATGAAAAAATGACAGGTGCCGACGGCCACCCTGCCATTGAAATCAGCCTCAAGTATTACGAAGGCGAACCTGTTATTCGCGAGTTGAAGCGGGTCTCTAAACCCGGTCGCCGCGTTTACATGGGCTCGAATGACATCCCGCAGGTCCGTCAGGGTCTGGGTGTGTCGATTGTCTCCACCTCCCAGGGTGTGATGTCGGATGCAAATGCACGCTCTGCCAATATTGGCGGCGAAGTGCTCTGCACCGTATTCTAAGGAGTGCAAGATGTCTCGTATTGGTAAAAAAGCGGTTGATCTGCCCGATGGCGTAACAGCCACCGTGTCCGGTCAGTCTATCGAAGTAAAAGGCCCCAAGGGTGTCCGCTCTTTCAAGGCAACAGATGATGTTGACCTGAAAGTTGAGGATGGCGCAGTTTCCGTGATCCCACGTGGCAAGTCCAAGCGCGCGCTCCAGCAGTGGGGCATGAGCCGCACAATGGTCGCGAACCTGGTCACCGGTGTGACCACCGGCTTCAAGAAAGAGCTTGAAATTCAGGGTGTTGGTTATCGTGCTGCGATGACTGGCAATGTCCTGAAATTGAACCTCGGCCTGTCGCATGACGTAGATTACACGCCACCGGAAGGTGTTACTGTAACTGCGCCCAAGCAGACAGAAATCGTTGTGGAAGGCATTGACGAACAGCTTGTTGGTCAAGTCGCTGCGAACATCCGCGCATGGCGCAAGCCCGAGCCCTATAAGGGCAAAGGCATCCGCTATAAGGGTGAATTCGTCTTCCGCAAAGAAGGCAAGAAGAAGTAAGGAACGCACAGATGGCAAACAGCAAAAGACAACTGTTCATCAAACGCCGCATGCGCGTTCGGAACAAACTTCGCCGCGCGAACCGGGGCCGTATGCGCCTCTCCGTGCACCGTTCAAACAAGAACATCATGGTTCAGTTGATCGACGACGTGAACGGCGTAACAGTCGCCTCCGCATCGACGCTCGAAAAAGACCTTGGTTTTGTTGGCAAGAACAACCTCGAAGCGGCCACCAAAGTGGGCACGGTTATTGCCGAGCGCGCCAAGAAAGCCGGTGTTGAGGAAGCATATTTTGACCGTGGCGGTTTCCTGTTCCACGGCAAGGTAAAAGCATTGGCCGAAGCGGCCCGCGAAGGCGGTCTGAAGATTTGATGCTGGTGGCGGGCTGAACCCCGCCCCGCATTTTATCGGTAGGGTGGGACATGTCCCGCCAATTGAACAAAGCGAAGAGGGCCACGCCGGCCCTCTCGATGATCCGGGGGTCAAGGCCCACCAGGATTGAACCAATAGGGCACACGCCCGCAAACAAGGAGGCCACAATGGCCAGAGATGACAACCGCGGGGGCAACCGCCGCAACAACCGCGATGAAACTCCAGAATTCCAGGATCGCCTTGTCGCGATCAACCGTGTGTCCAAGACTGTTAAAGGCGGTAAGCGCTTTGGTTTTGCGGCACTCGTTGTTGTCGGTGACCAAAAAGGTCGTGTGGGTTTTGGCAAAGGTAAAGCCAAAGAGGTGCCCGAGGCGATCCGCAAGGCCACCGAGCAGGCCAAGCGCCAGATGATCCGCGTTCAGCTGCGCGAAGGCCGCACGCTGCACCACGATATGGAAGGCCGTCACGGCGCCGGTAAAGTGGTTATGCGCACAGCACCAGAAGGTACCGGTATCATCGCCGGTGGTCCAATGCGTGCCGTTTTCGAAATGCTGGGTGTGAAGGACGTTGTGTCCAAATCCATCGGTTCGCAAAACCCGTACAACATGATCCGCGCCACCATGGACGGTCTGCGCAAGGAATCTTCCCCGCGCTCCGTTGCACAGCGTCGCGGCAAGAAAGTTGCTGACATCCTGCCCAAGACTGACGCGCCAGCGCCAGCAACCGAGGAGGCCTAAACCATGGCTAAGACTATTGTCATCAAACAGATCGGTTCGCCGATCCGTCGCCCCGCAAAACAGAAGGCCACGCTTGTTGGTCTGGGCCTGAACAAGATGCACCGCACACGCGAGCTGGAAGACACCCCTTCTGTGCGCGGCATGATCAACAAGATCAGCCACATGGTCGAGATTGTCGAAGAAAAAGGCTAAGGCCCGCTTCACAGCATTAGATTTGGAAAACCCCGGTTCTTATGACCGGGGTTTTTCGTTTTGGTGGCTATCATAAGGTCGAAAACGACGAGAGATTAGGCGGGATTGAGGTGGTTTTGCGTTCGGCATACTCCAACCCAAAACTCAGGCTTTTGCCGATACGATGTGCCAGAGTGGACCAGTAGACAGCCTTTTCCTGCGACAGGTGCCTTGTCAGAACGGAATCAAACAGGTTCAGCCAGATCGGAAAATGGTCGGGCAGGACATTCCCTGCGGCAAGGTGTTTCTGCATCGGGTTTCCAGAGTATCCCGGCTGCCGCAGCAATGCGCCACACCAGAAATCAATGATCTTTTCTTCGTGACTGTCCCAGTCGGTGACATGTTCTGCAAAAACGGGCCCCAGCTCCGGGTGCGTCCGGGTGAGGGCGTAGAATTCTTTCACAACTTTACGTATTTCACTCTGGTTCGGCGGGGCGTTGTTAACATGGCGCATCAGACGACGACGTTCCACAGGATGATCAGGGAAATGATGAGGTAGATCAAAGAGTTCAACAGCCATCGCAAGAGACCGGCGTCACCGTTTGGATCAATGCCCAGTTTCCGGCAGATCGCATTGCCCGGCCAGAAAAGTAGATCAGCAAGCTGTTGCATCAGGGACTCCTTAATGCGTAAATAAGATACGGAATATATACCTCCTTTAATGCGCAAATGAAATACCAATAATAAAATGCAGATTGATAAGTTCTCCGATTACGCCCTTCGGGTCATGATGGTGCTGGCAGTACGCAGCCCGCAGCGGGCTTCCGCGCGCGAAATTGCGGGTGTTTTCGGGATTTCGGAAAACCATGTTGCAAAAATTGCCACTGCCCTTGTGCGCGAAGGTTATGTGGTGTCGCAAAGGGGGCGGGCAGGGGGGCTTAGCCTTGCCATTCCTGCGGTGGAAATTTCGGTGGGCGGGCTTTTGCGGCGGATAAAGTCGCAGCCACCTGTTGCGGAGTGCTTTGCTGAAAGCGGCTCTTGCCTGATTATGCCCGCCTGCGGGTTACGCAGCCCGTTGAAGGAAGCGCAGGAAGCATTCTTTGCGGTTCTGGATGGGTATAGCCTTGCTGATATCACCAAACAGCAGCAGGCGCTTGCACGGCTGCTGCCAGAGCCCTCTTGATCCGAGCCCAAACCCCCTCTATACGCGCCCAGTGGCCCTGATTCCGGCCATCTTATTTGTAACGCCGCGTCTGCCCACTTCCCGTCGCTGGGGGGCATTTCCGGCAAAAGGAGAAGCGACAATGTTTAAGTTGAATGAACTTTCTGACAACCCGGGTGCAACCAAGAAGCGCAAGCGCGTTGGCCGTGGTCCGGGTTCCGGCACCGGTAAAATGGGTGGCCGTGGTATCAAAGGTCAGAAGTCCCGTTCAGGTGTGGCGATCAATGGTTACGAAGGTGGCCAGATGCCCCTGTTCCAGCGCCTGCCAAAGCGTGGCTTTAACAAGCCAAACCGCAAGTCCTATGCTGTTGTGAACCTGGGCCTGATCCAGAAATTCGTCGATGCCAAGAAGCTTGACGCGAAAAAGCCGATTGATGCGGCTGCGCTGATCGCTTCCGGTCTTGTCCGTCGCGAGCTGGACGGCATTCGTTTGCTGGCCAAAGGCGAGATTTCCGCGAAGCTGGATCTGCATGTTGCAGGCGCGTCAAAATCTGCTGTTGAAGCTGTTGAAAAAGCCGGCGGTAAGGTGACCTTGCCTGCAAAAGCTGAAGCAGCGGCAGAGTAACGCGGCCTTAAGGCTTGTGAGCGGGCGATGTCCCGCTTACATACTCACCTAAGTTTTCCCAAACGCCGCCCGCTGGAAAACAGCCGGGCGGCGTTTGCATAACCACGAAAAGAGATCGCAAAATGGTATCAGCCGTCGAGAACATGGCCGCCAACACCAGCTGGGCTGCGTTGGGCAAGGCCACGGACCTTCGAAACCGCATCCTGTTTACGCTGGGTTTGTTGATTGTCTATCGCTTGGGCACGTTTATTCCCGTTCCGGGCATCGACGGTGGCGCATTGCGTGACTTTATGGATCAGGCCGGTCAGGGCATCGGCGGCATGGTCAGTATGTTCACCGGCGGCGCGCTGGGGCGGATGGGGATCTTTGCGCTTGGTATCATGCCCTATATCTCGGCCTCGATCATCGTGCAGCTTCTGGGGTCAATGTATGGCCCTTGGGAGCAGCTGAAGAAAGAAGGTGAGCAGGGGCGCAAGAAGCTAAACCAGTATACGCGCTATGGTACTGTCACGCTGGCGATTTTGCAGTCTTACGGTCTGGCCGTGTCTTTGGAGGCGGGCGATATTGCCGCTGATCCGGGCCTTTATTTCCGCATTGCCTGTATGATCACACTGGTGGGCGGCACCATGTTCCTGATGTGGCTGGGTGAGCAGATCACCGCACGCGGTATCGGCAACGGTATTTCGCTGATCATCTTTGTCGGCATCATCGCCGAAGTTCCTGCCGCGATTGCACAGTTCTTTGCCTCTGGCCGTTCCGGCGCGATCAGCCCGGCGGTGATTGTGGGTGTGCTGCTGATGGTGGTGCTGACGATCATGTTTGTGGTGTTCATGGAGCGTGCTCTGCGCAAGATCCACATTCAATATCCCCGCCGTCAGGTTGGTATGAAAATGTACGATGGCGGCTCCAGCCACCTGCCGGTCAAGGTAAACCCCGCCGGTGTTATCCCCGCAATCTTTGCCTCTTCCCTGCTGTTGCTGCCGATCACCATCAGCACGTTTTCGGGTAATTCCACAGGTCCGGTCATGTCGGTTCTGCTGGCAAACTTTGGTCCCGGACAGCCACTGTATCTGTTGTTCTTTGTCGCGATGATTGTGTTCTTCACCTATTTCTACACTTTCAACGTCAGCTTTAAGCCGGACGATGTTGCCGACAATCTGAAAAATCAGAACGGTTTTGTGCCGGGTATCCGCCCGGGCAAAAAGACTGCGGAGTATCTGGAATATGTTGTGAACCGCCTGCTTGTTCTTGGGTCTGGTTATCTGGCGCTGGTCTGTGTTTTCCCGGAAATCCTGCGCGGGCAATTCGCCATTCCGTTCTATTTCGGCGGGACATCCGTGTTGATTGTTGTCTCGGTAACAATGGATACAATTCAACAGGTTCAGAGCCATCTCCTCGCGCACCAATACGAAGGTCTGCTTGAAAAATCCAACCTGCGCGGTAAAGGTAAAGGTCCACGCAAAAAACGGAGCCCGTTACGTCGATGAATATTATTCTGCTTGGACCCCCAGGCGCGGGCAAAGGCACGCAAGCACGTCATTTGGTTGAGACACGCAACATGGTGCAGCTTAGCACCGGCGACATGCTGCGCGAGGCCAAGGACAGTGGCACAGAGATGGGCAAGAAAGTTGCCGAAGTCATGGCCCGCGGCGAGTTGGTTACCGACGAGATCGTCATCGGGTTGATCCGTGAAAAACTTCAGGGTGATGCAGGTGGCGGATTTATTTTTGATGGTTTCCCACGCACATTGACGCAGGCGACTGCGCTGAATGATTTGATGAAGGAAGAGGGCAAAAGCCTTGATGCCGTCATCGAACTGCGGGTGCGCGATGAGGCACTGGTGGCACGGATTGCAGGACGTTCGACCTGTGGTGCCTGTGGTGAAGTCTATCATGATGAGACCAAACCGCAGCCGGCGGATGGCAAATGTTCCAATTGTGGTGCGTCAGACTTCAAACGCCGTGCTGACGACAACGAAGAGTCCCTGCGCACACGGTTGATGGAATATTACAAAAAGACCTCGCCTTTGCTGGGGTATTACTATGCCCATGACCTGCTCAAGCGGGTTGATGGATTGGCTGACATCAAAGTGGTGCAAGCATCACTGGCAGCGATCCTCGACGGATAAGGCGGGTGCCGGACTTTTGCAAAGGTCCGGCCCGATTTCTTGTAAGAAATTGCCCCATGCCGCAGGTGTCACGCCCTTGGGTTGACGCCCTTTCGAAAACCAAATAGTCAGCGCTATCTCGAAAGAGAATCAATTTGCGGATTGGGTTGCACCCGTTCGCATGATCACCTGATCAGCTTTAGCCCGATGGCCGTAATCGCCTCGGGCTTATGTTGTGAAAAAAGGGTCTGGTACCACGGACCCGCAACGAAAAGGAATTGCACACGTGGCACGTATTGCCGGCGTAAACCTCCCGACTGCAAAGCGGGTTCCAATCGCCCTCACATATATCACCGGTATCGGTAACTCTTCCGCAGAAGCCATCTGCGAATCTGTTGGCATCGAGCGTTCGCGCCGTATCAACGAATTGTCCGACGCTGAAATCCTGAAAATCCGCGAGCACATCGACGAAAACTACACCGTCGAAGGTGACCTGCGTCGTGACACGCAGATGAACATCAAGCGTCTGATGGACCTTGGTTGCTACCGTGGCCTGCGTCACCGCCGGAACCTGCCGGTTCGCGGTCAGCGCACACACACAAACGCTCGCACCCGCAAAGGCCCCGCAAAGGCCATTGCCGGTAAGAAGAAATAAGGGAGACTGATTAGATGGCACGCGATGCACGCAAGACCAAGCGTAAGGTCTCCAAAAATATCGCCGCAGGTGTGGCGCATGTGAACTCTTCGTTTAACAACACAAAGATCCTGATTTCTGACGTTCAGGGCAATGCAATTGCATGGTCCTCTGCCGGTACAATGGGTTTTAAAGGCTCTCGTAAGTCTACGCCTTATGCGGCGCAGATGGCTGCAGAAGATGTAGGCCGCAAGGCGCAAGAGCACGGTGTTAAGACGCTGGAAGTTGAAGTCCAGGGCCCCGGTTCCGGCCGTGAATCAGCGCTGCGCGCGCTGGCCGCTGCAGGTTTCAACATCACGTCCATTCGTGACGTGACCCCGATGGCCCACAACGGCTGTCGTCCGCCAAAACGCCGCCGCGTTTAAGCGACACAAGATGACGGGGTCTGCGTGTTTCATGCAGGCCCCATACCGCTTTTTTGAAACCTCGAGCGTAACTGCTGATCGGACATGCGGCAGATACAAGGATGGAGGGACATATGATCCACAAAAACTGGGCTGAATTGATCAAACCCGCACAGCTGGACGTCAAGCCGGGCAATGACCCTGCGCGTCAGGCCACTGTGATGGCAGAACCGCTTGAGCGCGGCTTTGGTTTGACCATGGGCAACGCGCTGCGTCGCGTTCTGATGTCGTCACTGCAGGGTGCTGCGATCACATCCGTACAAATTGACAATGTTTTGCACGAGTTTTCATCGGTTGCCGGTGTGCGTGAAGACGTTACCGACATCATTTTGAACCTCAAAGGCGTTTCGATCCGTATGGAAGTCGAAGGGCCAAAGCGTCTGTCGATCTCTGCAAAGGGTCCTGGCGTTGTGACGGCTGGCGATATTTCCGAGTCTGCGGGCATTGAGATTTTGAACCGTGACCACGTGATCTGCCACCTTGATGATGGTGCGGATGTGTACATGGAGCTGACCGTAAACACCGGCAAGGGCTATGTCTCTGCCGAGAAGAACAAGCCGGAAGATGCGCCAATTGGTTTGATCCCGATCGATGCAATCTACTCGCCGGTCAAGAAGGTTTCTTATGACGTGCAGCCGACCCGCGAAGGTCAGGTGCTGGATTATGACAAGCTGACCATGAAGGTTGAAACAGACGGTTCGATCACGCCGGATGATGCTGTGGCTTTTGCTGCACGTATCCTGCAGGACCAGCTGGGCATCTTTGTGAACTTTGACGAACCTGAATCTGCATCGCGCGCCGATGAGGATGACGGTCTGGAGTTTAACCCGCTGCTGCTGAAGAAAGTGGACGAGTTGGAACTGTCTGTGCGTTCGGCAAACTGTCTGAAGAACGACAATATCGTGTATATTGGCGATCTGATCCAGAAGACCGAAGCCGAAATGCTGCGCACGCCGAACTTTGGCCGCAAGTCCTTGAACGAGATCAAGGAAGTGTTGTCAGGCATGGGGCTGCACCTTGGTATGGACGTCGAGGACTGGCCACCGGACAACATCGAAGATCTGGCCAAGAAGTTCGAAGACAACTTTTAAGTTTACGTAAGGCGGGGTGAACCCCGCCCTACACCACGACCGGGCCGAAGGGCCCCAAGGAGAGTTGGCGCTACGCACGCCAGCCAGACAAAGTAAAACCGCCCGTAGAGGGCACATTTAGGAGACTACAACATGCGTCACGCACGTGGATACCGCCGCCTTAACCGCACACATGAGCACCGCAAGGCGCTCTGGGCGAACATGGCAGGCTCGCTCATCGAACATGAGCAGATCAAAACAACTTTGCCCAAGGCAAAAGAACTGCGCCCGATTATCGAGAAAATGATCACCTTGGCGAAACGCGGCGATCTGCATGCCCGTCGTCAGGCCGCATCCAAGCTGAAAGAAGACAAATACGTTGCAAAACTGTTTGAAGTGCTTGGCCCACGCTATAAGGACCGCCAGGGTGGTTATGTCCGCGTATTGAAGGCCGGTTTCCGTTATGGCGACATGGCACCGATGGCGATCATCGAATTTGTGGACCGTGACCGTGATGCAAAAGGTGCGGGCGACAAGGCACGTATCGCTGCGGAAGAAGCGGCAGAATAAGAATTTTCGCATTTTGCGGATGGAAAGCCCTGCCTTCTGGCGGGGCTTTTTGTTTGGGATGTCGGATTTGAGTTTATTGGCAAGATGAAGCTGGGGTGTTGCGCTGTGCAAACGGGCCGCGCATATGTTTGGGATGGCTGATTTATTTGATAGCGGTGCTGCGGTGCCGGATAGCGCGCCGCGTCCTTTGGCGGACCGGTTGCGCCCCAAGTCGATTGCAGAGGTGATCGGGCAGCAAAAGGTGCTGGGGCCGGATGCACCGCTGACGGTGATGTTGGCGTCGGGCAGTTTGTCATCGTTGATTTTCTGGGGCCCGCCGGGTGTGGGTAAAACCACAATTGCCCGGTTGCTGGCGGATGAAACCGATCTGCATTTTGTCCAGATCAGCGCAATTTTCTCTGGCGTGCCGGAGCTGCGCAAAGTGTTCGAAGCGGCAAAGATGCGGCGGCAGAACGGGCAGGGGACATTGCTGTTTGTTGATGAGATTCACCGTTTCAACAAGGCGCAGCAGGACGGATTTCTGCCCCATATGGAGGATGGCACAATCCTATTGGTGGGGGCCACGACAGAGAACCCCAGTTTCGAATTGAACGCGGCTGTGATGAGTCGCGCACAGGTGCTGGTGTTGGAACGCCTGTCATTGGCCGAGCTGGAACTGATGGCGCAGCGGGCAGAGCAGGAATTGGGCAAGGCCTTGCCGCTGGATGGCCCTGCACGCGAGGCGCTGCTGGAAATGGCCGATGGTGACGGGCGGGCCCTGTTGAACCTGATCGAACAGGTGGCTGCGTGGAAAACCGATCAAAAGCTGGATAGCGCAGCACTTGGTCAGCGGTTGATGCGGCGTGCGGCGCAATATGACAAAGGCGGGGATTCGCATTACAATCTGATCTCGGCCCTGCATAAATCGGTGCGCGGCTCGGACCCGGATGCAGCGCTTTACTGGTTTGCAAGGATGCTGGAGGGAGGCGAAGACCCGCGGTTTCTGGCGCGGCGGATCACCCGTATGGCGGTGGAAGATATTGGATTGGCTGATCCGCAGGCGCAGGCGGTGTGTTTGCAGTCCTGGGAAACCTATGAACGGCTAGGCTCCCCCGAGGGTGAGTTGGCGCTGGCACAGGCGGTGACCTATCTGGCGCTCGCGCCGAAATCGAATGCGACCTATGTGGCCTATAAGGGCGCGCGTAAGGCGGCCAAGCAGACCGGGTCGGAATTGCCGCCCAAGCATATTTTGAATGCTCCGACCAAGATGATGAAAGAACATGGGTATGGCGCGGGTTATGCTTATGATCATGATGCCGAAGACGGGTTTTCCGGGCAGGACTATTTTCCTGAAACCATGAAACGTCCGGTGCTTTATGCGCCTGTCGAGCGCGGGTTTGAACGCGAGTTGAAAAAGCGGCTGGAGTATTTTACCAAACTGCGGGCCAAGCGGGAAGATCAGGCCTGAAACGCCAGCCAGCTTGACAAATGCGCCGCAAAGGCGGACAGACCGGCCATGTTTTCAACGATGCTTCTTGTTGCGTTTGGCGGTGCCCTTGGTGCCGCGCTTCGGTTTTTGTCGGGGGTGGCTGTGCTGCGCCTGACCGGACCTGCAGAGTTTCCTGTGGCGATCATTACGGTCAATGTGATCGGATCGTTTCTGATGGGGGTCTTCGTGGTTGTTGCCGCGCAGCGTGGGCTGACGCATCTCAGCCCTTTTGTCATGACAGGGATCCTGGGTGGTTTTACAACCTTTTCGGCGTTCTCGCTTGAGACGGTGACGTTGATGGAGCGGGGCGCATTTGGCGCGGCCGCGATTTATGTGGCGCTGTCGGTGGGACTGTCCATCGTGGCGTTGATGGCGGGGCTGTGGCTCGCGCGAGGGGTATTGATATGAGCCGAGTTCAAATGCTTGTGGTTCAAGAAGGTGATGGCGATCAGCGGTTGGACCGTTGGTTCAAACGGGAATTTCCGCTGATTTCGCAGGGGCGTATCGAAAAGATGTGCCGCAAGGGGGATATTCGTGTGGATGGTGGTCGCGTCAAGGGCTCGACCCGGCTGGAGGTCGGCCAACAGGTGCGCATTCCGCCGTTGCCTGATGAAAAGGCCCCACCGCCGCCAAAACGTACGCGGGTGACGGATGCGGATGCCAAGATGATCCGGTCTTGTGTGATTTACCGCGATGATCATGTGATTGCGCTGAACAAACCGCCGGGCTTGGCCGTGCAGGGGGGATCAGGGCAGGCGGACCGGCATGTGGATGCGCTGTCCGAGGCCCTGATGTTCGACATGGAAGAAAAGCCGCGGCTGGTGCATCGGTTGGATCGTGACACATCCGGTGTCTTGCTGCTGGCGCGCACGCGCGCGGCGGCCAAGGCGTTGACGGCGGCGATGCGGCATCGCGAAACCCGCAAGATTTACTGGGCCATCGTGGCCGGTGTGCCAACGCCTTATCTGGGCGAGATCAAATATGGTCTGGTCAAGGCGGGCGGGCATGGCAAAAGTGGTGAGGGCGAAAAGATGGTCGCGGTGCATCCGCGTGACATCGACGACACGCCGGGGGCGAAACGGGCACATACGCTTTATGCGACGCTGTACCGTGTCGGGTCGCGGGCGTCCTGGGTGGCGCTTGAGCCGGTGACGGGGCGCACGCACCAGCTGCGCGCGCATATGGCCGAGATCGGGCATCCGATTGTGGGGGATGGCAAATACGGTGGTTCCGGTCAGGAAAACATGGGTGATGGCTGGGGCGCGCAACTGGGTGGGATGATCAGCAAGAAGCTGCATCTGCATGCGCGGTCGATGACCTTTATGCATCCGCACACATGTAAGGTACTGACGGTCACAGCGGAATTGCCGGATCACATAGCGCATTCCTTTGACACCTTTGGCTGGACCGAAGATCTGGCGGCGGATGATCCTTTCGAGAGCCTGCAATGAGCACACCGCTGCGTTTGGTGATCTTTGATGTCGATGGCACGCTGGTGGACAGTCAAAGCGATATCGTTGCGGCGATGACGGTTGCCTATGATGCCGTGGGCGCAGCTGTGCCACCACGCGCGGAGATACTGGGCGTTGTCGGCCTGTCGCTGGATGTGATTTTTCCGCTGTTGATGCCGGATATGTCCCCGCAGGGACATGAGAAGATGTGTGAGGCCTATAAGAACGCCTATATGGAAATGCGTGCGCGGGCGGGTGTGCAACACTCCTCGCCGCTTTACCCCGGTGCGCCGGAGGTTCTGAACCGCTTGCAGATGATGCCGGATGTCCTGTTGGGCGTGGCCACTGGCAAATCCAAACGCGGACTTGATAAATTGATCGAAGGGCACGGGCTGGAAGGGGTGTTTGTCACCCAACAGGTCGCGGATTTCCATCCGTCCAAGCCGCATCCCTCAATGATCCTGCAAGCCATGGCAGATGTCGGTGCCGAGGCGCGCGATACCGTGATGATCGGGGATACAAGTTTTGATATGGAAATGGCCGCAGCGGCAGGGGTGCGCGGTGTTGGCGTGAACTGGGGCTATCACGGACGGGACCGTCTGTCAGCGGCGTCTGTGCTGATTGATGACTTTGCCGGATTACCTGCGGTGTTGGATGAAATGTGGAAGGTGTCTGCATGAGTGACTGGAAAGCCAAACGTTTCTGGAAAGAAGCCACAGTTGACGAGGGCAACGGTGGTTTCGAGGTCAAATTGGACGGGCGTCCGGTCAAAACACCCGCGAAACGCAGCCTGCTTTTGCCCACGCGGGCCATGGCCGAGGTGATTGCGGCGGAATGGGACGCACAGGAAGGCGAGATCAAGCCGCATCTGATGCCAGCGACCAAGACGGCCAATGCGGCGATTGACAAAGTCGCGGTGCAGCACGCCGAAGTGGCGGATATGCTTGCAGATTACGGTGATTGCGATTTGCTGTGTTATCGGGCCGAAGGACCGGCGGAATTGGTCGCCCGGCAGGCGGAGCTGTGGAATCCGATGCTGGACTGGGCGCAGCAGGAGTTGGGTGTGCGGCTTGCCCTGCGGGAAGGGGTGATGCACGCCCCGCAAGACAGCGCGGCGCTTGCGGTGCTGCGGGACAAGACACATGCGCTGTCCGCCTTTGAATTGGCGGCTTTTCACGATCTGGTCAGCCTTTCAGGGTCGCTTGTGCTGGGGTTTGCAGCGGCGCATCAGGCACGCGATCCGGAGGCCCTCTGGGATCTGTCGCGGCTGGATGAGATCTGGCAGGCCGAACAATGGGGCGTTGACGAACAGGCAGAAGAGATGGCTGCGGTCAAAAAGGATAGCTTTTTGCATGCAAATGCCATGTTCACGCTTTGTCGCCAAGTTTAAGGCAATGGCCGCCTCTGGAAGGTGCATCCGTTAGGTCAGACTGCGGTTGACGCCCAAATATTTGGCGGAATCCCTTGACCTTCAAACGGGAATCCGACCACACTACCGCGCACTGATCGGATGAATCCGTGATGTATCGCCTCCGGTGCTCAAAGGCATCGGTTCAACCGCCCATCAACGTGGCGGATTATCAGGAAGAGGTAAAAATGAATAAATCTGTACTTTTCGGCGCAATGACAGTCGCCGCTCTGGCAGCTGGCGCTGCCGCTGCCGGGACGCTTGACGACGTAAAAGCACGCGGCAAGCTGAACTGCGGTGTCACAACCGGTCTGGCCGGTTTCGCGGCACCAGATGCCAATGGCGAATGGAAAGGCTTTGACGTTGCGGTATGCCGCGCGGTTGCCGCCGCCGTTCTTGGTGACGCAACAGCTGTTGAATTTGTCCCGACAACCGGCAAGACGCGCTTTACTGCGCTGGCTTCCGGTGAAATCGACATGTTGGCCCGTAACACCACATGGACCCTGTCCCGTGATGTTGACCTGAAGTTCGATTTTGTTGGCGTGAACTACTATGACGGCCAAGGCTTCATGGTTCCAAAGGCACTGGGTGTTTCATCGGCCAAGGATCTGGACGGCGCGACCGTTTGTATCCAGACCGGTACAACAACAGAGCTGAACCTGGCGGATTTCTTCCGTGCCAACAACATCAGCTATGAGCCAGTGCCAATCGAAACCAACGCGGAAGGCACACAGCAGTACCTTGCTGGTGCATGTGACACCTACACAACCGACGCATCTGGTCTGGCGTCCACACGTGCGACCTTCGAAAACCCAGGCGACCACACATTGCTGCCTGAAATCATTTCGAAAGAGCCACTTGGCCCGCTGGTCCGTCACGGTGACAACGAATGGGGCGACATTGTCCGCTGGACATTGAACGCACTGATCACAGCTGAAGAGCTGGGCGTGTCCTCTGCCAATGTGTCTGAAATGACCACATCCACAACAAACCCTGAAATCGCGCGCCTGCTGGGCAGCGAAGGTACACTGGGCGAGATGCTGGGTCTGGACGCCGATTGGGCCAAGCGCGCAATCGAGACACAGGGCAACTATGGTGAGATCTTTGCCAAGAACATCGGCGAAGACACACCAATCGGTCTGGCCCGTGGTCTGAACGCACAATGGACAAACGGCGGCCTGCTCTACAGCCCACCGTTCCGCTAAATACCACTGCCAAAGGGCGCGGATCATTCCGCGCCCTTTGAGCATCTTGCTTGGACGACCAACAAACACACCTGGCACGGGCGCGGATAGCGCGCTGATAAAAATCAACGGCCAGGGCTTACGGGGAAATTTTTGATGTCGACAACCACTGACCCTCAAGGGGGGACATTCCGGCTATCTATGCTGTTGAATGACTCTCGGTATCGGTCGCTGACGCTTCAGGCCATTGCGGCCATCATTCTAGCGTTGGCCATCTTCCAACTATATTCAAATCTGGCCGAGAACCTGCGCATCGCGGGTCTTAATATTTCCTATGCGTTTCTGGGAACACCTGCCGGATATGACCTGAACCAGACTTTAATCGACTATAACAGCCAGTCCAGCAACTTGCGGGCGGCCTTTGTCGGCATTCTGAACACACTCCTGGTTGCTGTTCTGGGGTGTATCACCGCCACCATCTTTGGTGTCATCGCTGGTGTTCTGCGCCTGTCAAACAACTGGCTGGTCAGAAAGCTGATGGCCTTTTACGTCGAGATTTTCCGCAACATCCCCGTGTTGATCTGGATCATCATCATTTTCACAATCATGACTGCCGTGATGCCTGGCCCGAAACTGTATCTGGGCGAAGACCCTGAGCGGGAACTGTTTGCCGGTCTGTTTGCCTTTACCAATCGGGGCATCTATGTGCCTGCACCTTTCTTTACCAACGGGTTTGGTGGCGAAGACGGCAGTGGCCTGAACTGGTTGCTGGTGATCGGGGTGCTTGTCGCCTCGTTTTTCGCAACGCGGTTTGTGTCCGCAAGTGCCAATACCAAACAGGCCGAAACGGGTGTGCGTCCGAATACAACGTACATCAACCTTGCGATCTGGATTCTACCTGTTGTCATTGTTCTGTTCATCCTTGGTCTTTCTTGGGACCTGCCTGATCCGCTTGCCAACCGGTTTAACCTGCGTGGCGGGTTGCAGATTGGTGCGCCGCTGATTGCGCTTTGGTTTGCCCTGTCGATCTATACCGGCGCTTTCATCGCTGAAAACGTGCGGGCCGGTATTCAGGCGGTGTCTAAAGGCCAGACCGAAGCGGCCTCTGCATTGGGCCTGCGCCCCGGTCGCACGATGAGCCTTGTTGTCTTGCCACAGGCCTTGCGGGTGATCATCCCGCCGCTGATTTCGCAATACCTCAACATCACCAAGAACTCTTCTTTGGCGATTGTTGTGGGCTATGCCGATATCACTGCAACGCTGGGCGGTATCACCCTAAACCAGACAGGGCGCGCAATTGAATGTGTGCTGCTGCTGATGGCGTTCTACCTCATTATCTCGCTTCTGATTTCGATGGGAATGAACGTCTATAACAACGCCATGAAATTGAAGGAGCGCTGAGATGTCAGACACACATTCACACTCCGTCGCCTTTGTCCGTACCGAAACCATTCCCCAATCGGCACCACCGATCACAGCGGCGGGCCCGCTGAAATGGGGGCGTGACAACCTGTTTGCCACACCGGCAAATGGTATCCTGACACTGGTTGCATTGTTTGCCATCTATTTTGTCCTCTCGGCCACCGTGCCTTGGATGTTGAACGGGGTCTGGGATGCCGGCAGCCTGTCGGAATGCCGCGAGATCCTTGCCGGGACCAAAGGCGCCTGTTTCGCGGTGCTTGTGGATCGTTGGGACCAGCTGATTTTCGGCTATAGCTACCCGGCTGATGAATACTGGCGGCCAACGCTGGCATTTGTGCTGATGCTGGTGGCCATTGCGCCGGTGCTGTTCTTTGATCTGCCGCGCAAGCTGTTGATCGTGACGGGCCTGTTTCCCTTTGTCGCCTTCTGGCTGATCTGGGGTGGTACCATCTGGACACCGATCTTTGCCTTGGTTGGTTTTGTGGTCGGCTATTTTGTTTACGCCCGTTTCGTCACACAGAGCTTTGCAATCGGCTTTTTCGGCGGCATTGCAGCGGCGATGGTGACATGGTGGATTTCAGGTTTCATCGTTCCGACGCTGACACCGGAAGAATCATTCCTGTCCTCTATCCCCTCCCGTGATCTGGGCGGTTACATGCTGAACATGATGCTGGGCGTGACCTGTGTGTCGCTGTCCCTGCCATTGGGCATTGCACTGGCGCTGGGGCGGCAATCTTCGATGCCGCTGATCAAATACCTTTGCGTGATCTTCATCGAGTTCATTCGCGGTGTGCCGCTGATCACCCTGTTGTTTGTGGCTAGCGTGATGTTGTCCTACTTCTTCCCGCCTGAGCGCACGGTTGATCTGTTCATCCGCGTTGTGATCATGATCACGATGTTCTCTTCGGCCTATATCGCCGAGGTGATCCGTGGTGGCCTTGCTGCTCTGCCAAAGGGGCAATACGAGGCGGCGGATTCGCTGGGGCTGGATTATGCGCAGGCAATGCGGCTGATCATTCTGCCGCAGGCGCTCAAGATTTCCATTCCGGGGATCGTGAACATTGCTGTGGGCCTGTTCAAAGACACCACGCTGGTCTCAGTCATTTCGATGTTTGATATCATCGGCATGATCCGTGGACCGATCCTTGCCTCAACGGACTGGGCTGGCTTGTACTGGGAATTGTTCCTGTTTGCCTGTGCTGTCTTCTTTGTCGTCTGCTACGGCATTTCACAATATTCGCAGTGGCTGGAACGCCGTCTTGCGACAGATCACCGTTAAGCTGCGCTTAGGGCGCAAAGCGACAACGCATTAAAAGGAGGCTGAAAAATGGCCGAAACTGCAAAAATGAAAGTGTCGGACGAAGTTGCGATTTCGATCCAGAGCATGAACAAATGGTATGGCTCGTTCCACGTGCTGCGCGACATTGACCTGACGGTGTATCAAGGCGAGCGGATCGTGATCTGTGGACCATCGGGGTCGGGTAAATCGACGTTGATCCGGTGTATCAACGCGCTGGAGGAGCATCAGAAAGGGTCGATCGAAGTGGACGGCACACTGTTGTCCTCTGACCTCAAGAACATCGACAAGATCCGGTCAGAAGTCGGCATGTGCTTTCAGCATTTCAACCTGTTCCCGCATCTGACGATCCTTGAGAACCTGACATTGGCACCGATCTGGGTGCGTAAAACGCCCAAGAAAGAAGCCGAAGAAGTGGCGATGCATTACCTTGAGAAGGTGAAAATCCCGGATCAGGCGGGCAAGTTCCCAGGCCAGCTTTCTGGTGGTCAGCAACAGCGTGTGGCGATTGCCCGCTCCCTGTGCATGAAACCGCGGATCATGTTGTTTGATGAGCCGACATCGGCGCTTGACCCCGAGATGATCAAAGAGGTTCTCGACACGATGATCGAGCTTGCCGAGGAAGGCATGACCATGCTCTGCGTGACCCATGAGATGGGTTTTGCCCGTCAGGTGGCGAACCGCGTGATCTTTATGGATGAAGGTCAGATTGTGGAGCAGAACGAACCGGAAGAGTTCTTTAACAACCCGCAGTCCCCACGGACGCAGTTGTTCCTGAGCCAGATTCTGGGTCACTAAATCAGCGGCGGGGTGATCCCCGCCCCACAGGTATCAAAGATCGCGCGGCACTGTGAAGTGTCGCGCGTTTGCCTTTCCCCAATCCGCGTCTACCCAATCTGTGATGTCAAAATCCGCCACCAGTGTTGCACCGGTGGGATAGGCCATGAATTTGAAGTGTTCCGGCAGGTCTGTCAGGATCGCCTCTGCCATCATGCCAATGCCGGGGTTGTGGCCGATCATCAAAACACACGCGCCCTTCGCCCCCCGTAGCGTTTTCAGGATTGCGTCCGCAGGGGCGAGGTAGAGTGTACGCAGAAATTGTGTGTTGATTTTCGGTGACAGGTTCAGTCCCACCAGTGTTTCGCTGGTCCGTGCGGATGTGCTGATCAGGATTTCATCCGGTTCCAGCGCGTGACCGGCAAGCCATCCACCCAAAGCTGTTGCAGCCAGACGGCCACGCGGGTTCAACGGGCGGTCATGATCACTGGAGGGGCCACCGGACCAGTCGGATTTAGCGTGTCGCATCAGGATCAGGCGTTTCATTCTCAGGCTCCTTTGAACTGGCGCATATGATAGGCGGATTGTGCAGGCAAACGGCCAAACTTCTGCGATACGGGGCAGGCGCGCCGGACGCTACATCCGGTTGAGAGGTTTGCGGCCCCTTCAGGTGTGTCGAGGAAGCTCTTGCACCTGGGCACGTCATAGCCTGCCGGGGTCAGTGCGTCAGAAAGGCAGGCGGTTTTACAGGGCTGCGCTGCGCAGCTCTGGCAAGGGGATGGTGGTGGCGGGGGCAGGTCAATGTGATCGTGCAGTGCCAATGCCCCGCGAAATGACACAAACAGTCCTGCCTGATCATGCACCAGAAATTGTACGGGCGAGGCGTGAATGCGCCCGCTGCGCAGCGCCCATGAATAGAATGGTTGAAACGGTGCCCCGCCAAAAGGGTATAGCGGGTGCGCGTCCAATGCGGCGGCCCATGTGCCAATGACGCGGGTGGACCAGCGGTCCATCGGGTCGGGCGCACCGTCCTGCCATTCCGGGGATTGGGTAAAGGCGGGCCAGAAGGCAGGTTCGTCCGGCCCCAGCAGGAGCAGCGTCTTACACCCCTTGGGAGCCTTGTCATTTGCTGTGGGGTGGAACCCGCCAAGCACTGTCAGGTGGCGGGCCTTGGCGGCCTGTTCAAGGGCCGCAAGTGTCATCCGCGCCGGATGATGCTGCCAGCACCATGTTCGGTAAACAGCTCCAGCAGGCAGGCATTAGGGGCCCGCCCGTCGAGAATAACCGCCGCCCGCACGCCGCCTGCCAAAGCGTCAAGCGCAGTTTGGGTTTTTGGGATCATGCCGCCAGCAATGCTGCCATCGGCAATCATCGCATCAATTTGAGAGGCCGTCAGTTCGGTCAGCACGTCACCCTCAGCATTTTTCACACCAGCCACATCGGTCAGCAGCAACAACCTGTCTGCCTGTAGCGCGGCGGCAATGGCTCCTGCGGCGGTATCGCCGTTGATGTTAAAGGTTTCACCGTCCAGCCCCATGCCCAAGGGCGCAATGACGGGGATGATATCCTTTTCCGCAAGATCGCGCAGGATGCGCGGGTCAATCTTGACCGGCTTGCCTACCAGCCCTAATTCGGGGTCTTCGGGTTCGCAGATGATCAGGCCAGAATCTTTACCCGACAGGCCAACGGCGCGACCACCCTGTTCGGAAATCGCCTGTACGATGCGGGAATTCACCAGACCGGACAGAACCATTTCGACCACTTCCATGGTCGGGGCATCGGTCACCCGCTTGCCGTTCTTGAATTCGGATTGGATGTTCAACCGATCCAACATGTCGTTGATCATTGGCCCGCCGCCATGCACGATAACCGGGTTCACCCCGACCTGTCGCATCAGGGCTACGTCACGGGCGAATTCATCCATCGCCTCGTCGCTGCCCATGGCGTGACCGCCCAGTTTGATAACAACAGTGGCATCCGCGTAACGTTGCAAATAGGGCAAAGCCTGTGACAGCGTTTGTGCGGTGGCAATCCAGTCGCGGTTCATGTCTTGTTTTCTCATGGCTTGGGTTATTCGAGCGTGGCAATGATGGCACGAAGCGTCGGGATGCCCCAACCTTTTTCCGAAGAGGTTACGACGATTTCGGGAAAGGCCGCAGGGTGTTTTGACAGCGCGCCGCGCACCTGATCCAGCACTTTTTCGCGGTCAACTTCCTTGACCTTGTCGGCCTTGGTCAGCACCACCTGAAAGGTCAGGGCGGAACTGTCCAGCAGGCTCATGATCTCTTCATCAACTTTCTTCACACCGTGGCGGGCGTCTATCAGAAGAAAGGCACGGCGCAGGGTCTGGCGCCCGCTAAGATATTGTTTCAACAGCCTTTGCCATTTTTCGACCACTGGAATCGGCGCATTGGCATAGCCATAGCCGGGCAGGTCGACGAGGTAATGCGCATCCGCTGCGGTGAAAAAGTTGATTTCCTGCGTGCGACCGGGGGTGTTTGAGGCCCGCGCCAATGCTTTCATCCCGGTCAGCGCATTGATCAGGGTGGATTTCCCAACGTTGGAACGGCCGGCAAAACAGACCTCCATCCGGTCCGGTTCGGGCAAGCCGTCCATGGCAACCACACCTTTGACAAAGGTGGTTTCACCGGCAAACAGCAGGCGCCCTTTTTCCAAGGTTTGCGGATCGGGCTCTTCGGCCACGGGGAAGGGGAGTTGCATCACAAAAGCTCCAGCTGGTCGCCAAGGGCAACATCGCCGCTTTGCGTCACTTCGACATAGATCCCGAAATCCTGATGGCCAAGGATGTTCAGCGCCCGCAAGGTGTCTACGTCAGACTCTCCGGTTTCGGGGTTTGCGGTTGTGGCTTTGCAGCGTGTGATCCGTTCCTTGACGCGCAACATCGCACTACCCAGACGCAGATCGCGGTCAATCCATTCAAACTCTTCCCAGGCGGCGGCGCCGTCAAACCAAATATTGCCACGCCAGCGCAGGGGCGACAGGGCGGATTGTGCCAATGCCTCTACCGCGTGATGTGAGGCCATATTGTTCAGCGAAACGGAAGCAAAGGGTGTATCGGTAAAACCCCGTGCAACCAGCTCGACAACACGCGCGGGCAGGGCGCGATCCTGTGGCACCAGCGGCATGACCCATGAGATCAGGCTGTCCGCATCCCGCACGGGATGCAGGGTGATTGGATCACGGTCGGGGTGGGTCAGCGTGACCATATCCGTTGCGTCGTCCAGCACAGCGTTGATCGCCATAAGCTGGGGCGCTTTTGCGCCCCGGCTGAAATTGGCGCAGGGGGCCCATTTGGTGCCGTCCGCCTTGGCACTGTCATGCGCCACAGCCCAGCGGCGGTCATTGGGCATGGCCTGGCCCGCTTCCAGACGTATCCGTTCCAAGGCCTCGCGGCCATGGCTTTTGATCGGATGCCGGTAGAGGGCGGTGACGCGCATCACTTTTTGCTCTTTCCTTTTGGCGCTTTGGCATCATTTGCCGCGACCGGGGTCTTGCGCTTAAAGCTGCTTTTGATGTTGCCCATCAGGTCGGGTTTATAGCCCTGACTGCGCATGATCAGATATTGCTGCGTAAAGGTGATCGTGTTGTTCGCGATCCAGTAAACCACCAGCCCGCTGGCAAAGCTGCCCAGCATGAACATGAATACCCAAGGCATCCAGGCGAAAATCATCTGCTGGGTGGGGTCGGTGGGTGCCGGATTAAGTTTCTGCTGCAACCACATGGAGATACCCAGCAAGAGTGGCAGGATACCGATGAAGATCAGCGCCATGATGCTGCCGGGTTCCGGTGTGCCCCAGGGCGCGAACCCGTAGAAGTTGAAGATCGACGTGGGGTCGGGTGCGGACAGATCCTGAAACACGCCGAACCATGGGGCGTGGCGCAGTTCGATGGTGACGAAGATCACCTTGTAAAGCGAGAAGAAGATTGGAATTTGCAAGAGGATCGGCAAACAACCGGCAGCCGGGTTCACCTTGTTCTTCTTGTAGAGTTCCATCATCCCCTGTTGCATTTTTTGACGGTCATCGCCGGCGGCTTCCTTGAGCTTTTCCATTTCTGGCTGAAGCTCTTTCATTTTGGCCATGGAGACGTAGGATTTATAGGCCAGCGGGAACAAAACGGCTTTGATGATCAGGGTCAGACCAATGATTGCCCAGCCCATATTGCCGATCAGTTTGTTGATTTCATGCAGCAGCCAGAAGATGGGTTTGGTCAGGAAGAAAAACCAGCCCCAGTCGATGCTGTCGATGAATTTCGGTACACCTGCGTCCTCGTAGTCGCGCAAAATCGCCCATTCTTTGGCCCCGGCAAACAGTTGGGTTTTGACCTCGGTGGAGGCACCGGCGGCGAGGGTCTGTGTCGGCAGGCGGGTGACGGCGCGATAAATGTCGCTGCGCGCGTCATAGGTCAGGGCCTGGTCAAATGTCTGTCCGGCATCGGGGATCAGAATCGCCTGCCAGAAATGGTCGGTGAAGCCGATCCAGCCTTGGGTCACATCCTCTTGCACAACGGCCTGACGGCCCCATTTCGCGTCAACCTCTGCTTCGGCGATGTCATCCCAATCGGTTTCCGAGAGTTCGCCGTCGGCGATGGCAACTGCGCCCTCGTGCAGGATGAAGAAGTTTTCCAGATCGTCAGGCTGTGTGTGTTGCACAATCATGCCGTAGGGGGCCAGCGTGATCGATGCCTCGCCATTGTTGGTCACCGTCTGCGTCATTGAGAACATAAAGTTCTCATCAACCGAGATTGTGCGGCCAAAGACCTGTCCGGCACCATTGTCCCAGCTGAGGGAGACAGGGGAGCCAACGCCCAGAACCTCACCGGCGCTGAGTGTCCATTCGGTGTCGGGGCCTGGAACCGCGTCTGCATCGATGCCGGCACCAGCGGCCCAGCCCTGCAAGGCATAATAGGCGTCAAGGGAGCCCTGTGGGGACAGCATGGTTACAATGGGTGCGTCATCATCGGTTGAGGTGCGATAGCCCTTCAGTTGCAGATCGTCGATGCGACCGCCCAAAAGCGAGATGGAACCGATCAGGCTTGGAGTTTCGATCTTGATGCGTGGTGCCGCCTGAAGGGCCTCGACGCGAGTCTGCGGGCCGGTGCCAATAGCGGCGGGTGCAGTCCCCTCGGCGGTGGCGACGGGGACAGCGGCATCCGCAGGGGCATTTTCAGTGGTCTGAACCGTGCCATCAATTGGGGTGTCCGGTTCCGGCGGTGGAAAAAGGACAAACCAGACCAGGATCACAACAAAGCTGAGTGCGGTTGCGAGAATTAGATTTTTGTTCTGTTCGTCCATGGGGAGAGCCACCTGAATGTCTGCCGGAAACTAGGGTGGTTCAACAGAGTGCAGCCCTAAAGGTCAAGCGGATTCGGGTCAATTTCGGGCTTATAGGGCTTGGCACCGCAGGATATGCGCTGGCGGTTCTCCCATGAACTGGCCATTGCCGGGTTTCCTGCCCATTGCTTGGGGCTGCGTCTGAAGTTGAATACGGGGTACATTCTCCTACCCGCGCTAAAGCCGCTGTGTGCCAGTGCCACGTTGCAGTGGCTGTCAGTGGCTTTTGTCTTTTATGATATGTGGCATGTCCTCAAGTTTGGCGTTGTGGCGATCAATCCAGTCAAGTGTTTTTTCAAATGGCATTGGGCGGGCGATGCCGAACCCTTGAACATGATCACAGCCCAGTTGCGCGAGCAGAACATGTTCGCCCACGGTTTCCACCCCTTCGGCGAGTGTTTCGACGCCCAACCGTTCTGCCATTGTCAGGATCGCGCTGATCATGCGTTGTTGTTCGGGATCGCGGTCGGCTTTCATGACAAAAGAGCGGTCAATTTTGATTCGACTTACAGAGAACCGGCGAATGGAAGCGATGGAGGCATGACCGGTGCCAAAATCATCCAGATCAATACGGCAGCCCAGTGCGCCCAATGCGTTGATGTTGCGGGTGATCATGTCATCGGGGGCGGTTGCAACAACGGTTTCAAGAACTTCGACAGCAAGCCGTTGGGGTGTCAGTTCAAACCTGTCCAATTCCCATCGAATTTTGTCCAGCAGTTTGGGATTGTTCAGCTCTGATCCGGCAAAATTGACACCAACCTGCGGCACCTCAACACCCGCCCCATCCCAGGCTTTCAACGCTGCAAAGGAGTGGTACATCATGACCTCCGCAAGGCGTTCCAGTTGCCCGGCCTGTTCTATAACCGGCAGAAACTCTGACGGGGAAATCATGCCGCGGTCAGGATGTGACCAGCGGGCAAGCGCCTCAAAACCGGTAATGCGGCCAGTATCGGTGGAAATCTGGGGCTGGAACCATGGCTGGATTTGCCCGCCTTCCAGTGCGCGCACTACATCTTCGCGCAGTTCGGCACTTGCCTTGCTGGCTTGTCGCATTTGTTCAGAGAAGGCCCGAATGGCAGAAGGACCGCGGCGTTGGGCCTCATAAAGGGCAATGGCGGCGGCTTCCAGCCAATCGGCGCCGGTGCTTCCAGGGGCACGGCTGTGCTGGCAGAAACCAACCGAGGCAGAGATATAAATGCCTGTGCCATCAACGGAAACCGGTTCTTCCACAGCAGATTGAATGCGCCCGGCCAGCTGAATGCAGAGCTCAAGGTCAAGGTGACGCACTGGGGCGGTGCAAATTGCAAAACGGGAATCGCCCATTTGCCCAACCCTGTCTTCGGTGCGCAGGGCGGTGAGAATCCGGTCGCCGACCCGTTGTGATACAGTATCGGCGGCCGCCTGACCAAAGCGTTCGACCACCTGATCGAATTCTTCGATCACCAGAAACAATGTTGCTGCATGGGTGCCTGTTTCCAGCGCCTTTTGATAGGTCTGTTCGGTGAGTTCTTCGAAAGCGGGGCGCGGCAGGATACCGGTGTTAAGCGCGCCCGAAAAGGTCGCCCGGTTGTGCAGGTTGCCCCCGACCAGATAAAGCACGGGCAGCAGGCCCGCCAAGACAACTAGCGCCCCTTCACCCCCGAACCAGAATGCCGCCAGACACATGGCTGGCACAAAGGCGAATGCCGGCGGCCCGGTCAGCACAAGGGCAAAGCGATGTCGCAGGCGTTTCAGTGAACGGGGCCAAGATTGCAGCATGGGCCGACTCCTGTAGGCGACGAAGGGGCGTCGCAACAGGTGTGAACTTATCGCCAAAGCAGTGAGCCGTGTGTTAACGGGCTTTCAATGCCTTCTCGAAATATATCTAAAATTGCTCAGATTTCGCGGGTTAGCCCGGCAAAATCAAAGAGCTTGGGGTCAAGCAAATGCGAGGGGCGGGCGTTCATCAGGGCACGGAACATGATCTGGCGGCGTCCGGGCGTGTTTGCCTCCCAACCATCAAGGATTTGTTTGACCTGCTGGCGTTGCAGCCCGTCCTGCGAACCGCACAGATCACAGGGAATGATCGGATAATTCATTGCACGGCTGAACTTTTCACAATCTGCCTCGGATACATGTGCGAGGGGGCGATAGAGGAACAAGTCCCCCTCTTCATTCACAAGTTTCGGCGGCATGGTGGCCAGCCGTCCGCCATGGAAGAGGTTCATAAAGAAGGTTTCAAGGATGTCGTCCCGATGATGGCCCAACACCACAGCAGTGCAGTTTTCTTCGCGTGCGATACGGTAGAGATTGCCACGCCGCAAACGCGAACAAAGCGCACAAAAGGTGCGCCCCTCGGGAATCTTATCCATGACGATTGAATATGTATCGCTATATTCGATCCGGTGGGGAACGCCCATTTTCTCAAGAAACTCGGGCAGAACCGTTGCGGGAAAACCGGGCTGCCCCTGATCAAGATTGCAGGCCAGCAGCTCCACAGGCAGCAGGCCCCGCCACTGGAGTTCATGCAGCACGGCCAGCAGGGTATAGCTGTCCTTGCCACCTGACAGACAGACCAGCCATTTGCCGCCCGGTTCGATCATCCCATATTGTTCAATCGCTTCGCGGGTATTGCGCACAAGACGTTTGCGGAGCTTTTTGAACTCCGTTGTTTGGGGGGCACCGTGAAACAGGGCGTGAATATCTTCGGGTTTGTCCAGCATGGGAGTGGCTTAGATCAAGCGGCAGGTCCGATCAAGCGTCCCCGGTGTCGCCGTCATTATCAGGTACGTTGTCGATGCCAGAACCACCCCATGGATGACAGCGTGCGATGCGGCGCGCGGCCAGCCAGCCACCTTTCATTCCGCCATGTTTTTCCAAGGCTTCCAACGCATAGGCGCTGCAGGTAGGCTGATAGCGGCAGTTGAAACCGACCCAGGGACTAAAGATCAGCCGGTAGCCCCGCACAGGCAGGGATAGCAGGCGGGCGAGAAGGGTCATTTTCTGACACCGTGCAAAATATCAAGGGCGGCGTCAAAGTCGGCTTGCAACTGGATAAAGGGCAGATCTGCGGTCGTGCCTTTGCGCCCGATCAGCACATAGTCATGGCCGGGCTGGCCGCGCTTGGTCAGGGCAAGACGGGCAATTTCCCGCAGGCGGCGCTTGGCACGGTTGCGCGCAACTGCGTTGCCGACTTTCTTGGAGCAGGTAAACCCGACACGCACGAGGTCCGCCGGGCAGGGTTCCGCCGCACGGCGTTTACGCATTTGCAACACAAAGCCGGGTTTGGCCACATGGGCCGCGCGGGAGGCGCGTTGAAAATCGGCACGTTGAGTCAAGACAACCGGACGTGACGAAACCGCCGGAGGTGAAATCCCTCTGGCGGCGTTACTGCCATCCATTGGGGCCTCCGGCGGTGTCATGTCTTCAACGCAGTGAGTCGCTTACGCGCTCAGCTTGCTCCGGCCTTGGGCGCGGCGGGCGTTAATGATCTTGCGGCCTGCTTTGGTGGCCATACGCGCCCGAAAGCCGTGACGGCGTTTGCGAACGAGGTTGCTGGGTTGAAAGGTGCGTTTCATGCGCTCTCTCCATAATGTGTCGGGCTGTCCCGGATTCGCAGGGACAACAGTATTTCAAGCCCGCTCATTACGGGGGTGTCCGGCGCAAGTCAAACCCCATGGTCGGGAAAAAGCACCGATGTGCAACATTTTCCGCCAAACGGGGCGTTTGAATGTTTCAATAGCGGTTCCAGGACGCCGATACATCACGAAACGGCACACCTGCGTTCAAGCGCCCGTGATCAGGCTATCTTCGCGGCGTCAGGCGGGCCAGTTAAGGTGTAACAACGGATGTATAGAGCAAAAAAGGTGCTACGGATGGGCGATATGAGTGAAACGGATACGCCAAAGTCCGGTCTACAGCGGTTCCTGCCATTGATCGCGATTGGCGTGGTTGCGGTGATCGGTGCCTTTACCCTGCGGGACTACATCAGCTTTGATGTGTTGCGGGACAATCGGGAGGCTTTGATCGCCTTTCGGGACAGCAATTATCTGCTGACTGCGGTGCTGTTCATTGCGGTTTACGTCGGGATTGTTGCGTTTTCCCTGCCGGGTGCGGTCATTGCGACCCTCACAGGAGGCTTTTTGTTTGGCACGGCTTTGGGGACTGTGTTCAATGTCACCGGTGCTACCCTTGGTGCCATCCTGATTTTCCTCGCGGCGCGAATGGGTCTGGGGGACAGGTTGAAAGAAAAGATGGATGCCTCGGAAGGCATGGTGGCCAAGATCAAGAAGGGGATTGATGAAAATCAGTGGTCGATGTTGTTTTTCATTCGGCTGGTGCCCGCGGTGCCGTTCTTTGTGGCCAATCTGATTCCCGCCTTTGTCGGCGTCTCGCTGTTTCGTTTTGCGGTATCGACCTTTCTGGGGATCATTCCGGGCAGCCTGGTCTATACCTCTGTCGGTGCCGGACTGGGCGAGGTTTTTGCACGGGGTGAAACGCCGAACCTTGGCATTATCTTTGAGCCGCACATTCTGTTGCCCATTCTGGGGCTGACCGCCCTGTCCGTGCTGCCCGTTGTGATCAAAGCCGTTACCGGCAAGAAGGAGCTTGTGAAATGAACCGGATCAAAACCGATGTTCTGATTATTGGTGCAGGCTCTGGCGGGCTTTCTGTCGCGGCGGGTGCGGCGCAGATGGGGGCGGATGTTGTCCTGCTGGAAGGGCATAAGATGGGCGGGGATTGCCTGAACTACGGCTGTGTACCCTCCAAAGCGCTGATCGCCAGCGGCAAGGCGGCCTATGGCCAGCAGCATTCGGCGCAATATGGTGTGGCGGATGCGGCGGGCACGGTCGATTACGCCGCGGCCAAGGATCATGTGGCGGATGTGATCGCACAAATCGCACCGGTGGACAGCCAAGAGCGGTTTGAGGGGTTTGGGATCAACGTGATCCGTGAATTCGGGCGATTCATCTCGGCGGATGAGGTGCAGGCGGGTGATACGGTGATCAAGGCGCGCCGGATTGTCATTGCGACAGGTTCATCGCCTTTGGTGCCGCCAATTCCCGGATTGGATAAAGTGCCCTATGAGACCAATGAGACCCTGTTCGACTTGCACGAAAAGCCCGCGCATCTGTTGATCATCGGCGGCGGACCCATCGGCATGGAAATGGCGCAGGCACATATTCGCATGGGCTGTGCCGTGACGGTGATTGAAGGGGCTAAGGCGCTGGGCAAGGATGACCCGGAACTGGCGACGGTGGTGCTGGACAGTCTGCGTGATGAAGGCGTGGTGATTGAAGAGGATGCGCTGGCGGCAGAGATTCGCGGCAAAGCCGGCGCAATTGAGGTGGAGGCCAAGGACGGGCGCATTTTCAAAGGGTCGCATCTGCTGATGGCGGTGGGGCGCAAGGCAAATACCGACAAGCTGGATCTGGAGAAAGCCGGGATTGAACCCACCAAATCGGGCATCAAGGTGGATGACGGTCTGCGGAGCACCAACAGGAAAGTCTATGCCATTGGTGATGTGGCCGGGGGGCTGCAGTTCACCCATGTGGCGGGGTATCATGCCGGGGTGATCATTCGCTCGATGCTGTTCGGCCTGCCCTCCAAGGCCAAGACCGCGCATATCCCCTGGGCAACCTATACCGACCCTGAACTGGCGCAGGTTGGCTTGACCGAGGCACAGGCCAAGGAGCAACATGGCAGCAAGCTGGAGGTGGTGCGGTTTCACTATACCCACAACGACCGCGCCATTGCCGAACGCAAGACCAAGGGTTTCATCAAACTGATGGTGGTAAAGGGACGTCCAGTTGGCGCATCCATCGTTGGCTATCAAGCAGGGGAGCTGATCAATCTATGGGCGCTGGCACTGGCCAATAAGATGAAAATGAGCCAGATTGCCGCCATGGTTGCACCCTATCCCACAATTGGAGAGATCAACAAACGCGCAGCGGGTGCTTACTTTAGCCCACGGCTTTTCGAAAGTGATCTGGTCAAACAGGTGGTGGGATTTGTGCAGCGGTATCTGCCATGACGCGGCCCGATGTCACGCTGCCGGTAACGGGTGTCTGCGATGGCACCCCCGCCATCCTGCTTTGGTAACGCACAATGGTTCACTCTCTTTCCGGTCGGCTTTTGATCCTGACAACGGTCTTTGTGATGATCGCCGAAATCCTAATCTTCGTGCCCTCTATCGCGCGGTTTCGCGAAGACTATATGTTGAACCGGTTGGAGCGGGCGCAGATTGCATCGCTGGCGCTGCTGGCAGACGACATGCTGGACCCGGAGCTGGAAAGCGAGCTGCTGCGCAATGCAGAGGTGTTCAACGTGGTATTGCGGCGCGACGAGGCGCGGCAACTGGTGCTGTCCACCAATATGCCACAGGCGGTATCGGAAACTTTTGATCTGCGCGATGCCACGGCGATGACCCTGATCCGGGATGCGTTGCGGCGGATGTTCAGCCCCCGAAATGAGATTGTACGGGTGATCGGTGCCCCCGTGCGCGAGGCCGGGTTGCTGATCGAGGTCACCATGGAAACCGCGCCGCTGCGTATGGCGATGATTGATTATGGCACCCGTATCCTTGTGCTTTCGGCGGTGATTTCGGTGATCACTGCCGTGTTGTTGTTTCTGGCGTTGCGGGCGTTGCTGCTGAAGCCAATCAAGGGCGTTGTGGGCCATATGCAACGTTATGCCCAAGCCCCTGAAGATGCCCGCCGGATCATTGAGCCCTCGGCCAGCATCACCGAATTGCGCGAAGCCGAGATGGCGCTGATGACCCTGCAAACAGATCTGACACAGGCACTGAAACAAAAGGAACGCTTGGCGCAACTTGGGTCAGCGGTAAGCAAGATCAGCCATGATCTGCGCAACATCATGACTTCGGCGCAGCTGTTTACCGACCGGATCGAGATGTCCGAGGATCCTGTGGTCAAGCGCATGGCACCCAAGCTGGTGGGATCGATCACCCGCGCGGTGCATCTGTGCGAAAGCACGCTGGCTTTCGGCCGCGCTGAGGAGCCGGGACCGACCTTGACGATGGCTTTGCTTGAAACGCTGATCGAAGACGCGGTGGAGGGTGAAAAATTGGCCAGCGGTGATCAACCGATCCGCTATGTCACTGATGTGCCTGCCGGAATGATGGTACGTGCTGATGCAGAACAGCTGTATCGTGTGATATCGAATTTGGTCCGCAACGCCCGTCAGGCACTGATGGGTGCCGGGCAGGGGGGAGAGATTACGGTACAGGCGGGAGAATCAGACAGCGCCTGGCAGATTGATGTCTCCGACACCGGTCCCGGCCTGCCTGCCAAGGCACAGGAACATTTGTTTACCCCGTTTCAGGGAGGCGCGCGCAAAGGCGGTTCAGGCCTGGGTCTGGCCATCGCGGCCGAGTTGGTAAAAGGTCACGGTGGGCAGCTTGTCCTTGCCGAAACCGACGCATCGGGCACGCGATTTCGGATAATTTTACCAAAGGGTGACGGTACGCTGAACATCCTTTGAAGTTTGTGCCGATTAGCATGAAACTTGGGCTTGCAAACCTCTGACAAGCCCACTAAACCGCCCCTCAGTGGACCGATAGCTCAGCTGGATAGAGTACCTGACTACGAATCAGGGGGTCGGGGGTTCGAATCCTCCTCGGTCCGCCACTAACCCCATTTAAGTGCATGATTTAATTAATGAAAATCCATTAATTTGGTTGAGCTACCAATAATCCTACCATTATTGCTTTGGTGCTTTCCTTGAGACTGTCGTAGTCCTTGTTGAATCAATACGTATCTCCACACCCCACCTGACATTTGACAAAATTGACAATATTCCTCGATCAGGGGCTTTCCTGCTTTCAGGAAAGCGTGAAGAGAAAGTTGAATAGATATTTACTGCAATTGCACCAACTTGGGATACGTGGATCATACAGTCCGTTAAGCGCGCAAAGTTGGCAATCGATACTGCTATCTGTGATAATTTTGATTCTAGTGGCTCATAGGGGCACAAAGGTCAGCACTTTGCAGTGTCTTGCTCTTAAGAACGTGATTAAGTATGCCCATCGCTTTACTACACTTCACCTACACAGGGGCTGTATCCCCTTAGTGCGTAGGATAAGAACGGCAGTGGGTAACCACGGTTTCCCACTTGCCAAACCTAAAACGCAGATAAGCGCGAACGCTTACTGGCATAGGCCAAGAACAATGTGCCATATTTTGCACCTCTTTTACTTACGCCGAAAAACAGTTCGACACTCGCGGATCACCTAGCGCGGTCCACATAAAAGGATGCATTCGGTTTTCAAAGGGCGTGCGATGGGCACAGTTGATATTTACTTAAAACGGGACGGACTGGCAAGTCATTGGGGATTAACCATTCCCATTTGATGACCTTGCATTTTTTGCGCCTTGGGATGAAATAAGCACCCAAGCCGCAAACGCCCGCTTGTCGGTAGTGCTAGCTTTCCGTAAACTATCAATACTTAATTTTGCTGTCTCAATTTGTGTTAGGGCGGTGAATTTATCGAAATTTGCGTTGGGGTTGTTGAATGTCACTGAGAACTGACCCTGTAGCCCCATAAATTGTCACTGAGAATTGACCCATGTGAACACATAGCCCTGACGGTTTTGGTCAGGGAGACATGGAGTGATCGACATGGGATT
>Ga0189291_100199_pt1 | contig 42274 bp, 44 predicted proteins | sample UW1redminimetaG_FD_130331 | JGI IMG/M metagenome (GOLD analysis project Ga0189291, IMG submission 130331) | Marine microbial communities from the Costa Rica Dome - UW179B-red mini metaG | ecosystem: Environmental > Aquatic > Marine > Oceanic > Photic zone | place: Costa Rica: the Eastern Pacific... | reverse complement strand
CTGCCGCTGGCCTATTCCAAGGACATGCAGGAAGACAAGGAGCAGGTCTTCGACGCGGCTGAAAGCCTCGAGCTTTCGCTCGCTGCCATGACCGGCATGGTCTCCGACATGGAAATCCGGGCCGACCAGATGCGCAAGGCTGCCGGATCGGGCTATTCGACCGCCACCGACCTTGCCGACTGGCTGGTCCGCGAAGCAGGCCTGCCGTTCCGCGACGCCCATCATGCCACCGGGCATGCGGTCGCCATGGCCGAGGAAAAGGGCTGCGAGCTGGCCGAGCTGTCGCTTGGCGATCTGCAGACCATCAATCCGGCGATCACCGAAGGCATTTTTGATGTACTGAGCGTCGATGCATCGGTTGCCAGCCGCCAGAGCTTTGGTGGCACAGCCCCCTCGCAGGTCCGCAAGCAGATCGCCTGGTGGCGTGCGCGCAGCTAGGACCCGATTGTGCGGACAAGGCGGGTGCACATTCCGCCAAAAACTTGTATGTAGTCTCGGCGGTTAGGAAACTGTGCGGGCGAGTGTGAGGAACAGCGAATGACGATCGGTCCCTGGATCAAAACCATAGGCGCAATCGCTCTGCTGGGTGCGGTCCTGACCGGATGCGGCCGCAAGGGCCCTCTCGAACGCCCCAACGTCTCGACCGCACCGGCAACCTCCATTGAGGAAGCTTCGCCCCCTGCAGTCAAGGAACGGCGCTTCATCCTCGATGGTCTTCTCGATTAGGCGTTCACCGTGAACCATTTTGAATATCGCGATGGCGTTCTGCACGCCGAAGGCGTCAGCCTGCCTGACATTGCAGCAGAGGTCGGCACCCCGTTCTACTGCTATTCGACCGCTACGCTCAGCCGGCACTACAAGGTCTTCTCCGGGGCGTTCGCCGACATCGATTCGATGGTCTGCTACGCCATGAAGGCCAATTCCAACCAGGCCGTGCTCAAGACCCTGGCGCAGCTCGGGTCAGGCGTTGACGTGGTCTCCGAAGGCGAGTTGCGCCGCGCCCTGGCCGCAGGTATCCCTGCCTCCAGGATCATGTTTTCCGGCGTTGGCAAGACCGCGCGCGAGATGGACGCAGCCCTTGCCGCCGGGATCTACTGCTTCAACATCGAATCCGAGCCAGAGCTCGAAGTGCTCAATGCCCGTGCGCTGGCAATGGGCAAGGTTGCGCCGATCTCCTTCCGCATCAACCCGGATGTTGACGCCAAGACCCATGCCAAGATCTCGACCGGCAAGAAGGAAGACAAGTTCGGCATTTCCTGGCAGCGCGCCCGCGCCGTCTACAAGCATGCCGCCAGCCTTGCCGGGGTGCATGTCAGCGGCATCGACATGCATATCGGCAGCCAGATCACCGACCTGCAGCCGTTCGACGACGCGCTCAAGCTGATGGTCGAGCTGATCGGCACGCTTCGCGCCGACGGCCACACCATCGACCATTTCGATCTCGGCGGCGGCCTTGGCGTGCCCTACCGCGACGACAACGTGCCTCCGCCCGATCCCGGCGCCTACGGCGACATGGTCAAGACGCGGCTGCGCAATCTCGGTTGCAAGGTGATTCTCGAACCCGGTCGCCTGATTGTCGCCAATGCCGGCGTGCTGGTTTCCGAAGTTATTTACATCAAGGATGGCGGCGACAAGACCTTCGTCATCGTCGACGCCGCCATGAACGACCTGATCCGGCCGACGCTTTATGACGCCTGGCACGAGATCCGCCCGGTGAGGCTGTCCGCCGCGAGCGCCCCGCGGATCCGTGCCGATATTGTCGGTCCGGTCTGCGAAAGCGGCGATTATCTCGCCAAGGATCGCGAGATGGCGGCGTTGAAGCCCGGCGACCTGATCGCCGTCGGCTCAGCCGGCGCCTATGGCGCGGTCCAGGCCGGAACCTACAACACCAGGCCTCTGATCCCCGAAGTGCTGGTCAATGGCGACCAGTACCACGTCGTGCGGCCACGCCCGTCCTATGACGACCTGATCGGCCTGGACTCACTGCCTGCCTGGCTCGATTGAGCCCGGAACGGTTCGGGGTCACCCTCGGCCACAGATTTTTGCGCTGACAGCAGCACTGCCGCTTCACTTTTGTGTCACAGGCCTCGCCTTGGCCGCAAAGACTGCTATCTTCAGTCCTGACGCTGAAGGAAAACGAGATGGCAGGCAAGGCCGGCGGCAAGCAAACCCGCACTGAAGGCAGCACTCCCGGGATGCCGGGGGATGACCCGCGCCGTTCGCTCGCCTTCGGCCGACTGCGGATGCGGCTCAACCTGTCGCTCGGCCGCATCATCACGCTTTCAGCCCCGCTGCTGGGTGTTGCAGCGCTTTATCTCAGCGCGTCCTGGTTCGGGATCTTCCGCATCGTTCCGGATTGGCTGCGGCTGAGCTTGCTTGCCCTGTTCGGTATCGGATTGCTCGCCTCGCTCTGGCCCTTGTTCCGCTTCCGGATGCCAACGCGTGCAGAAATCGATACCAGGCTGGAAGCCGAAAACCGGATCGTCAATCAGGCCATTGCCACCCAGGACGACAGTATCGAGGCCTCTGACCCGTTTGCCCGCGCTTTGTGGGAAGAGCATCGCCGCCGCATGGCGCAAAAGATCGGAACGCTGGAAACCGGCATCCCACGCTCAACCCTGCCCACACGCGATCCCTGGGGCATCCGTGTTGCCGTCGCGCTGCTGCTGTTCGTGGCCTTTGGCTATTCCTTCTCCGGAAACGCTGGTCGGCCCGCCGATGCCTTTGTCAGCCATGCCGACGACCAGTTGCCCGATGTTCGCATCGATGCATGGATCTCCCCACCACCCTATATCAACCAGCCCCCGATATTCCTCACCGGCGTGGCCCGCCCGGACGGCGAGCCGGTCAGCGCCATCGAAGGCAGCGAGATCACCATTCGCATCGGCGGCGGCGCCACCGACGCGACCGTCATGTGGGGGGCCGATGCTGCCTCGCTTGCCCCCGTCGAACAATCGGTCGGCGCATCGGAAAGCCCGGCAACCCAAACCGGCGCATCGGCCTGGGCGTTCAAACCGGAAGCCGACGGCGAATTGAAGATCAGTGCCGGCAGGTCCGAAGCCCTGTTCGCCATTCGGCTGATTCCCGACAATCCCCCGGTCGCGGCTTTTGTCGAGGCGCCGCGCCGCGCCGTCAATGGCGCGTTGGAACTCGACTACACGCTGTCCGATGACCATGGAATTGCCAGGGCCGAGGCCGAAATCGTGCCCGCCGCAAACCCTGCCCCCGATGCAAGGCCGCTGTTTGATCCGCCCAAATACCGGCTGGTTCTGCCGCGGCGCTCATCCGGCGACAATCGCGCCGTGGCAAGCCACGATCTGACCGAGCATCCGCTCGCCGGCCAGAAGGTGCGCATCACCCTTGTCGCCACCGACGGCGCCGGCCAGCAGGGCCGCAGCGAAACCCTGGAGACCGTGCTTCCCGGACGCCGCTTCTCCGAACCGCTGGCAGCCGCCGTGGTCGAACAGCGCGGCGTGCTGGCGCTTGACGCCAACAACCTGCAGCGGGTGTTTGACCTGCACGACGCGCTGACCGTCGCACCCGATGAGACCATCCCCAACCTGACCCATTACCTGTTGCTGCAATCGGTCCGGGGCCGGCTCGAGAACGCCCTTTCGGACGACGATCTGCGCGCGGCAATAGATTACATGTGGGGCGTTGCGCTGCAGATGGAGGACGGCGACCTGTCGCTCGCCGAACGCCGCCTGCGCGATGCCCAGAACGCGCTTGCCGAAGCGCTGGAGAATGGTGCCAGCGACGAAGAAATAAGCCAGTTGATGGATGAATTGCGCCAGGCCATGCAGGAGTATCTGCGCGAACTGGCACGGCAGAACCCCAACGGCCAGAATGGCGAAAACCAGCAGGCCATGCCCGAGAACCTGCTGCGCCAGCGCGATCTCGACAACATGCTTGACCAGATCGAGAACCTGGCCCGCTCCGGTGCCCGCGACCAGGCCCAGCAGATGCTGCAGGAGCTGCAGCGGATGATGAACAACCTGCAGGCAGGCCGCCAGCAACGCCAGCAGCAGCAGGGCGGCCCGATGCGCCAGCAGATGGACAAGCTCGGCGAACTGATGCGTCAGCAGCAGCAACTGATGGACGAGACCATGCGCGCCGACCGGGAGCGGCAGAACCAGCCGGGCGAAGGCCGTGACCGTCAGCAGCAGGGCCAGCAGCAACCCGGCCAGGGCGACGACCAGGGCCAGCAGGGTGAGGGCGACCAGTCGCTTGAGGACATGCTCGGGGCGCTGGGCCGCAGCCAACAGCAACTGCGCGACGCACTGGGACAATTGCAGAGCGATCTCGAAGGCCTCGGCATCCAGCCGTCAGAAGGCTTTGGCGAGGCCGGCGAGGCGATGGGCGACGCGGCAGGCAACCTCGGACAGGGCGAAACCGGCCAGGCGCTCAGCGACCAGGGCCGTGCCCTGCAGGCACTGCGCCAGGGCGCCGAGGACATGATGAACCAGATGATGCAAGCGATGGGCAACCAGCAGGGCGGAGCTGACGGCGAAGGACCGGACCAGAACGGCAACCGCTCAGCCGATGACCGCGACCCGCTGGGCCGTCCCCGCTCCACCCAGGGGCCGGATTTCGGCAGCCGGGTCAAGGTTCCCGACGAGATCGATATCCAGCGCGCCCGCGAAATCCTCGACGCCATTCGCAAGCGTCTCGGCGACCAGCTGTCGCCGGAGCTTGAGAAACGCTATCTCGAACGGCTGCTCGACCTGCAATAGCGGTCCGGCCGGTTCAACGGGATTGGGATTCAGGCGGCCTGCTGCGTGAGCGCGTCCGCCACCGCCTGACGGATATCCGGCAGCGTGAACGGCTTTGGCACCACATCGACGACGATCTGCATCAGCGGTTCGGCCCGCTCGCGCTGTTCGGCATAGCCGGTCATCAGCAGGATCGGCATGTCCGGGCTGTGTTCGGCTGTCGCCGTTGCCAGCGCAATGCCATCCATCACCGGCATGCGGATATCGGACAGAAGCAGGTCGAACGGACCTTCCTGCAGGTAATCGAGCGCTTCGGCGCCATCACCGGCTTCGACAATTTCGTGCCCGTCCATGGCAAGCGCCCGCGCCACAAAGCGCCGGAGCGAGTCTTCATCTTCGGCGATGAGGATTTTGGCCATTCTTCAGTCCCCCTGCTTGTCAGGGGAACCTAAGGCGCAAATATTGCCGCAAGGTGAACGCCGCGGCCATTCTTGAAACTGAAACGGTTCGTCTTGCGATCCGTCGGAATGATCAGGCGTCGCCCTTGACCACACCGACAAACGGCAATTCACGGAACGCGTAAGCCACGTCCATGCCGTAACCGACGACAAAGTAATCCGGGCATTCGAAGCCGACATAATCAGCATCGAGATTGCCTTCCCGGCGGGAGCGCTTGTCGAGCAGCACCGCGATATCGACATCATTGGCGCCGCGTTCATACATCAGGTCACGCGCGAACCGCAGTGTCCGGCCCGACTCGAGGATGTCATCGATCAGCAGCACGTCACGCCCGCGGACATCGCTGTCGATGTCCTTGATGATCTTGACGCCCTGGCTGGTGGTGCCCCGGCCGTAGCTCGACAGGGTGATGAACTCGACTTCCGGCGCAAGCCCGGCATCGTGCAGCGCGCGAATAAGGTCGGCGGCAAAGATGAACGAGCCTTTGAGAATGGAAATGACCAACAGGTCCTTCTTCGGACTTGCGGCGATCTCGGCCGCCATCGAACGATTGCGCTCGGCGATCATGTCCGGCGTAAACAAGGGGTCGATGATTTTTCCGCGCACAACCGGCATTCGCGCTCTCCAGGAGGTTCGGTCTACAGTTTCCGCCCACTCCTAGAGCCCTTCGCCGTCAAAGGAAAGCCGTTTGATCCCGGTTTTCCAGGTGATTGGTCCTAATTTCCGGCTGGACGGATCATCAGGATCGATCCCGCCCGCTCGATCCGGGCCGGCCGTGGTACCGGAGCACTGTAGCCTTCCTTGCCTGCCTGGGACTTTCTGACCGGAATCGATGACGTCACCACCTGGTCCGGCAACGGTTCCGTCTGCTCGCTGCGCATGGCCGGAAGCGGGCTTGCCGACAAGGCCTGCATTCTGGCCGCAGGTTGCGTGGATCGGGCATCGCCACCGGTCATCCAGACCACGACGACGGCCGCCGCACAGGTCGCCATGAAGACCACGGGCAGGGCCATGGAGGGCCTCGATCCGCCCGCTGCAGAAACCGGGTTGTTGCCGGCAAACAGCCCAAGCCGTCCGCCTTGTGTCATGGAGTCCCGGAATGGATGATCGCTTCGGACGAAATCGCGTGGGATCGGGCCTTCTGCCGGCGGCTGCGTGATCCGCGATTTGAACACGTTGCCGGTGCCAGCTCGCGGCCGCGTCGAAAACACGTCGCGCGGTGCACTGACGGACTCGAAACAGGCGTCCTCGATGTCACGCACGCGGGTCGCGCGCGGTTTCCGGGTCCGGTCGGGAACCCAAAGGTCGCCAGCTCCCGGATCGATCGCATGTGTCGCGCGGTTTGAAACGCCCATAAGGCACCCCTTTTCCACCCCTGCCACGCAGAAGGCATTGAAACATCTCTTACCGATCCGTAAATGAAAATGGTTAACGCTTGGCGAACATGCCGTCTCGAAGAGCCGGTTTGGCAACCATTTTAACTCCGCTTTAACCATGCCCGGTGACTGTGCGGCCCGGTCGGTGCGCAAAAATCCGCCGGGACAGGAATTGACCGTTGATCCATTTCGAAAATGTCGGTTTGCGTTACGGTATGGGGCCTGAGGTCCTGCGTGACTTGACCTTCGACATTCCCAAGAGATCCTTCCAGTTTCTGACCGGCCCGTCAGGCGCGGGCAAAACCACGCTGATGCGACTGCTGTTTATGTCGCTCAAGCCCACGCGCGGACTGATTCGCATGTTCGACCGGGACATCTCCATGATCCCCGGCGAGGAATTGCCGCTGTTGCGGCGCCGGATCGGCATCGTGTTCCAGGATTTCCGGCTTCTCGATCACATGACCACCTACGAGAATGTTGCGCTGCCCCTGAGAGTGCGCGGCAAGGACGAGGCGAGTTACCGCTCCGACGTGATCGAACTGTTGAAATGGGTCGGGCTGGGTGAGCGCATCAACGTTTTGCCACCGGTTCTCTCCGGTGGAGAAAAACAGCGTGTCGCCATCGCCCGCGCCCTGATCGACCAGCCCGAGATCCTGCTTGCCGACGAACCGACCGGCAATGTCGATCCGCCGATGGCGCAGCGCCTGCTCAACCTGTTCACCGAACTCAACCGGCTCGGCACCGCCGTTGTCATCGCCACCCATGATTTGAGCCTGATGGACCGGGTCGATGCGCGCAGGATGATCCTTTCCGAAGGGCGGCTCGACATTTATGACTGATCCCGCCGCCTCCGACAGCGCCAACCGCAAACGCGAACGCCTGGTCACCCTGCGGCCAATGGCGCCGATCGTGCCGCCGGTCAATGTCTCCGGCCACGCGCTGATGGTGGTCATCGCCATCATGTCCTTCCTGTGTTCGATCACTCTCGGCGCGGTGACCATGATCCAGGAAAAGGCCGAAACCTGGCAGGGCGATGTCTCTCGCGAGATCACCATCCAGATCAAGCCCGCCGACGGCCTCGACATGGAGGCAGCACTCACTGAAGCCAGAACCATCGCCTTGTCCATTCCGGGCACGCTGACGGCCGAGATCGTCGATCGCGCCTCCACCGCCAGACTGCTCGAGCCCTGGCTTGGCGAGGGCTTCGACATGGACGAACTCCCGGTGCCGCGGCTGATCATCGTCACCATTGACGAGACCGCTCCGCCGGATTTCGCCGCCATCCGCCAAAACCTCGCCGATGCCGTTCCCGCCGCCACGCTGGACGATCATCGCGCCTGGGCCAACCGGTTGATCTCGATGGCCCGGATCACCGTCCTGATCGGAGTCGGAATCCTGTCGTTGATGTTTGCCACCACCATGCTGACCGTGATCTTCGCCACCCGTGGCGCGATGGCCGGCAATCGCCATATTGTCGAGGTGCTGCATTTTGTCGGCGCCGAGACCAGTTTCATCGGCGGCGAGTTCCAGAAGCGCTTCCTGTTGATTGGTCTGAAAGGCGCGGCATTCGGCGGAGGCGTTGCGGCTCTCGGATTTCTGCTGCTTGGCGCATGGCAGGCCCAATCGATGGCCACCGCCCTCAATGACCAGGTTACCGCCCTGTTCGGCCGCTTCACCCTGAGCGGGGCCGGCTATTTCGGCATTGTCGGCATTGTGGTGCTGATATCCGCGATGACGGCGGTGACCACGCGCCTGACCGTGACACGCACCATTCGCGAGATCGATCGCCAGCGCGCTGATCCTTCTCTGGCAGAAATCGGTTAACTTGCCCGGTTTTTGCCGCAAAACCGGCTGGTCCTTGCCGGAATCTCAGAGTATTCATGATTTATGAGCGTGGAAACCGCACAGCCTGATCCGGCAACGCCCGGAGCCGCCAAGACCGGTGCGATCCATCGTTTCCGGCGGGTGGGACACCATGGCCTGCGCATCCTCACCATTGCCGCAATCATCGGCGTTGCCTTGATAGCAATGGGTTTTTTCCGCTTCACCGACTCCATTGCTGAACTCAAGGCCACCGAGACACCCGGCGAAGTCGATGCAATTGTTGCCCTGACGGGCGGCTATCAGCGAATCGACCGGGCGCTGGCGCTGCTCGAAAAAGGCATTGGCGAACGGCTGCTGATCTCAGGCGTCAATCCGTCGACAACCAGCACCGCACTGCGCCGTGCCACCGGGACGAAAGTGGCCACCTTCGCCTGTTGCGTCGACATTGGCTACGAAGCGCTCGACACCATCGGCAACGCCAATGAAACCGCCGGCTGGATCCGCGAACACGGATACACACGCATTCTGGTGGTGACCAACAATTATCACATGCCACGCAGCCTGCTGGAGCTTTCCCAGGCCAGCCCTGACGTGACCTTCCTTGCCTACCCGGTCACCCATGCCGATCTGAAAACAGATACCTGGATCACCGATCCGGTGGCTTTGCGCACCCTGTTCATGGAATACGCCAAATATTCGCTCGCCCGGTTCCGCAACTGGAGCGGTGCAACGGCGGCAAGCGGGTTGCGAGCCGATGCCGGCGGCAAGCAGCCTGTGGCGGCAAGCCTGCAGTGATTTTTCCGGAGTTGCAGGTTTTCGACTGCCGACTGATGGTGTAACCCGGATCACAGGTTCTGACCCAGATACTGACGGGGCCACCCGCAAACCCGGATTTCTCCATGATTGCCCTTCGATCCATACTCTTCAATATCGCGTTCTACATAAACCTGATCGGGCGAATGATCATTTTCTCGCCCTATTATTTCCTGGCTGATCGCAAGGCGGCCTGGAGCGTGCCGAAGAACTGGGTCCTGGCCAATCACTGGCTTCAAGAAAAAATTGTCGGCACCACCTTTGAAATCGAGGGCCTCGAGAACATCCCGCCCGGGGGGTATATTTTCGCGCCCAAGCACCAGTCATTCTGGGATGCCTATGCCTTGCTGCCGTGGCTCGACGATCCGGTCTACATTCTCAAGCGCGAGCTGATGTGGATCCCGCTGTTTGGCCAGTATGTCTCCAAGATGAAGATGGTTCCGGTCAATCGCAACGCCCGCGGCAAGGTCATGGGCGGTGTTCTGGAGCGGACAAAGCGCGAAATCGACAAGGGCCGTCAGCTCATCATCTACCCGGAAGGCACACGCCGGCCCGCGGGCGCACCACCAAACTACAAATTCGGCATAGCGCGGCTTTACCGCGATCTCGACGTGCCGGTGGTTCCGGTGGTCATGCATCCCGGCCTGTTCTGGCCGCGCCGCAAGTTCCTGCGTTTTCCCGGCCACTTCAAGGTTCAGATCCTGCCGCCGATCGAGCCCGGCATGGATCCCGATGCGTTCATGGCAAAACTCGTGGATGTGATGGAAACCGCCAGCGACAAGCTGCTTGTCGAAACGGTCAAGGCCAATCCGCAGGTTCCCTTGCGCGAAGACGCCCGCCGCAGGCTGGCAGAACTCGGCGTTTCCGTTCCGGACGCCGGGCGCTCCTGAGCCACCTCAGCCTTTCAGACGCTGCGCGATCTGTTCAAGGTGATGATCGCGGATACGCAGCGTCCTGAGGTGATCGACGGTATTGACCACATAATCCTCGTTCGGGCCGGACTGCCCGACCGCGCCCGAGACCTGCGACTGCGCCTCATCGACCGACAATGCGCCCGCATATTGCGCATGGCTCCGGTCGACAACGTAAGTCAGGGCAGCCACGTCGTGGCCGCTGTCGAGCCGCACCTTCCGGATTGTCTCGAGATAGACATGGGTGACCAGCTCCCGCTCGCGCAGATAGTCGACAACAGCTTCCCGGTTTTCCGGCCTGATCCGGAATGCGACCCCGTGGCAGGACCCGCCACGGTCAAGCCCCAGCACCAGACCCGGCCGCTCCGGCGTGCCACGGTGAACGAAGGACCGCACACACAGCGCCCGGTGGTAGCCAAACAATCGCGCCTGCCGGGTTTCCTCATGATCAAAACCTGGCCGCCACATCAGCGATCCGTAGCCAAACACCCAAAAATCGTCCATATCCCAGCCTATGTAGCCCAGCGGATACCGCTGTAGCATCTCATTCCAAGCATAACCTTCATGCCAGCCCTTATTGCAGGGCACACAGGGAGAACGCAATGCCATCACCTGCTCGGCCCTCTCCCTCGTCGTCGCGGAAATTTGTCTGGCTGGCCGCGGCAATCCTCGCCGGCGGCCTGCTCTGGACAACCGGCTGGTATTATTTTGCTGCGCGGTTCGAAGACAATCTGCCCGCAGCACTTGCGCGGATCGTCGGCCCGGACGCCAGCGCGGACTGCGCAACAGCCGATGTGCGCGGATACCCGTTCCGTTTCGGCCTGTTCTGCGAAACCCTGTCCTATGCCAACCCTGCAGAAGGCATGACCGCCAACACCGGCGCGCTGCGCTCGGCGGCACAATTCTACCGGCCTGGACATGTCGTCGCCGAGGTCGATGGCCCGCTGGTCTATACCGATACGGGCCTTGCCGTGCGCACCGACTGGCAAGTGCTGCAAGCCAGCGTTCGCGCTGTCTCCGATGGGCTTGATCGCGGCTCGATCGACGCTCGCAACATCAGCTTCGACATTGATGGCGCAGGCCTCGCGCAACGGTTTGCCCTGCAGGCCGACCGGGTGAACGCCCACGCCCGCCGCAATGCAGCGGATCTCGACATCGCGGCCTATGGTGACAATCTGCGAAACAGCCTCGTTGACGGGCTGGCCGCCAAAGCCTTTACGCTTGAAGCAACACTTACAGGCCGGGCGAACATGCTGGAGGTTCCGGTTGTTCCGCTGACCACCCCGTTTGATGCGGTCCTGCACCGTGTCGCCATCGAGCTGGATGAGAATACCTCGCTCGAGATCGCCGGCCCGGTTCATGTGGATGACAACAGGCGAATTACCGCAAATCTCGAGCTGACTGTCCGCAACCTGCAGCAGCTTCTAAAGGTCGTCGAGCCCTTCAATCCGGAAGTTGCGGGGCTCCTCGCAGGCGTCGGCCCGCTGATTGCCTCACTGGATACCAAACCAGGCGATGACGCCATTACACTGCCGCTTAAGATCAGCAACAACATGGTTTCGCTCGGCATGTTTCCGCTTGGCGAGTTGCCGTCCCTGTAATGCGGTTGCGTTCAATGGGTGGCAATTGAACGACAACGTACACGCATCATTTCATAGCGCCGGAGCGCTCTATTCGGCCGGTCCCGCTTCCTTTGTCTTGGCAACGTTACGGCCGAAGTTCGGCGCATCGGTATCCTGCCCGGCCTCGACGATCGACCGGCGAATGCCGCGGGTCCGGGTGAACAGCTCAAACAGCTTGTCGCTGTCACCCCAGCGGATTGCCCGCTGCAGCGAGGACAGGTCCTCGGAGAAACGCGCCAGCATTTCCAGGATCGCATCCTTGTTGTGCAGGCACACATCGCGCCACATCACCGGGTCGGAAGCGGCCAGACGGGTGAAATCGCGGAAACCCGAAGCCGAATACTTGATCACCTCGGATTGCGTCACGGCCTCCAGGTCATCGGCGGTGCCGACAATGTTGTAGGCAATGATGTGCGGCAGATGCGACACGATCGCCAGCACCAGATCATGGTGGTCGGGATCCATCTGTTCGACCGTCGAGCCGCACGTCTCCCAGAATTCGGTCAGCCGCGCGATGGCTCCCGCATCGGTGCCCGCCGGCGGCGTCAGGATGCACCAGCGGCCCTCGAACAATTCGGCAAATCCTGCCGACGGACCGCTTTGCTCGGTACCCGCGATCGGGTGTCCGGGGACAAAATGCACGGTCTCGGGCATATGCGGTTGCATCTGCCGCACCACCGACGCTTTCGTCGAGCCGACATCGGTGACGATGGCGCCCGGTTTCAGATGCGGTCCGATTTCCCGCGCCACCGCATCCGATGCGCCAACCGGGACCGAGACGATCACCAGATCGGCATTGGCAACCGCGTCCGCGTTGGAGCTGAAATAGCTGTCCCCAAGACCGAGCGCCCGCGCCTCTTCAAGCGTGGCCTCACTGCGTGTGGCAATGTTGACATGACCGGCCAGGCCCTTGGCGCGGATCACCCGCGCCAGCGAGGAACCGATAAGGCCGATGCCGATCAGCGCGATAGTCTCAAACAGCGGTTTGGTCATCTATTCAGGCCATAAAGCTCTTCAGGGCGTCGATCACGCCGAGATTGGCTTCCTCACTTCCAATTGACATTCTGAGCGCATCCGGCAGGCCATAGCCCACCACACGGCGCAACACATAGCCCCGCGCGCCCAGATACTCATCCGCGTCAGCTGCGGTCTTGCCCGGGGTGTCGGGGAAGTGGATCAGCATGAAATTGCCGACCGACGGCGTCACCGACAGCCCGAGCGCCTCGACCGCTTCGCCGACACGGCCAAGCCACTTTTCATTGTGCTCGACAGCACGCTCGACATGCGCCCGGTCACCGATCGCGGCAGCACCCGCGGTGATTGCCAGCGCGTTGACATTGAACGGTCCGCGCACCCGGTTGCAGGCGTCGATGATCGCCTCATGGGCATACATCCAGCCGATCCTGAGGCCGGCAAGTCCGTGTATTTTAGAAAATGTCCGGGTCATCACCACATTGGGATTGGCGGAAACCAGCTCGATGCCCGCCTCGTAATCATTGCGCCGGACATATTCGGCATAGGCCGCGTCGAGCACCAGGATCACGTGAGGCGGCAATCCCGCATGCAATCGCCGGACTTCGTTGACGGGAATATAAGTGCCGGTCGGGTTGTTGGGATTGGCGAGAAACACCAGCTTGGTCTTCTCGGTCACCGCGCCAAGGATATTGTCGACATCGGTGGTCAGGTCGGAATCGGCAACCGAAACCGGGGTCGCGCCGGCAGCCATGATCTGGATCTTGTAGACCAGGAAGCCGTGCTCGGTGAAAATCCCCTCGTCGCCGGGGGCCAGATAGGTCTGGCACAACAGGCCGAGCAGTTCGTCGGACCCGTTGCCGCACATGATGTTGCCCGGGTTCAATCCGTAGGCCCGGCCGATCGCCTCGCGCAGCACATGCGCCGATCCATCCGGATAGATCGCCAGGTTGGCATGCTGCGCGGCAATCGCTTCAGCCACCTTCGGGCTGGGCCCAAGCGGTGATTCATTCGAGGACAGCTTGTAGACCTTGGCCGCGCCATGGACGGTCTCGCGCCCCGGCACATAGGCCGCGATATCCAGAACACCCGGCTTCGGACGGGGCATATCATTGCTGCTCATCGAGAGGATTCCTTGCAAACGAAAAACCAAGGCTAAAGAGGCGGAAATACCCCCTCACGGCGATCTTGTCGAGAGCGCCCCTGAGTTCAGACCGGGGCCTTCGGCGATTTGGCCTGCCGATGCGATGCACGCGAGGTTTGCGGCGAGAGCACCGGCACGAACACCCGTCGCGATGCCCGTGACGCCACCGGCAGCCCCTGATAGAGCCGCTTCTGCGCCTCGACGACGATCACGCCGGAAAAGACCGGCCACATTTTCCGGCCGAACCGCTCGAAAACCTGCTGCATGCGCAGGATCACCGCGCGCTTGGAAGGCGGAAAAAACAGTGCCTCGGCGAAGGCGCCGGGCGTGAAGTTGCTTTCTCTCAGAAGCGTGACCAGCTGACCGCGCGAGTAAGGCCGGCCGGCGCCAAAGGGCGTGTGTTCGAACCGCGCCCACATGCCCCTTCGGTTGGGGGCGACGATGACCAGCCGGCCACCCGGCGCCAGCACCCGCCAGAGTTCTTTCAGCGTCTCGCGCGGGTTTTCGGCGAATTCCAGCGAATGCACCATCAGGATGCGATCGAGCGACGCATCCGGCAGCGGCAGTTCCTCGTCGAACACCAATGCGGTGGCCGACGGCCCGCCGGCCGGCCAGTTCACCGCCCCTTGCCCCGCCGGCATGAAGGCGAACGTCCGCTCGGCGTCAGGACGGAACCGGTCGAGATAAGGCGCCGCATAGCCAAGCCCCATCAACCGCTCCCCCGGCAGGCTGGCCCAGATCGACGACAGCGCCATGGCAACCGAATGCTCGGCAACCGTGCCAAGCCTGGAATGATAAAACTGTCTCAGATCAACAATATCGGCATGCATGGCACAAACCCGGATAGTACATAGGATTTGATCAACCTTACACCGGCGACGTTAACCGAACACCAGCCAAAACCATCGTTTTTGTCCGGCCGTTCCAATTTCTGGCGCTGGTGAGACTGTTTGACCGCACCGGGAAGGTGACGTATCGGATCGCTGCGGTTATGCTCTGGCAATTGGTCCAAAAAATGCGGTGAGGAACTTAATGACAAGCCTGATGATCGAGCAGTTTTCCTGCAGGCAAGACAATTTCGGGGTCATCCTGCATGATCCGCTGACCGGCGAAACCGCCAGCATCGACGCTCCCGACGGATCGGTGATCACCGATCGCCTCAGGCAGAACGGCTGGAGGCTTACCCACCTCTTCATCACTCACCATCATCCCGACCATGTCGAAGGGATCCCGGCCCTGGCGGAAGCCTATTCGCCAGAGGTCATCGGCCCGGAAGCCGAGGCAGCACGGATCACCGGATTGACCCAGACGGTCGGCGATGGCGACACATTCACCTTCGCGGGCCGCACCGTGAAGGTCATTTCAACTCCGGGCCATACCGCCGGGCACATCTGCTTCTACATTCCCGACGATGGGTTGCTGTTTGCCGGAGACACGCTGTTCGCGCTGGGCTGCGGACGCCTGTTTGAAGGCTCGCCGGAAGACATGTTCGGCTCCCTCTCCCGGCTCGGCGAGCTTCCCGATGAAACGCGGGTCTATTGCGGCCACGAATACACCCTGTCGAACGGCCGTTTCGCCGTCACCGTCGATCCCGGCAACCAGGAGCTTGTCGAGCGCGTGAATTATATCTCGGGCATTCGCGCGAAAGGGATGCCAACGCTGCCGACCACGATGGGCTTCGAAAAACGCACGAATCCGTTCATGCGCACCGGCAATGCGGAAATCCGCAAACAGCTCGGCATGAAAAAGGCGACCGATGTCGAAGTGCTTGCCGAACTGCGCCGCCGCAAGAACAGTTTCTGACCGTGAACGCGGATCTCTCCGCCCGTGACATCATCGATCTTCTCGAGATGCAGCCGCATCCCGAAGGTGGCTGGTACCGGGAAACCTTCCGTGACACCGCAGGCGGGGAACGCGGGCATTCAACAGCGATCTACTACCTGCTGGAAGGCGGCGATTGCTCGCACTGGCATCGCGTCACCGACGCGGTGGAAATCTGGCACTGGTACGGCGGCGGGCCGCTGGCCATTACGCTCTCGATGGACGGATGCAACGCCGAAGCGCACCGGCTCGGCATGAACCTCATGAACGGCGAACGGCCTCAGATCGTGGTGCCGGCCAATTGCTGGCAATCGGCGGCCTCGCTCGGCGCCTGGACACTGGTCGGCTGCACCGTTGCGCCGGGTTTCGATTTCGCAAGCTTTGAAATGGCGCCGCCCGATTGGCGCCCCTCGCCATTCAAGGGCGCACCGCTCAAGCCAGAAGGCCAAGCGTGATCAGCAGCTGGCCCGCAAAGTAAAGCACCCATACCGCCGGGCTGGTCAGCCGCAGCAACGGACTGGTCTGCGGCATCAGGAACTTCTCCGACCCCAGGATGGCATCGGACGCCATGAACAGCCCAACGCCGATCACCACCAGGCCGCCGAGCATCACCCCGCCAAGCCCCATGCAGGCAATCGCCAGCACATAGGCCGCCACCGGCAAGGCCAGCGGTCCGGCATTGCGCACCATCAGAAAACCCATTCCGAGCGCAAACACGATCACCGCCAGCAGCCCCGGCAACGGCGCCGCCGCAAGCCCCGGACCTGACGAGAAGAACAGCACCGCATAGGCGATATGAGCAGCCAGGAAGCTGCCCAGCCCGCCCAAGAACGCCACGTCGCCCTCATGCGCCAGGAACGCGTCGCCAAGCGCCGACAAGGCCAGCGCCAGCACCAGCAGCATCGGTCCGCCGGCCTGATAAGCCAGCGCTGCAAGCGCCCCGACAGCCACTGTCTTGGCCACGGTCCGCGGCACCGAGGTCGGCCGGCCAAGCATGACCAGATAGATCACGAAGCCCAGCGCCGACACCAACAGCAAACCGGACGAGACCCCATCGAGATGTGCGAAGAATCCGGTCACGATGCTTGCCTCCCCTTGAGCAGATCCTTGGCAGCCAGAAAAGCACCTCCGGTGATCAAGAGACAGGCCACCGCAATGCCGACGCTCAGTTTTCCGAGGCCAAACAGGATCAGGATCAACGTCGACAACAACGGTGCGGCATAGCTCGCCACGCCCAGCACCTGGATGTCACCCTTCTTGACCCCGTAATCCCAGGCATAGAACGCCAGGCCCACCGGCCCGAGGCCAAGACCGATGACGGCCAGCCATTGCCCGAGCGTGTCCGGCCAGACCGTGGTTTCCAGCGCCACGTGGCAAAGCGCCGACAACACCGCCGAGATCACGCAGAAGCCGGCAATGACATCGGTCGGCGTCGAGCCGAACCGGCGGGAGAGCAGCGAATAGGCCGACCAGGTCAACGCGCACAGGCCCGCAGCGCCGTAGCCAAGCAGATTGCCGCCGCCAAAACCGCCCTCCGCGCCGCGCATCAGGATCAGTGCGGTTCCCGCCAACCCCATCAATGCCCCGGCGACATGGTGCCAGCCCAGCCGCTCGCCCGGCAGCAGCGCCGAACCGACGACGATCAGCAGCGGCCAGAGATAGGCAATCAGCCCCGCCTCCACGGCAGGTGCATTCCTGAGCGCGGTGAAATAGAGAAAGTGGTAGCCGAACAGGCCAAACAGGCCCAGCGCCCAGACCCTGACCGGCTGCCGGAACGCCCGGAACCGCTGCGGATCCCGCATCATTGCCGACAGGCCGATCAGCGAGCCGATCAGGAAACAGATCGCCGAAAGCTGGAACGGCGGCATCGTGCCGGACGCTGCGGTCAGCACCGCCAGCGCCGACCACATGACAACGGCGGAAAAGCCGATGAGTGTTGGGATGTTTCGCAATGCCGCCCCCTGCTTGCCGCTCGTCACCGATGCCCGGCAAAAATCCTCAATGAACCCTGTAATGAATACCGGCTTTAGCCACCAAACCGGGTTGCCGCAACGATAACCTGGCCGATTTTCGTCGGCACCTTGGCGTAGACCGGCGCATAAAAGCCACCGTCCTCATGTTTGGCAAACCAGACTTCCATGGTCTTGAGCTGGCGCAGATACTTGATCCCCGACGATCCCTTTCTGTAGCCCGACTTCGGATCGAAACGGATCGAGCAGACAATTGCATCGCCGGCAAATCCCCTGGTCCGGTACGGCCGCACGCCCTTTGGCGCCAGATGCAGCGTCACCCTTGTTTGGCCGTCAAAGATCGGCAGGCTGCGCGGGCATACCTTCGAGCCGGCTGGAAAGACCATCCCCGAAAGCGGATCGAGCACCATGCGCATGTCTTCTGCCGTCAGCGGCACCCAATCGGCCGAGGTCTTCTTGCGCTTGGGCGTGTTGATCGCCGATTTCACATTGCCGTCGCTGAACTCGACCTGTGTCCGGTGGCTATGTCTGCCGGTGGAATAGCTCACCAGAAAATTCGAGGCCAGCAGGCGGTCTTCGGCCAGCTTGCCCGAAACACTGGCGTTGCCACGGGTCTTCGAAATGATGTCGGTGAATACCGAGGTGCGCAGGTCGCCGGTGATGTTGTAGGCAGCGCCATCGACGACGGTGACGAAACTCGCATAGGCGACCGGCAGCCCGACAAGCGAAACCGAATAGTCGGTATGAACCTGAACCGGCTCGGCTTGCGCCGGCGCGTGCGCGCTCAGGACCAGCAAGATCGCGGCCACCAGGCTCCCGTGCACGCAATGGATACGACGCATTCACACCCCCTGCTGAAACTTTTCCGGCACCTGTTGCCGGGTCTGATGCAAACAAAGCTTGGTTCACATTGCGACAATTCGATGCCCGCAGCGACAAAAAACCACTATGATGAGCCTTCAACACCACATAAGCCGGTTTCCGCGCCCTTCCCGGCTTGACGTGGAGCACGGGTCTGACTATAGACACGCGACTTCCGATAAAGGCCTGCGGTCCTTTGGGTGAGCCTGCAATCTGGCTCGGCCCGTCCGCTGGCGAAGAGATAATAGGTGCAAAATGTCACGCAGCTGTGAATTGACCGGCAAGGCTGTACAGTCGGGAAACAATGTCAGCCACGCCAACAACCGGACCCGTCGCCGGTTTCTGCCGAACCTGTGCAATGTCACGCTGATTTCCGATGCCCTCGGCCAGCGTTACCGTCTGCGCATTTCGGCGAACGCTCTGCGCACGGTTGAACACCGTGGCGGCCTCGACGCGTTCCTGGCAAAAGCCAAGGACGGCGACCTGTCGATGCGCGCGCGTCTGCTCAAGCGGCAGATTGCCAAGAAGCTTGACGAAAAAGCTGCTGCCTGAACAAGGCTGATAGCTGATCCATTGTGATGGCGGGCCTCTGGCCCGCCTTCATCTTTTTCCACTGGTGGCATCAACCCAGGATAAAAAAATGCGTATGATCCCTTCCGTATTGCCGTTCATGGCCGTCATGGCCGCTGTTGTCGTGGCGTCGAACTTTCTGGTTCAGTTCCCCGTCGACTACGCCATTGGCTCGCTCAATCTCGCCGATCTGCTGACCTGGGGCGCCTTCACCTACCCGGTGGCGTTCCTGATCACCGACCTGGCCAATCGCCGCTTTGGTCCGGGCACTGCCCGCCTGGTGGTCGTCTGCGGCTTTGTCATCGCCGTTGCATTGTCGATATGGCTGGCCACGCCACGTATCGCGGTGGCCTCAGGCTCGGCGTTCCTGGTGGCGCAGCTCCTTGATGTTTCAATCTTCGACCGGCTGCGCGACCGCACCTGGTGGCTGCCCCCGCTGGTTTCCACCATCATCGGTTCCTGCCTCGACACCGTGATCTTTTTCGGCCTGGCCTTTTCAGACGCTGCGGGGATCATCGGCCCCGGCGATGCCTTCGCCACCGAGATGGCGCCGCTGCTCGGCCTGTTTGCCGCAGAAGCGCCTCGCTGGGTCTCGTGGGCACTCGGTGATCTAGCCGTCAAGCTGGTCGTCGGGCTCGTCATGCTCGCGCCCTATGGCGTGCTGCGCAGCCTTGTCGGCGAACAGGCTCCGGCAGCCGCCTAACCGGGCGGCCCGGTAAAGCGATTGTCCTCACTTGGCTCCAGGATGGCAAGGACATTGCCTTCCGGATCCTTGAATGTCAGCAGATAGCCGACACCGGGGATCAGCACCTTCGGCTGGATGATGGTTCCGCCTTCGGCCACGATCTTGTCGCCATACGCGTCGGCCGAGGCAACCTCGATGGTCGGTGTTGTCGACTGCCACGCCTGCTCCCGCTTGGCGATCCCGGCACCGATGTCGCCCGGATCGTCGGACGGGCTCAGCAGCCAGTAGGGCACCGGTCCTTCCAGCTTGCGGACCGTCCAGTCGAAAACCTTGCTGTAGAATCCGGCGGCCCGCTCCGGATCGTCTGCTGAAATGTCGATATGAACAAATTTCGGCATGGGCATCCTCCATCACTGGTGATGCCAAGGATCAGACGCCGCCCGGCAGCGTCATGCAATGACCACTGTCAATTGGCGGCCTTGCTGTCGCTCAGAATCCGGAACTCCAGAACCAGGTTTCGCTGCAGGATCGAGTAATTGTCGTCCGACACCAGCGTGACGAAGACCTGGCCCTGCTCATCGGTGCTTACGTCCAGGCCTTCCATATTGTCGATCTGCTCGCCGAAATCGGCTTCCAGCAACACCGGGCCGTCAACCAGGTTTCCCGGCCCTATCCGGCTGCCGTCGATCCGCCGGATGCGCATGCCGACGCCCTGGGCAATCGAGAACCGGCGTTCGAGCAGCAACAGATCGCCATTGGGTAGAAAATCGCCATCCGTGACGTCGAAGGGCGCATGCCGTTTGACGAAGAAAACACCCTTCATTGGCCCGGTCAGCACAGCCGCATAGATGTCGCCGCTGTCGTTCAGGCTCTTCTCCGAGACGACCACCACCTCTCCAGCCAGCGGCGAGGCCGCCGGTGCGACCATGACCGCTTCCAGGCCGCGATTGTTGCGAAGCTCGTTGAGCGGAATCAGCACCGGCAGGGAACCGGTTGGCCTGGAGTTGCCCGGGGCTTTGGCGGGATAGACATCAACCCGGCTCTGGCGCTCGAAGCTGACCAGCGCTTCCTCGCCCCGCAAGGCAAGACCTTCGGCGTCAAACTTCCATTTTTGCCCGGAAGCCAAGCCACCGGCATCGAGAATCGGCGAGACCGAGAAATCCGTAACCCCGGTCAAGACACCGTTCGGATCCCGTTCGAAGCGCCCGGCATACCAGTTGCCGGTATCCATCACCCCGAGAAAATGATTTCGATCCTCCGACAGGCGGATCGCCGACATGGCGCCAAGCTGCGACCCCGGCGAGCTCAGCTCGAGCCCGCCGATGAATTCGAAGTCGCCAAAGCGGGTTTGATCGGATCCGACCCTGAAATTCGGGATCTGCAGTGACCTGATCTCAACAGTTTCCTCGTCGGCATGCAGCGGCAGCACGGTCGATGCGGACAACAGGGAAAGAACGCCTGCGACCAGCGACAGCCGCGCGATGCCCCGGCGTCTGATCACGCCCGTTTGCGCCCGCGGCGGGACTGCGGCTCCGCGCCTTCATCGGCGAACAGGGCCGCCAGCTGCTCGGTCATCGCACCGGCCAGCTCTTCCGCATCGACGATTGTCACCGCGCGCCGGTAATAGCGCGTCACGTCATGCCCGATGCCGATGGCCAGCAGTTCGACCGGTGAACGGGTTTCGATCTCCTCGATCACCGCGCGCAGGTGCCGCTCGAGATAGTTGCCGGGATTGACCGACAGCGTTGAATCGTCAACCGGTGCGCCGTCGGAGATCATCATCAGGATCTTGCGCTGCTCCGGCCGCCGCTGAAGCCGCGAGTGGGCCCAGATCAGCGCCTCACCGTCGATGTTTTCCTTGAGCAGACCTTCGCGCATCATCAGTCCGAGATTGCGCCGGGCGCGGCGCCATGGCGCATCCGCGGATTTGTAGACGATGTGGCGCAGGTCATTGAGCCGGCCCGGGGTTGCCGGCTTGCCGCCGGTCAGCCACTTCTCGCGGCTCTGGCCACCTTTCCAGGCCTTGGTGGTAAAGCCGAGCAGCTCCACCTTGACGCCACAGCGTTCAAGCGTGCGCGCCAGAATGTCGGCGCAGGTCGCCGCCACCGTGATCGGCCGGCCACGCATCGAGCCGGAATTGTCGATCAGCAGCGTCACCACCGTGTCGCGGAAATTGGTATCGCGCTCCATCTTGAACGACAGCGGTTGCATCGGATCGATGATCATCCGCGTCAACCGCGCGCTGTCGAGGTAGCCCTCTTCCAGATCGAAATCCCAGGCCCGGTTCTGCTGCGCCATCAGCCGGCGCTGAAGCCGGTTGGCAAGCCGTCCGACCACGCCCTGCAAATGCGCCAGTTGCTTGTCGAGAAAAGCGCGCAGCCGCTCGAGTTCGGCCTCTTCGCAGAGCTCTTCGGCCACGATCTCCTCGTCGAATTCGGTGGTGAAGACCTTGTAGTCGATCTTCTCGTTGAGCTCGCCGAAGGGATCGCTGGACTTGCGGGTTTCGCCCGGCGTCTCGGCATCATCGTCGCTGTCGTCGATGGTGTCGTCTTCGCCGGCTTCCGCGCCGTCCATTTCGCCGGTGTCCATCTGCTCGTCAGAGGTTTCGCTTTCCTCCGCCGGCGCGGCATCCGAACCCGCTTCTTCCTGCGAGGACTGGTCGTTGTCTTCCTCGCTGCGCGGCTGGTCTTCGTCCGAGACCTCGTCCTGGTCGTCCTGCTCGATGTCGTCGTCGCCGTAATCCTCGGCCATTTCCATGGCCGAAAGCATTTCGCGCACCACGCGGGCAAAGGCCTGCTGGTCCTCGACCGAGCCTTCGAGATTTTCGAGCACGTTGCCGGCCTTGTCCTCGATGAAATCGCGCCACAGCTCGACCACCTGGCCGGCCGATTCCGGCGGTTTGCGGCCGGTCAGCTTCTCGCGCACCATCAGCGCCACCGCTTCTTCAAGCGGCGCATCCTCGCGGCTGACGATGCCCTGGTAATTGGCCCGCTGGTACTTGTCCTCGAGCATCGAGGTCAGGTTGTCGCCGACCCCGGCCATCCGCCGTGCGCCGATCGCCTCGACCCGGGCCTGCTCGACGGCATCATAGACCGCGCGCGCATCCGGCCCCTGCGGCGCCATGCGGGAATGCACGGCATCATCGTGGCAGGCTTTGCGCAGCGCCATCGAATCGCCAAGGCCGCGGGTGACGGAAAAGTCATGCCGCGTCGGACGCTTCGGAAGATCGGGCAACCGGGCCCGCTCGCCGGAAATCCCCGGCCGGTCCGAACCGAAGCTGACTTCGAGCTCATGGTCGCCGGCAATCGCCCGCACGCAGCCGGTCAGCGCCCGCCGGAATGGCTCGGCGTCCACGGTGCCGCTTGGCTTTGGTCGGGTGTTGTCGCCGCGTCCGGCCATGGGATTATCCCTCAGGCGGTTGCGCTGAGAACGAGATTGGCGGCGCTTTCCTTCAACTCGACGCCGAACGCCCGCTGATAGTGTTCAGCCACCAGCGCCCGCTCCAGTTCATCGCACTTGTTGAGGAAGGTCAGGCGGAACGCCATCGCCACATCGCCGAAGATCTCCGCGTTTTCGGCCCAGGTGATCACCGTACGCGGGCTCATCACGGTCGACAGGTCGCCATTGATGAACGACGAGCGGGTCATGTCCGCAACCCGCACCATGCGCGAGATGGTTTCGCGGCCGTCGCCCTTGGCGAAGCCCTTGACTTTGGAGGCAACGATGTCGACTTCCTGGTCGTGCGGCAGGTAGTTCAGCGTGGTCACGATCGACCAGCGGTCCATCTGCGCCTGGTTGATCTGCTGGGTGCCGTGATAGAGCCCGGTGGTGTCGCCGAGCCCAACGGTGTTGGCGGTGGCAAACAGGCGGAACGCCGGGTGCGGCCTGATGACGCGGCTCTGGTCAAGCAGGGTCAGACGGCCGGAAGATTCAAGCACCCGCTGGATCACGAACATCACGTCGGGACGGCCGGCGTCATACTCGTCGAACACCAGCGCGACGTTGTGCTGGTAGGCCCAGGGCAGAATGCCATCCTTGAATTCGGTGATCTGCATGCCTTCGCGGACGACGATCGCGTCCTTGCCGACCAGGTCGATACGGCTGACATGGCTGTCGAGGTTGACGCGCACGCACGGCCAGTTCAGCCGCGCCGCGACCTGCTCGATATGGGTCGATTTGCCGGTTCCGTGGTATCCCGACACCATCACGCGGCGATTGTGGGCAAAGCCTGCCAGGATGGCGAGGGTCGTGTCGCGGTCAAACAGATAGTCCGGATCGAGGTCGGGCACGTAGGCGTCCCGCTCCTTGTAAGCCGGGACAGTGATGTCCGAATCGATGCCGAAAACCTCACGCACTTTGACGGTGGTATCTGGCAGGTTGGTGATGTCGAGGTCGATCTTGCTCATCATGTCTCCAAGGCCTGGCTAATATGCCTGCGGGCCGTCTCTCCTGTCCGGTCCTGCTTAGACTGTTCGCTTAGCAGAAACCAGACTGCTTTAACAATTGGTAGGCCTGGATGACGGCACGAAAACGGTCCTCTGAACCGCGGTCGCCGCCATTGGCGTCGGGATGGTGTTGTTTGACCAGTTCCTTGTAACGGGTCTTGATCTCGGTCGATGTCGCATTTGCGGCCAATCCGAGCGTCTCGAACGCCTTTGCCTCCAGCGACTTGACCTTGCGCGCGCGCACCGGCCGGTTGGGCCGGGTTTCATTGAAAAACCCATGTGGATCGCGCATCCGGGCCTGGGCTCCGGCCGAGCCTGATTTGGCGGTCGACTGGTTCGGTCCGCTGGCCGCAGACCGGTCCACGCCCATCTTCCAGGTCGGACGGTTTCCCGTCAGCGCCTCTTTCTGATAGCGCGCGATCTCGCCATCCGACAGACCCGAGAAATAGTTGTAGCCCTTGTTGTACTCCCGCGCATGATCAACGCAGAACATGAAGTACTGCCCTTCGGCATCGCGGCCGACGGGAGCACGGTGAGTGCCGGGCTTGCTGCACCCGTCCCACTGACATTCAGGTGCCGTGGGTTCGGCCGGACGAGCGCCCTTGCGGCGGACCCGGATGCGGTCAAAATATTTGGAATCCAGTTTCATATCGACGATTATGGTGCTCTACACGGTTGCGAACAAGGATTGACAAGGGTGATTCAAGCTGCGTACCCCGTCTCGACTTCGAATGCCACCATGCAAATCGCAGCAGTCGAATTTTGTGACCGCGCACGTTACACCAGGAGCACCTTCATGTCCCGCCAGAACCGCATTGAAACCGCTCTGACAGAACGCTTTAAGCCCGAACGGCTGGTGGTGATCAACGAAAGTCATCTGCACGCCGGTCATCACCATTCCGGCAGCGATCATCATGGTTCTTTCGACGGCACCGGCGAAACCCATTTCCGCATCCGCATTGTTGCTCCGGCATTTTCGGGCATGAGCCGCATCAATCGCCACCGGGCGGTCAATGAGTTGCTCAAGCAGGAGCTCGACAGCGGTCTGCATGCGATGGCGGTTGAAGCATCGGCTCCCGGCGAAACCACACGCTGGTAGCCGATCGCGCCTGAACCGCCGCCATCACCGGGCGCTGCAGGGCGCTTACCTCAGGCCTTGTCCATCGGACGGATCCTGAGCCGCGTGATCCTGTTGCGGTCCCGCTTCATCACGATGAAGCGCTTGCCGTGGAAGGTGAACGCCTGCTTTTCCTCGGGAATGGTCTGGGATTCATGAATCACCAGCCCCGCCACGGTTGTTGCTTCATCATCGGGCAATGACCAGTCGAGCGCCCGGTTGATGTCGCGGATCGGAACCGAACCGTCAACCACGACCGAGCCGTCGGCTTCCTGCCGTACACCCTGGACCTCGGTGTCGTGTTCGTCGGCAATGTCGCCGACGATCTCTTCGAGGATATCCTCGAGTGTGACCAGTCCTTCAACCTCGCCGTATTCATCCACCACAATGGCGATATGGGCATTGCGCCGCAAGAATGCATTGAGCTGATCCGGGACACTGGTTGTGTCAGGCACGAACCAGGGCTTCTGCGCGATCTTGGCGACATCCATGCGCTGCGGTTCGTACGGCGTTTCCGCCAGCACCCTGAGCACGTCCTTGGCATGCACGATGCCGATGATGTTGTCGGTCGAACCGCGCCAGATCGGCATTCTCGTATAGGGACTCTCGAGAACCGCCCGCACATTGGCCTCGGGCGTCTCATCGGCATTGAGCATGCGCATCGATGTCCGGTGGATCATCACGTCCGAGACTTCGAGTTCGCCCAGGTCGAGCACGCCGCCCAGCCGGTCGCGATCCGCCTTGATCACCGATCCTTCCCGGTGCAGCAGATCAACCGCGCCGCGGATTTCCTCGTGCGCCGACAACATCGAGGCTTCCGAGGCGAAGGTGACACCAAACAGCGCCATGATATTGCGCACGATCCAGTTGACGAAACTCGACAACGGACCGACCACGACGACGAAGGCCTTGACCACGCCCGCCACGGCCATGGCAAACCGGTCAGGCGTCGAGATCGCCCAGCTCTTGGGCAGCACTTCGGCGAAGATCACCAGGAGCAGGGTCATGGTCAGGGTCGCCACCGCCACGCCGGAATCGCCAAAGATCGACAACAGCACGCTGGTTGCCAGCGCCGACGCCAGGATATTGACCAGGTTGTTGCCGATCAGCAGCGCACCGATCAGCCTGTCCTTGCGCTCGATCAGGGTGTTGACGGTGGCCGCCCGCTCATCCCCGCTGGTCTCAAGCGAATGCATGCGGGCGCGTGATGCAGCGGTCAGCGCCGTCTCGGACCCTGAAAAGAACCCCGACAGCCCGATCAAGACCAATATTGCCAGGATGGTCAGGCCATGCTCGGCCAGGGTAGCGCCTATTGTCTCGAAAATCATGATGCCCGCTTGTCCTCCAGGAACCGAAACACTTCGTCCGCCGGAACGTCATCGGCAACGAAGGACTGCCCGATGCCGCGTGTCAGGATAAAGGTCAACGCACCGCGCCGCACCTTCTTGTCCTGCCCGATGTGTTTCATCAGTATATCGGTAGCCGGCAGCTCACCTTCAATATCCGATATTCGGGTCGGCAGTCCAACCTCCTTGAGATGATGACTGACCCGTGCCGCATCATCGGGGCTGGCCAGGTTCATCCGGGCCGAGAATTCATGCGCCAGCACCATGCCGATGGCCACACCCTCGCCATGCACCAGCCGCCGTCCGTCATAGTCCGTGGCCGCCTCCAGCGCGTGGCCAAACGTATGGCCCAGATTGAGCAGCGCCCGCGCGCCGGTTTCGCGTTCATCCGCAGCCACCACCTCGGCTTTCGCCTGGCAACTGGTTGCGATGGCCTGAATGCGCGCCGGCCCGCCGGAAAACACGTCACGCCAGTTCTTTTCCAGCCAGGCGAAGAAGTCAGGCCGGTCGATCAGGCCATATTTCGCCACCTCGGCATAACCGGCCCGGAATTCGCGGATCGGCAAGGTATCGAGCACATCGGTATCGGCCAGAACCAGGTCCGGCTGATGAAACACGCCGATCAGGTTCTTGCCGTGGGACGAATTGATCCCGGTCTTGCCGCCCACCGATGAATCGACCTGGGCAAGCAGGCTGGTCGGCACCTGGATGAAACCCATGCCGCGTCGCACGATACCCGCTGCAAAGCCGGAAAGATCGCCGATAACACCGCCTCCCAGCGCCAATACCGCGTCGCCCCGCTCCAGCCGGGCGCCGAGCACATGGTCGCAAACCTTGATCAATTCATCGAAGCGCTTGGTTTTCTCGCCGGGCTCGAGCACCAGCGGCGCAGCCTCCACGCCACTCGCGGCAAGGCTTTCGAGAAGCGCATCGAGATGCGCTGCCGCCACGTTGCGATCTGTCACCACGGCGCAGCGGACGCCCGGCTTGCGCGCCGCGATCTCGCTTCCTGCCTGGGTGATCAGTCCAGGTCCGATGACGATGTCATAGCTGCGCTCACCAAGATCAACGCGGACGGTTTCACGGGGTAGGGTCTGGGTCATGAAGTCGGCACCGTTTCCTGGCCACCCTCCAGCCGCGCTATCGCGGCGACTGTCTCAGTGGCAATGGTTTCCTTGGCGTCATCGCGCGATTGCACCGTTACATCGGCCTTTGCATAGACCGGATACCGCTGATCGAGCAGATCGGACAGCGTTTGCCTGGGGTTGGCGGTCTTCAGCAGCGGCCTAGTATCGCGCTTGGAAACCCGCTCCCACAAGACATCCAGATCCGCCTTCAGCCAGACCGACAATCCGTTGGCCAGAACCATCGAGCGGGTGGTCTCATTCATGAACGCCCCGCCTCCGGTTGACAGAACCCGGGGTCCTGTTTTCAACAGCCGCTTGATCACCCGGGCTTCCAGCGCCCGGAATTCGGATTCTCCATAAGCCGCGAACAGCTCGGGAATCGTCATCCGCGACACCCGTTCGATCTCGTGGTCCGAATCGACGAAAGGGATCTCGAGCATCTGCGCGACCAGTCGGCCAATGGCTGATTTACCGGCCCCCATCAGGCCGACAAACACCAGATTGCGTTGGCCAAGCACACGCCGCGCCTTCTCGATATCCTGTTCCGGCGCGATAGCCTGCGGTTCCGTCAACTGTCTCCCCCGCCCTCAGGCCAATGATCCGAGCCTTCTATTGGCCATGTCCGGCGGCGCGTCAAGCGCGTCCGCCTTTCCCTATCGACCTTGAAACCGTGCGCGTGCTGCCGCATAACGTTCAAGTAACCAGTTCGCCGGAGTGTCCATGCCATCCCTGTTTCGGTTCCTGTTCTTGTGCGCTGTACTTGCCGGCATCGTCTATGGCGCCATGTTCGCACTGATTATCTACGTTGAGCCCGTGGACCGCGAAGTGACCGTGCGCGTCCCCACTGAAAAACTCAACAACTGACGGGATCCTTCCAGCCCATGCGCGATCTCAGCGCCGCCAACGCCGAAGCCTTCCTCGAAATGATGAGTGCGGAGCGGGGTGCGGCCGACAACACGCTTGAGGCCTACCGCCGCGACCTGGATGATGCTTCCGGTGTTCTCAAGTCTTTCGGGACCTCGCTGGCCAAGGCCCAGGCCAATGATATCCGCAACCTCATCGGCGATCTGGCGGCCCGCGGGTTTTCCCCCGCATCCCAGGCACGACGGCTCTCCGCGCTGCGTCAATTCTACAAGTTCCTGCATGCCGAGGGCCTGCGTGAAGATGATCCGACCGGAGTGGTCGATTCCCCGCGCAAGACCCGCGCGCTTCCCAAGGTTCTCAGCATCGACGACGTCTCACGCCTGCTGGTCCAGGCTGAAACCGACATCTCGATGGCACGGGACAAGGAAGAAACGCTGCGGCGGATCCGTTTTCGCGCGTTGCTGGAGCTGCTTTACGCCACCGGAATGCGGGTCAGCGAACTGGTCGGCCTGCCCTACCGGGTTCTCGCCAATGACGGCAGGTTTCTGATCATTCGCGGCAAGGGCGCCAAGGAACGGATGGTGCCGATGTCCCGTCCCTCGCGTGCGGCCCTCGAAGCCTGGCTGGCCGCAAGCGGAGATGCGACCGAGGAAGCAGGCTATCTGTTTCCGGCAAACTCGGCGGAGGGACACCTGTCACGCCAGGTTTTCGCTCGCGAACTGAAAGAGGTGGCCGGCCGGGCCGGCATTCCCGTGGCAAAAGTCTCGCCGCATGTGCTGCGCCATGCGTTCGCCAGCCACCTGCTGGCCGGCGGTGCGGATCTGCGTGCTGTTCAGGAATTGCTCGGCCATGCCGACATTTCCACCACCCAGATCTACACCCATGTGCTCGATGAGCGGCTGCGGCAACTGGTCAATGAGCATCACCCTCTTGCAAAAGCCACAAAAAGCCGCGATTAAACCGGCTCGCAACACGCCAATAACAAGCGTGACAGAAATGTCGGACTACGCTTGAGTGTTCCTGGCGCCTGAAAATGCGATTGTCTGCGTGGAAAAGCTCAATGCACAATTATCTTGATTTCGAAAAACCGATCTCCGACCTGGAAGGTAAAATCCTCGAACTGAGGAAACTTGCCAATGAGGACGAGAGCATCGATACCGGCGATGAGATCGCCCGGCTCGAAACCAGGGCGCGCGATGCCATGGCCGAAATCTATGGCAAGCTCAATCCATGGCAGAAGACCCAGGTCGCACGGCACCCGGACCGGCCGCATTTCAATGATTATGCCAAGGCCTTGTTCGATGAATTCACACCGCTGGCCGGTGATCGCAAATTCGCCGAGGACGCCGCCATTCAGGCCGGCTTTGCCCGCTTCCGCGGCCAGCCGGTTGTCGTCATTGGCCAGGAAAAGGGTCACGACACCAAGACCCGCATCCGCCACAACTTCGGCTCGGCGCGCCCGGAAGGCTACCGCAAGGCAATCCGAATCATGGAAATGGCCGACCGGTTCCAGATTCCGGTGATCACGCTTGTCGATACCGCCGGTGCCTATCCCGGCGTCGGTGCGGAAGAGCGCGGCCAGGCCGAAGCCATTGCCCGTTCGACCGAGACCTGCCTCAATCTTCGCGTGCCGCTGATCTCGGTGGTCATCGGCGAAGGCGGATCCGGCGGCGCCATCGCCATTGCCACCGGAAACCGGGTCTACATGCTCGAGCACTCGATCTATTCGGTGATTTCGCCCGAAGGTGCTGCCTCGATCCTCTGGCGCGATGCAACGCGGGCGCGCGATGCGGCCACCTCGATGAAGATCACTGCCGAAGACCTGCGTGATCTGGGCATCATCGACGGCATCATCCCCGAGCCGGTGGGCGGCGCCCATCGCGACCATGAAAGCGTGATCGCCCGCGCCGGCGATACGATTTCGTCTGCGCTGAAAGACCTCTCGGGCCGCACCGGTGATGAGTTGCGAACCGATCGCCGCAAGAAATTCCTTGAGATTGGCCGGCATATCGGTTGACCGTCGCCCAATTCGGGCCACATTTTGAACGCCAATACACAATTACGCTCGGCAACGCATGCGTCCTGCAAGGGATGCCAGCGTCATTGCGTAACGTACGATACGGAATGCCTGCCCATGTCGGCGCCGATAATGGCAGGCATCCAGGCATGGCCAACCCGATACGATGCCTGCGGCATATTGCCGGTGTGGTAAGGCTTCATGAACCGTGTTGGTAGTAATGTTGCGTTGAAATGTCCGGCCTGAAGGCGAGTTGAAACAGCTCCATCAGCCCGGGAACTGGCAATTGCAAAGTCCAAGAGTGCCCATGACACCGATACGTACGCTGCGATTTCTTCCCATCCTGCTCCTCGGCCTGACCGGTTGTCAGGACGCGCTCGATTCCGTTTCCAACAAGGTTGAACACCCGCTGCCCGCCAAGCTCGTCAACAAGATGAAGGCGCACGACATGAGCACGCGGTCGCCGATCATGATGCGGATTTTCAAGGAGGAGGGCGTTCTCGAGGTCTGGAAGCAGAAGGGCAATGGCCGTTACGACATCATCGCCTCTTACGAAATCTGCAAATGGTCAGGCAAGCTCGGCCCGAAATTCAAGGAAGGCGACCGCCAGGCGCCCGAGGGCTATTACCGGATCTACCCGGCGCAGATGAATCCGAATTCGAGCTACTACCTGTCCTTCAACATGGGCTATCCGAACAGCTACGACCGTTCCTACGGCCGCACCGGGTCCAACTTGATGGTGCATGGTGCCTGCTCGTCCGCCGGATGCTATTCGATGACCGACGAACAGGTCCTGGAAATCTACGCCTTCGCCCGTGATGCCTTCAAGGGCGGGCAACCGTACTTCATGGTTGAAGCGCTGCCTTTCCGCATGACGCCCGAGAACATGGCGCGCCACCGGGACGATGAAAACTTCGAATTCTGGAAAATGCTGAAGACCGGCTATGACCATTTCGAGCTCACCAAGCAGCCACCAAAGGTCGAGGTCTGCGAGCGGCAATATGTCTTCAACCAGGTTCCGCAGGTCGAGAACGCTGCGTTCCTTGCCAACGCGACCTGCCCGCCGGCAAGCGTGCCCTCAACGCTGGCTTCCGCCTACTATGCCTACGAGAAGACCTGGAACCAGGACTTCGTCAAGGCGGTGGCGAAATTCGACCGTGAAGAGGCCAGCCAGATCGCCGCCAATGAAGCCAGGGCGGAAGCCGAAGCCAAGCGCGCCGAGCGCGAAGCGGCAAAGGCCGCGCAAATCGCCGCCAATGGCGGACAGTCTCCTGCGCCGGTGCTCAGCCTGTTTTCGAGCGGCAATCCGCTCAAGGCGCTGGCGCCGGGCTCCGCCCCGGCAGCTCCCCTGGAGATGCCGGCTCCGGTTCCAGCCGGCGAGGCAGTAGCCGCAACCGCACAGGCCGCGCCTGCCTCGACATCGGCAAGCGTCCCGGTTCCGACCCCGAACCCGGCAGCCGCCGCGCAGATCGCAAATGCCGGCGAGTCGCCTCAGTCCGGCCAGGGCAACAAACCGTTCTGGAAGATCTGGAGCAGCAATTGAGCAGCCCCGACGGCGATGCGCTGGACCTGCGCGGCCTGAAATGCCCGCTTCCGGTGCTCAGGACCCGCAAACACATGCGCGACCTGGTCACCGGCGCCCGCATCCGGGTTGAGACAACCGATCCGCTGGCCGTGATCGACATTCCGCATTTCTGCCGGGAAGACGGACATCAATTGCTCGACAGCGCCCCGGTGGACGGCGGCCATGCCTTTGTCATCGAAAAAGGTTGAAGCGCTTTAGCGCTTTGACGGCATGCCCGGTATAGCCAACGGATTGGCCGTCAGGGCCTCGCGGTCAGGGCGTCCAATGCCCGGCTCGCCGGCAAAGCCCGAAAACAGCTCCGCGATAAACCCCTCCGGCATGTCCCGGCTGATCACCACCAGCCTGGTTTCTTCCGCAGCCCCTGCGGGCCAGCCCGGCAACCGCACCGGCTCCGACATCAGGCTCTGCACCGCATGCAGCACAAGCGGCCTTGATGGATCGTCCGACAGCTTGATGATGCCTTTCATGCGCAACAGGTTCGGCCCGTGCGCCGAGCGCAACAGGTCAAGAAACATCGCAAGCGCCTCGGGCGCGATCGGCCTTTCGAACACCATCGAATCGGCACGGATATGCGCGTCGTGCCGGTTCACATCATGCGCATGGGCGTGATGATCGCCATGATGATGCCCCGTATGGGAATGGGCATGCTCGTCCGTTTCCAGACCCAGCCAGCGCGCCACATCGAGACTGCGGGCAGTCGGATCATAGGCGCCGGTATCAAACAGGCTTCGCGCGGTCAGCTCCGGATCTTCGCTGATGATTACCCGCGCCAGCGGATTGATCGCCTCAAGCCGCGAGCGCAGATCCTCACGGTCTTCCGCAAGCATTGTCTTTGACAAGACCAGCGTGTCCGCCACCGCTACCTGCCGCCGCGCTTCTTCATGCTCTCCGAGCGTCGCAAGCCCGTTGACGGCGTCGACCACGGTCACCAGCCCCTCGAGCCGGTAGGATTGGCCCAGCGCCGGATGCCCGATCACCGACTGCATCACCGGCACCGGATCAGCCAGACCCGTGGTTTCGATCACCACCCGCGAAAACGGCCGGATCCGCCCCGATTGCATCCGGTCCATCAGGTCCGCCAGCGTGTCGACCAGCTCGCCGCGCACAGTGCAGCACAGACAACCGTCCGACAGCTCGATCACCCCGTCGCCGGAGCTTTCAACCAGCAGGTGATCGATCCCGACATCGCCGAATTCGTTGATGATCAGCGCCGCGTCGCTGAGCCACGGATCACCGATAAGCCGGTTGAGCAACGTCGTCTTCCCCGCCCCCAGGAAACCGGTCAGGATCGAAACCGGCACGCCGCGCGGCGCGCTCCAGGCAGCGGCTGGGCCGTTGTTTGCAGTCATCGGGCTGTGTCTCTCAAGATCAAATCTCGGGGCGCGGCACCGGGATCGGCACGTTTGAGCGCACTGGGGCCGGCGCTTCCGCGGCCTTGGCCGGTGCGGTGAAAGCCGAGGCGGCAAACGGCTCGGCCTGTCCCGAAAGTGTGCCACCAGGCCGCGGTACCGGGATCGGGACCCGCGACAGGGCGACTTCGGTGCTAACGCGCGGAAGCCCAGCCGGTGCCTGCACCAGCCGCGGCTCACGCGTCATCTTGATAAGATAGGGTGAATTGAGCACCATCTTGCCCTCGACATCGCGGCCCTCGTAGCGCTCCGCGCGGGCTTTCGCCGTACAGATGCTCCCGGAAATATCCGCCACCTTGTCGCGGCCTTCCCCGTAAGGGGTGAGATTCTGAAGTGAAGCGCTGCCCCATGCCGTTGTCGTCAGCGCCTTGTTGAGAAGCCGCGCCGATTCCTCCGCCCGCGCTTCCTGCGAGGAAGCGCCGAACACCACGCTGACCACGGTCTTGCCGTTGCGGGTCGCGGATGAAACCTGATTGAAGCCCGAGGCGCAGATAAACCCGGTTTTCATGCCGTCGGCATCGGGAAACCGGCCGATCAGCAGGTTGTAATTGGTGTAGGTCTTCTTGCCCGCGGCGAAGCCCTCATAGGCAAAATAATGCGCGAATTCCGGGAACTCGCGGCGAATCGCCACCGCCAGCAGCGCCATGTCGCGCGCGGTGGTGTACTGGCCGTCGCCGGGCAATCCGTTGGGATTGATGAAACGCGATGAGCTCATGCCGATCTGGCGGGCGGCGGCGTTCATGTCCGCAACGAAGGCTTCCTCGGTGCCCGATACTGCCTCGCCAATCGCCACGGCAACATCATTGGCCGATTTGACCATCAGGTATTTGAGCGCCGAATCCAGCGGAAACCGCTCTCCCGGCTTGAAATACATCTTGCTCGGCGGCTCCTTGGCGGCGTGAACCGACATCGTCACCGGCGTGTCGGTGGTCAACTGCCCCGTCTTGATCGCCTTGAACACAACATAGGCGGTCATCAGCTTCGTCAGCGAAGCCGGATACCAGCGCTGAAACGCCTCGTCATGTTCGACCACCCGCCCCGACGCCACATCCACGGCGATTTTCGGATTGGCCATGGCACTGGCCGGGACCACCGCTGCAAACGCCAGAACTGCCAATGCTGCGCCCATCCGGCGCGACTGTAACAATAAGCTCATTCTGGGTTTCCGGTTTTCCAGCGGTTTATACGGCTTCTCGATGCAATTTGGACAATCAGCGGCATGTTCGCAGTCGCTAATGCGCCGCTTTTCACTCGTCATGCTCTCCTACTTAGCCTATATGGCAGACAGATGGCAAAAGGCGATAACGAGTTTTACCCGATTGCCGGACATCACAATTACGAAGTCATAGAGGTGAAAAATGCAGCTGGTCGATGATGTTGTCTCCATGAAGGATGAAGTCGCGGAATGGCGCCGCACGCTCCACGCCGATCCGGAATTGCTGTACGACGTGCACAACACGGCAGCTTTCGTGGTCGACAAGCTCAAGTCGTTCGGTTGCGATGAGGTCGTCCCCGGCATCGGCCGGACCGGTGTTGTCGGCATCATCCATGGCCGCCCCGGCGGCAACGGACCCGCCATCGGCCTGCGGGCCGACATGGACGCGCTGCCGATCAACGAGATCACCGGCGTTCCCTGGGCCTCCAAGACGCCGGGCAAGATGCACGCCTGCGGTCATGACGGCCACACCGCGATGCTGCTGGGCGCTGCCCGCCACCTTGCCGCGACCCGCAATTTCACCGGTTCGGTTGCCGTGATCTTCCAGCCCGCCGAAGAAGGCGGTGCCGGCGGCCGCGAGATGGTCAAGGACGGCATGATGGAGCGCTTTGGCATCACCAAGGTCTTCGGCATGCACAACCTGCCCGGCCTGCCCGTCGGCCAGTTCGCCATCCGCAAGGGTCCGCTCATGGCGGCCACCGACATTTTCGACGTCACCATCAAGGGCCGCGGCGGCCATGCCGCGATGCCGCACCAGACCATCGATCCGATCGTTGCCGCCTCGGCCATCGTCTCCTCGCTGCAGTCGATCGCCTCGCGCAACGCCAACCCGCTGGAATCGGTTGTTGTCTCGGTGACCAAGTTCATCGGCGGATCGGCCTACAACATCATCCCCGAAACCGTTGAACTTGCCGGCACCGTTCGCACCCTGTCGCCTGAAATGCGCGATCTGGCCGAAACCCGGATTGGCGAGATTGTCCGCAACGTCGCTGCCGCACACGGCGCGGAAGGCACGCTGAACTATCTCCGGAACTACCCTGTCACCTTCAACCATTCCGACGAAACCGACTTTGCCGCCGACATCGCCGAAAGCGTCGCCGGCGCCGGCAAGGTTGAACGCGAGCAGCCACCGACCATGGGCGGCGAGGACTTCTCGTTCATGCTCGAGGCCCGTCCCGGCGCCTTCATCTTCATGGGCAATGGTGACACCGCAGGCCTGCACCACCCGGCCTACGACTTCAACGACGACGCCATTCCGGTCGGCGTCTCCTATTGGGTCAAGCTGGCCGAAAAGGCACTTGCCGCCTGATTGGCAATCGCGCGTCTTTAGAAACCAACCAGGCGGTTCTTCGTATTGAAGAACCGCCTGGTTTTCTGTATGCACTTTCTCGCGTGGTCCCGTAGCTCAGGGGATAGAGCACAGGATTCCTAATCCTGGGGTCGAAGGTTCGAATCCTTCCGGGATCACCACCCTGCCTTGAACCGTTTCCGAGCCAGATCCGTTCCAAACAGCTCTTTCAAGCCGGCACCGCGTCGCCGCGCCGTGCCCGCGACTTGAACAGGATCAGCACCATGATCGCGATATTGAGGAAGTTCCAGGCGATCCCGTTGAGGAAGGCCGCCTGGTAGGATCCGGTCAGATCGTAGATCCAGCCCGACATCCAGCCCCCGAGCGCCATCCCGAGAATTGTCGCCATGATGACGAAGCCGACCCTGGCGCCTGCTTCCCTTGCCGGCAGATATTCGCGCACGATCAGCGCATAGCTCGGAACAATCCCGCCCTGCGAAAGGCCGAAAATCAGGCTGACGATGTAGAGTGGCACCATCGCGTCAAACGGCAGATACAGGAACAAGGCGATGCATTGCAGCGTCGAGCCGATGAGGAGGGTTGTCACCCCGCCCAGCCTGTCGGCGATCAATCCCGAGGCCAACCGCGACACGACCCCGCCCATCAGCATCAAGGACAGCATTTCCGCCCCGATTGCGGGTCCGTATCCCAGGTCCGCGCAATAGGAAACGATATGCACCTGGGGCATGGACATGGCCACGCAACAGCCAATTCCGGCGAGCGCCAGAAGCCATTGCAGCGAGGTCGGCGAAAAACTGACCGATCGCGCATTTGACTGGGACATCCTGGTGGCATGCGCCATCGCCCCGTCAGGCACCCGGCGCCTGAGCAGAAACGCAAGCGGGATGATCAGCGCAACCGGCACGATTGCCAGCACCAGATAGGCGGCCCGCCAGCCGTGATCCCTGAGGATCCCGCTCAACAACAGCGGCCATATCGCTCCGGAGAGGTAATTTCCACTGGCCACGATCGCGACCGCTATCCCGCGGCGGCGGTAAAACCAGTGCGAAATGTCGGCAATCAAGGGGCCGAAGCCCGCCGCCGTGCCAAAGCCGACGATAAAATGCATCGCCGTGAGCATCCCGACAGAGCCGCTAACGGCGGCCAGCCCAAAACCCGCTGCAAGGGTGATGGCTGTTCCGATCAACACCAAGGTGATCCCGAACCGGTCGACAGCCCGCCCGATCAGCAGGTTACCCAGCGCGAAGCCGGCCATCGTCACCGTAAAGGGAAGCGATGCATCCGCGCGGGCAATGGCGAACTCACTTTGCACCGCCGGCATGATGACAATGATCGCCCATATCCCGACATTGCCGATCACGGCAATGGCCAGCGTTGCCGCAAGCCGCACCCAGGAATACCGGCTGTCGAGAATCTCGAAATCACTCATGGCGGGCACGTTATTGGGGCTGATGGAGCTTGTATAGATGATTGCGTACGGTCACCGGATTGACGGCTGTCGCCGCCGTTAACGACAACAACCGTTTGTTGTTGAATTGCACCCCCGCACGCGCGAAAACTTGGTTACGACATTGTTAAATTCATTTGGAGGAAAGACCTTTGGCCGACAAGAAAGCAGAACAAACGACCACATTGCCACTTTTCTACAAGGCGCCCGAGGCCGTTAGCCCGGAACGGCATGGCAAGAAGGCCCTCACGCAGAACGGAGACTTCGGCTTTGCCGCGAAAGCTATCGTTATTCCATTGATGGCGGCCGAGATGCCGACTGCAATGCGCTCTTATCCGATTGTCTTTTCCGGACCCGATTTCATGCCGATGATGGTCACCGGCATCAAGGACGGCGAAAACCTCTTCATCGACGCCAAGGGGAAATGGGCCGAGCCGCACTACGTCCCGGCCTATGTCCGGCGCTATCCGTTTATTCTCGCAGGCGGCGACACCGATGAGCGGCTTGCCCTGTGCATCGAAAACGACCCGGCACGTCTGGTCGACATCAAGCCCAAGGCCAAGAAGGCCGCCAAACCCTTGTTCGAAGATGGAGAACAGGGTGAAGTCATCAAAAGCGCCTTGTCATTCTGCGAGCAGTATCAGGCCATGTTCGTAAAAACCCGGCAGATCATGAAGGTGATCGCCGACAGCGGACTGCTTGCCGAACGCACCAGCAAGATTACGCTGGCCGATGGCCAGAGCTTCAACATTACCGGCTTCCACCTTGTCGATGAAGCCAAGCTTCTGGCGATGAGCGACGAGGATTTCCTCAAGCTGCGCAAGGCCGATGCCCTGGCAACAATCTATTGCCACCTGGCCTCCATGAACAGCTGGACCTCGCTCCTGCACCAGGCCAGCCTGCGCAAGGCGTAAGACCCCTCCGAACCAGCTCCGACACCGGGCAACATTGCGCGTTGCCCGGTGTTCGCCCGGCGTTTGGAAATTGCCACTTCCGCCGCGCATCTGTAGTGCTTCCGGGTACGAATGAAATCCGGGAGGGTAGACCAGACATGACAACATCAATAGCATTGCTCGGAACCGGCCTGATGGGGCTGCCGATGGCGCGGCAACTGCTTGGCGCCGGCTTTGACCTGACCGCCTGGAACCGGGATCAGACGAAAGCCCAGCCCCTGGCCGCCGAAGGCGCCCGCGTGGCCGGCAGCGCCGTGGATGCGGTCGCGGGCGCGACCCACATCATCACCATGCTGACCGACGGTTCGGCCGTCGGCCACGTGCTGTTCGAGACCGGCGTTGCCGAGGCAATCGGCAAGGGCGCCACCGTCATCGACATGAGTTCGATCAAGCCGTCCGAGGCCCGGGCCCATGCTGCTCGCCTGGCCGGGCTTGGCATCTCCCATCTCGACGCGCCGGTCAGCGGCGGCACAAAGGGCGCGGAAGCCGGCGCGCTGGCGATCATGGCCGGCGGAGACCAGGCGGTCTTCGACAAGGCCGCACCCGTGCTCAAGCCGATGGGCCGGGCGATCCGGGTTGGCCCGTCCGGCGCCGGACAACTCGCCAAGCTCGCCAACCAGGCCATCGTCGGCATCGCCATCGGTGCTGTCGCCGAAGCCACGCTTCTGGTCTCCGAAGGCGGCGGCGATCTCGAGGCCTTCCGTGCCGCGCTTGCCGGCGGATTTGCCGATTCGACGATTCTTCAGCTGCATGGCCAGCGCATGCAGGCGAGCGATTTCGAACCGCGTGGCCGTGTCTCGGTTCAGCTCAAGGATCTCGACAATGTGCTCTCGGAAGCACGGGAGCTGGGTATCAAGCTGCCGCTGGTGGAAGCGGTTCGTGACCGTTTCGCGCGGTTGGCAACCGATCTCGACGGCGGCAACCTCGATCATTCCGCGCTATTCGTCGAATTGCTTGATCTCAATGGCCGCTCTATAACGCCGCGCGCTTGACCGCCAAACCCAAGCCTCCGATGGTATAGAATGATTACACCCCCCCCAAAGAAAAGACGCCGCATCTCCATCCTTGGCGCCACCGGCTCGATTGGCTGCAACACGCTCGACGTGATGAGCCATCTCGGTGGCCGCGAGGTGTTCGAAGTGCCTGCCATCACCGGAATGGGCAACATCGAGCTGCTGGCCGAGCAGGCCCGGCAAACCGGTGCGGGCTTTGCCGTGACCGCCGACCCGGAGCGCTATGAGGACTTGAAATCCGCCCTTGCCGGCTCCGGCATCGAGGTCGGGGCCGGCCCTTCCGCCCTGATCGAGGCCGGTCAGCGTGACACCGATCTGCTGATGGCCGGCATTGTCGGCATCGCCGGACTGGCGCCGACGCTGGCCGCCGTCGCGCACGGCGCCGACATCGCGCTCGCCAACAAGGAATGCCTGGTTTCCGCCGGCGATCTGTTTACCGCGGCGGTTGCCCGCGGCGGCGGCAGGCTGCTGCCGGTCGACAGCGAACACAATGCCATTTTTCAGGTGCTGGAGGAAAACCAGCGCCATGCCGTCGAACGCATCATTCTGACCGCGTCCGGCGGCCCTTTCCTCAGCTATACACGCGAGCAGATGGCGGCTGTGACGCCGCAAACCGCCGCCGCCCACCCCAACTGGTCAATGGGTCTCAAGATCTCGATCGACAGCGCCTCGATGTTCAACAAGGCTCTGGAGATGATCGAGGCGCGGCATCTGTTTTCTGTGCGGCCCGAACAGATCGAAGTCATCGTCCATCCGCAATCGATCATCCATTCGATGGTCGGCTATGCCGACGGCTCGGTCCTGGCCCAGCTCGGCGCGCCTGATATGCGCCATGCGATCGGCTACGCCATCTCCTATCCGCGCCGCGCCAGCTTGCCGGTCGAGCGACTGGATCTGGCCAGGCTGGCCCGGCTTGATTTCATCGCTCCTGACGAAACCCGCTTTCCGGCGCTTAAGCTGGCCCGCACCGCCATGCAGCGCGGCGGCCTGCAAGGAGCGGTTCTCAACGGCGCCAAGGAATGTGCGCTCGAAGCCTTCATCAGTGGCCGGATCGGCTTTCTCGAAATGGCCGACATTGTCGCCGCCACAATGGACAAGCTCGATGATGCCCGCGTGGCGGCGTCAATCGACGATGTTTACGCAGCCGACCGCGACGCCCGTGCGGTGGCGGCTTCGCTGCTCAAGAAGTCCGCCTGACTTTTGCACACCCTCGAATGCAGCAGGGGCGGATCGAAAGACCCGCCCCTACAGATGATGAGTATCTCTTGAGCCCTTGTCAGCCCGCGGCGGTGACCGCCCGCTTGGCCATCACCTTGACCAGATTGGCGCGGTAGGCCGATGAGGCATGAATGTCCGACATCAGGTCGGAATCATCGACCGTGATGCCGTCCAGCGCCCCGGCCGAGAAATTCGACCCCAGTGCCTGTTCCATGCCCTGGTGCCGGAACACGCCGTCCGAGCCGGCGCCGGTGACAGCCACGCGCACAGAACCATCGCCGCCCTTGGCGACGAACACGCCGGTCATCGCATAGCGCGAGGCCGGATTGGGGAACTTGGCGTAACCGCATTTTGAAGGCGCGGTGATTTCGACCGCCACGATCAGTTCGCCATCCTCAAGCGCCGTGTCGAACATGCCGGTGAAGAAATCATCGGCGCCGATCGAGCGCTTGTTGGTGACAATCGTCGCATTGAGCGCCATCAGCCCCGCCGGATAGTCCGCCGCCGGGTCGTTGTTGGCGATCGAGCCGCCAATCGTGCCCATGTGCCTGACATGCGGGTCGCCGATATGCGCGGCCAGATGAGCCAGCCCCGGACAGGCCTTGGCGATATCCGCTGAGCTTGCCACTTCCGCATGCGTCGTTGCCGCCCCGATGCGGATGGCGCCGCCGCTGACGGAGATCCCCTTCATCGACGCGACATGGCGAAGATCAACCAGATCCGAAGGAGCGGCGAGCCGCTGCTTCATGGTCGGCAACAGCGTCTGCCCGCCGGAGATGTACTTGGCTTCGTCATTTGCCGAAGCCAGTTTGACAGCGTCCTCTACCGAGGAGGCACGGTGATAGTTGGTTGCATACATGGTGTCTGCCTCCCTTTCCTACTTTGCCGACCCGAGCGCCGCCCAGACCCGCTGCGGGGTCGCTGGCATCGTCAGGTCATTGTTGCCGATTGCGTCTGTGATGGCGTTGATCAGCGCCGGCGGAGAACCGATGGCGCCGGCCTCGCCGCAGCCCTTGATGCCAAGCGGGTTGGACGGACACGCGGTCTCCGTGGTCGACACCTGGAACGACGGCAGATCGTCGGCGCGCGGCATGGTGTAATCCATGTAGCTCGCCGTCAGCAACTGTCCGGTTTCCGGATCGTAATGCGTGCCTTCCAGCAACGCCTGGCCGATGCCTTGCGCCACCCCGCCATGCACCTGGCCTTCAACGATCATCGGGTTGATGATCTTGCCGAAATCATCGGCAGCCACGAACTGGATGACTTCGGTCTTGCCGGTTTCCGGATCGACCTCGACTTCGCAGATGTAGCAGCCGGCGGGGAAGGTAAAGTTGGACGGATCGTAGAACGCACCCTCCTTCAGTCCCGGCTCCATGCCTTCGGGCAGGTTGTGCGCGGTGTAGGCGGCAAGCGCCATCTGGAACCACGGCACGCTCTTGTCGGTGCCCGCGACCTTCAATTCACCGTT
>Ga0189291_100198_pt1 | contig 42457 bp, 35 predicted proteins | sample UW1redminimetaG_FD_130331 | JGI IMG/M metagenome (GOLD analysis project Ga0189291, IMG submission 130331) | Marine microbial communities from the Costa Rica Dome - UW179B-red mini metaG | ecosystem: Environmental > Aquatic > Marine > Oceanic > Photic zone | place: Costa Rica: the Eastern Pacific... | reverse complement strand
CACCCCAACCGAGAATTCCAAGGCCGTTGATCATGGTTGTGTGAGAATCTGTTCCTACTAAAGTATCAGGATAAGCCGTTTTGGTTCCGTCTTCCTCTTCACGTGTGAAAACACCGCGACCTAAATATTCTAAATTCACTTGGTGAACAATTCCACGTCCCGGAGGCACTACTCTGAAATTATCAAAAGCTTCTTTACCCCATTTCAAAAATTCGTAACGTTCGTTGTTACGCTCCATTTCTTTTTCAACGTTGAACATCAACGCTGCATCTTGCCCAAACATATCAACCTGAACAGAGTGGTCAATAACCAGATCAACAGGAACTTGTGGATTGATATCAGTTGCTTTACCACCCATCCGCTCCATTGCAGAGCGAAGTGCCGCTAAATCAACTACCGCAGGAACTCCTGTGAAATCCTGAAGAACTACACGTGAGGGCTTAAAAGGAATTTCACCTTCCGGCTTTTTAGCATTGTATGTTGCCAGTGTTTCAATATCTGCATCTGTAATTGCATATCCATCATTTTCACGTAATACTGCTTCCAACAAAAGCTTTATTGAAAAAGGGAGTCGACTTACTTTATCGTAACCCAGCTCTGCTAATTTAGGAAGACTATAAAAAGTCGCTTCCCCATTACCCGTGTCAAATGTTTGTTTGGTACTTTTAAATTTGTCGCTCATTTCAGAATAATTTTAGAATTCGAGTAGATTTGCAAGATACAAATCTTTTAACCCTTTGTCTTTCTATGAATAACCTTTTACGAGGGTTTATCATTTCATAGCCTGTATGAAGGGTGTTAATTTTTAAGTTTGACTTAGATTCATTCCTAATTTATCGATTTCGACTTCTAATATAGCTGAACTTTTTTTGAAGCTTGTGAAAAGACGCGACATGAAAAGAGTAAAATATTTGTAAGGAATTGCTTTTCAACCGGTCTTACTTAATACAAATATAGATTATTCAACTTCCACACGTATAACCCTCCAAGGTCTTGAAGACCTTGGTTATAGAAGCATTTTAAAAATAAATATGCCACAACCTCGAATCCCATTACAACCTAAACATACCTATCACATTTGGACACACGCCAATGGTAGCGAAAATCTCTTCCGCAGTGAAGAAAACTATAACTATTTCCTTAAAAAATATCTCTATCACGTACATCCCGTTGTAGAAACTTTTGCTTATTGTTTGATGCCTAATCATTTGCATTTGATGGTGCGGGTAAAAGATGATAAAGAAATTTTACAGTTTGTTAGAAAGAAGAAGGAGAGACTAAACCTCCAAGGTCTTGAAGACCTTGGAGGTTTAAGTAAAGTTGTTAGCCAGCAATTCTCCAACCTTTTTAATTCTTATACAAAATCTTACAACAAAAAATATAATCGTAAAGGCAGCCTTTTCATTCCAAATTTCAAACGAAGGCTCATTGATTCAGATGATTATTTCGTTCGCTTAATCGCTTACATACATAACAACCCGGTTCATCATGGTTTTGTGACAAAGTCCAACGATTGGAGATATAGTAGTTGGCATGCTTACTTGATGAATACAAGTACCAACATCAATAAAAAAGAAGCAACGAAATGGTTTGGGAGCACAGATAATTTTGAAGCCATTCACTACGAGTTGAATCATAAAAATATGAAGACAGTATTTGAAGAGTAGGAAATATTTACCTCACCTTGCGTTGTGGTTTGAACTCTTTTAGCTAAATGTCTTTAGCATATCGCCTATATATAATACAAATCTCTCTCTTCAAACCAAGTTGAACTAACAATATTAAGTTCATTTTTAATCAAAACTGTTTTAACCGCAAAACAATTTTGAAACAAATTGTTCTCACACCAAAACATTATCTACCTAAAATATACCCCATAAAAAAAGTCTCACCCTGTAAACAGAATGAGACTTAATTTGTTTGGAAGTATTGCTTCCTAAAATTCCTTTCTTAACGACAGGAACTGCTTAATGATTGGCCTATAAACCAACTACATTATTTGCGCATGGCCCTTTTTGGCCTTCGCCTACTTCATATTCTACCTTTTGACCATCCTTTAATTCTGCATAGCCATCAGTTTGAATCTCAGAGTGGTGTACGAATAGATCCTTGCCTCCTTCATCCGGAGTTATAAAACCATATCCTTTATCTGAATTAAACCACTTAACTGTTCCTGTACTCATATTGTAAACTTATATAATTAATTGTGTAAGTGTGCAATATAACGTTTTTAATGACAACTAACACTAATTAGTATTTTTTATGCCGTTTATTCTGATTTAGAATGATTAAACCTTTTCATTTCTTTACCGATTAAAGCTTTTACCTCCATTCTTCTTTAAAATATTGGTACAATAATTGCGTAATTTATCATGCTGTATGTAAATAGCATACGCATCATTTTATTTTTTAAAAGTATTGCACAGTTTATGTTAGATAAGATCGGAAAGGTTATTACAAAAGTATTTGGCTCTAAGAGTGACAAAGATATCAAAGCCATTCAGCCTATTGTAGATAAAATTAATGCTCTTGGGCCTGATATGGAGAATTTGAGTGATGATCAGCTTAAAGCTAAAACACAGGAATTCAGACAAAAAATTCAGGATAACACCGCTGAAACTTCCAAGAAAATAGAGGAAGTAAAAGCCAAGATGGATGACATTGAAAACCTCTCTCAAGGCGAAAGCAGAGTGCTGGCTGATGAGCTTGATACGCTGGAACAAGAGTGGCTCGATAAACTTGAAGACACTTTAGATGACATTTTGCCCGAAGCATATGCCGTACTTAAAGATACCTGCCGTCGATTTGTCGGTAAAAGCTGGAAAGTTGCCGGCGATGAGGTAGAATGGAATATGATTCCTTATGATGTGCAATTAGTAGGTGCCATCACTCTTCATCAGGGAAAAATTGCGGAGATGAAAACCGGTGAGGGTAAAACCCTTGTAGCTATTTTTCCGGCTTATCTTAATGCTCTTGCCGATCGTGGAGTTCATGTAATTACCGTTAACAATTATCTGGCAAAACGTGATGCCGAATGGAATGAACCTATCTTTAATTTTCATGGATTAGAAGTTGCGTGTATTGACAACTACGAGCCAAATTCTGAAGGTCGAAGAAAAGCATATCGAAAAGATATTACTTACGGAACGAATAACGAATTTGGTTTCGATTACCTGCGCGACAACATGGTGATCGAGAAAGAGCAACTCGTTCAGCGCGAACATCATTACACCATTATTGATGAGGTTGATTCTATCCTTATTGATGAAGCGAGAACGCCACTTATTATTTCCGGTCCTGTTCCTAACGACAACAAATCGGATAAGTATGAAGAGATGAAGCCCAGAATGGCTTCCTTGGTTGATGCTCAGAAAAAATTAGTCTCCGAGTTAGTGAAAGAAGGTCAACAGTGGTTGGAAAAAGGAGACGAAGAAAAAGCAGGTTTGGCTTTATTTAGAGCACAACGCGGATTCCCGAAAAACTCCCGCTTTAGAAAAATGCTTCAGGAGCCCAACGTTCAAAAAATGATTCAGAAAACGGAGGCTTTTTACCTTCAGGATAATGCTAAGAATTTACCTGAAGTGGATGAGTACTTGTATTATGCCGTTGACATGAAATTGAATTCTATTGAGATGACAGAAAAAGGTCGTGAGTTCATCACCAAAAAAGGAGAAGACCCTGACTTCTTTATAATCCCGGATCTTGGTGCTGAAACTTCTGATATCGAACAGGAGATCAAGCAACTTGAAGAAGAAAAGATCGAAGAAGTTAAGCAAAAAGACCTCAGCGACGAATATCAGGAAAAGAAAATAGAAGAAGCTAAACAGGAAGTACGGGAAGAAAGAGAACTGCGTTTCAACGAACTCCATCGTTTATTTGCGGAACGTGGCGATCGTATTCATACAGTAAATCAATTATTGAAAGCCTACACCCTTTTTGAGAAAGAAGACGAATATATCGTTCAGGATGGTAAAGTAAATATTGTTGATGAGCATACCGGTCGTGTGCTTTCAGGGCGTCGTTATTCTGACGGATTACATCAAGCAATTGAAGCAAAAGAGCAGGTAAAAGTAGAAGCTTCTACACAAACTTACGCCACTATTACTCTTCAGAATTACTTCAGAATGTACCACAAACTGTCAGGAATGACGGGTACTGCAGAAACGGAAGAGGGTGAGTTTAACGAGATCTATGATCTGGATGTGATCGTAATTCCTACCAACAGACCCATTCAGCGTGATGACAAAGAAGATCTGATCTTTAAAACCAAGCGTGAAAAGTTCAACGCGTCAATTGAAAAGATCCGTGAATATCATGAAAAAGGCCAACCTGTATTAGTAGGTACTACCAGCGTTGAAGTTTCCGAGACTATGAGTAGAATGCTTCAGAGAGCAGGTATTCCTCATAATGTACTGAACGCAAAACAGCATGCAAGTGAAAGTGATATTGTAAAATCTGCAGGCCAACCCGGTGCAGTTACGGTGGCAACGAATATGGCAGGTCGTGGTACGGATATTAAATTAGCTCCGGGAGTCAAAGAAAATGGTGGATTGGCAATTCTTGGTACTGAACGTCATGAATCACGCCGGATTGATTTACAGCTCCGCGGACGTTCCGGTCGACAAGGAGATCCGGGTGAATCTCAGTTTTATGTTTCTTTGGAAGACAATCTGATGTCAATGTTTGGCTCTGATCGTGTTGCCAACGTTATGGACCGATTGAATTTTGAAGAAGGCGAAGTAATCACTCATCCGTGGATGACAAAATCTTTAGAGCGAGCTCAATCTAAAGTAGAGCAAAACAACTTCAGTATAAGAAAGAAACAGCTGGAGTATGATGATGTATTGAACAATCAACGTAATGTGGTTTATGCACGTCGTCGCCATGCACTTTCCGGAGACCAATTGATCTCGGATATTATGGATATGCTGGAAGACTTTGTAGAAGATTTGGTCGAAGATGCCATAGCTGCCGGAGATTATGCCGGACTTCATCAGGAGATTCTTATCAACCTAGCCATTGATGTTGAGTTTGATGAAGACGCTTGGAGAAATATGAATGCTGATGAGCTTACAGATAAAATCATCGATAAGGCATTGGAAGTTTATCGGCAAAAAGAAGAACGAATTTCAAAGCCTCTTTATGAAGTAATGAAGAGAATTGCTGAAAGTGAAGCCGAAAACAAACCTGAAAGAGTTCAGGTTATTTTTACTGACGGCATCAAGCGTATGCGCGTTGTGGTAGATGTGGATACTGCTTTAGAAAACGAAGGAAAAGAAGTGGCTCGTGCTTTGGAACGAACTGCAGTTCTTGCCACTATTGATGACAAATGGATGCAACATTTACGTGAGTTGGATTCTGTGAAAGAAGGTATCGGACTTCGCGCCTACGGACAAAAAGATCCGCTGCTTGAATACAAGCGTGAAGCTTTTGATATGTTTAAGCAGTTGATCGGCATGATCAATACGGAAGTTATCTCAACAATATGGAAATCGATGCCTGAAGGACAAGCCAATAACGACAATCTTCAGCAAGCTCAACGACAGAAATCAAAATTTGATACCAGTCGCATGAAAGCTAGTCAGGCTGATTCTACCAATATGGGAATGCAAGGTGGGGATCAGTCGCAAAACGGAGATCAACAAAAACCAATGGGGCCGAATGTAAAGCGGAAACCCGTTGTAGTTGAAGACGAGCCCGGAAGAAATGATCGTGTTACTATCCAGAATATGAGTACCGGAGAAGTGAAAGAGATCAAATGGAAATACGGTAAAGATATGGTGGAGAATAAAGGCTGGGTAATGGTTGAGAAATAGTTTTGATCAACCACTAAAACTCAGGATTTTCTTTAGCAGATAATTTAAAATTTAACAAATACGTATTTTTAGCTATTGGAAGTACTCGGCATAGATATTGGCAGTTACGGAATTAAAGGGGCGATCGTAGATACCGTTCTTGGTGAAATTATTTCTAAGAAAAAAACTACCGGAGAGCTGGAAGATACCCGACCTCATAAATTGATTTCTAAAATGCATCAAATTGTTAAACAATTTGATTGGTCAGGTCCAATTGGATGTGCTTTCCCCGCAGCCATGAACAGAGGCATTGTAATTTCAGCTAATCGTGTTGATGAAGCCTGGATAGATGCCGATGCCGCACATCTGTTTTCGGAAATTACGGGCTGCCCTGTATATGTAATCAATGATACTGATGCTACCGGACTTGCAGAAATGACTTTTGGAGCAGGAAAAAAACAAAAAGGAACAACGATTGTTTTGACGGTGGGAACCGGAGTTGGCTCTTCTATTTTTAATAATGGATTGTTACTTCCGAATACGGAACTTGGTTTGCTTCAAATAAAGGGTATTGCAATTGAGGAACAGGCTTCCAACAAAGTACGTAAAGAAGAAGGTATCAAAAGAAAAACCTGGGCAAAACGATTACAAGCTACCCTTGAACATTATGAAAGAGTTTTCCATCCCGATCTTTTCATTATGGGTGGGCAAGTCAGTAAAAAACCGGAAAAGACTTTCCCCTTCATTAAGATCAATACAAAACTAAAACCTGCTACGCTGAAGAATGAAGCCAGTATTGTTGGTGCCGCTTATTACGCCTCATTAAAACAAAAGCTGAAGTAACTATTTCTACTTCAATCTCTGCAATGCTTTCTTGGCTTCCTCATGATCTTTATCCATCTTTAGAGCAAGCTGATACGACGATTTCGCTGATTCTATTTCTTTGTTGTGCTCCTGAATTGTTCCTAATCTGAAATAGCCCCACGCCAAAGTTGCTTCGTTGAAAAGCTCTGTTTTGGAATTAAATAGTTTTATAGACTCTTCTCCCATTTTCAGCCGTGTTCCTGAAACTGCGGCCAATCTGCCTATCTGATAATGCGCAGAAAACATTGTGGAATCCATGGAAAGAACTTTTATGTAATCGTCTAATGCTTCATTAAATTTTTCAGCTCTTTGTAATGCATTTCCTCTATTCATATAAATATTTGCGGTAGAATCGTTGTAAGTCAATTGTTTTGTTGTTAATTCAATGGCCTGCTCAAACTCATTTTCGTTGTAGTAATAAGTGAATAATCTATAATACGCAGGCATTGCATTGGGATAATTCTCAATCAAACCTGAATAGATTTCCATAGCAAGTTCAGTTTGATCAGTGTAGGTATATATTCTTCCCCAGGACATTCCTCCCGCTACTGCATCAATTGCTTCAATTTCAGAAGCTTGTGATTCCGCTTTGTCAACCCCACCTCCTAAAAATCCCGGTGCTTGTAAGTAATATTCAATGAGGCTTTCTCTGGCTTCTATATTCTTAGGAGATAACTCAACAGCCTTTTCATAGTTCTTACGAGAATTTCTAGCTAAGAAAGGTTGCTTAATGGTTGGAGCGTCCTGAGCTCTTGAACCGTACGCATGACCCAGCCACATATGATATTTTGAATTCCCTTTCTGGTAATCTGCTGCTTTATTAAACCAGTCCGTAGCTTTTCCAAAATCTTCCTCATCAAAATAAACTCGACCCATATAGAAATTTGCTTCTGCGTCTTTTTTATTTGATTTGAGGTAGGAACTGAAAAACGATCTGGCTTCCTCAAGTTTTCCATTTTCAAATAAATTTATCCCTTTATCGATAGAAGACTGTGCATAGCTTGCAGAAGCTAACAAGGAAAATAAGGCCAGAAATAAGAACCTTTTAGGTAAAAAACTTAGAAATAAATGCATAGTCGAAGAATGGTTTTGAGTTGCCAAAGAATTACGCTCCTCGCTAATCATTTGTTTCAATCTTCGGAAGAACCGTTATTTTTTTTCTGGTTGTTCCATTTATAAACCAACCTAACTCCTAATCTTGCAAATAGGATGATAGCAATCACCATTACTATATCAAAGGTTTCCATTTATTTAGTCTTGGCTATCCAACGATCTATTTTTTTCTCCAATATCTCCAGCGGTAAACTACCGGAGTTCAGTACTTGGTTATGAAACTCTCTGATATCAAATTTATCTCCCAGTTTTTCTTTGGCTTTTCTTCTGAGTTCCAAAATTTTAAGCTGTCCGATTTTATAAGATAGCGCCTGACCGGGAGCTACCATATAACGCTCAATTTCTGAAGTAATGGAAGCCTCAGATTCTGCTTCATGATCTAAAGAGAACTGTATTGCTTGCTCTCTTGTCCATCCTTTGGCATGCATTCCTGTATCAACTACTAAGCGAATGGCACGATGCATTTCGGCGCTTAACATTCCAAAATACTGATACGGATCGGTATACAATCCCAACTCTTTTCCTAACGATTCACTATATAGCGCCCAGCCTTCCACATACACACCTAAACCTTCTGTGTGCATAAATGATGGAAGAGCTGCATTTTCTTGCTGAAGTGAAAGTTGATAGTGATGTCCCGGAATCGCCTCATGCAAAAACAAACTTTCATCACTAAACTTATTGTACCTTTCTACATTTGGGATTGGCACATAGAATACGCCTGGTCTTGATCCGTCTTTTGATCCGGAATTATATTCTGCTGAAGCAGAGGCTTCGCGAAAAGCTTCTGTTCTGCGAACTACAAACCCTGCTTTGGGAGTCATATCAAATAGCTTTTCTAGTTGTGGTTTCATCCGCTCATGCATTTCCTCAAAATTTTCGATCACCTGCTCCGGATTTTTGAATGGCATTTGTTCCGGACTTGTCCTTACATGATCAAAAAATGCATTCAGATCTCCTTCAAAACCAACCTGATCTTTAACTTTTTCCATCTCACCTTCAATTCGATCCACTTCACTAAGTCCAAGTTGATGGATCTCATCGGGTGTCATATCCGTGCTTGTATGAATCCTCACTAAATATCTATAAGTCTCTTCTCCATTTGGGAGTTCGCCTAATCCAGCCGTTTCAACACTTGCCGGCAAGTAAGTTTCAGTTAAGAAATCCTGTAATTCCTTATATTTTGGAATTAAGCGATCGGTAATCATCCTTCGATAATCATCCTTAATTTGAGTTTTTTCTTCTGAAGTAATCGCATCCGGTAAATTCAATACCGGTGTAAAGAAAACGTGTTCATCAACCGATGTCAGAATAAAATTATCGAGCTGTTTGATCATTTTTCGGGTTATCACTTTATGGTGAACAAAACCCATTTCAATTCCTTCCTGCATTCGCAGTATAGCCGTATCCAGAATAACAAAGTAATCATCTATTCGACTTAGCCAATTCTCATAATCTTGAACGGTACTAAACGGCTGAGCACTGCTTCCACTTCCTAGTTGCCCGATGTACAGGTGTAATGAGAATATCTGGTTTAACGGCATAAGCTCTACAATCGGCAAGCCAAATTGCGGAGAAGTTGTTATTGGTATTACGTTTTGCAAGCCATCAATTTTTATATCCAGCTCCCACATCAGAGCATCTCGACTTACTCTATTTGATTCAGATAATGCAGCCGGATCATATTTCTCCAGTTTCGTCAGATATTTCTCATAGAATGCTAACTGCTTCGTTTGATATTCATCCGAAATCAAATTCGGAAGAGTGTCATTGTAAGCGATGTCACCTGAAATAGTAGATTCGATCGGGTTAAAATTCAGTCGTTCCTGAAAGTAGTTTTCGAACACTGCATCAATGGATTTTTCTGGTTTTGATGAACAGCTTATGAATAGCAATATTGAGCAAATTAGGATTGATCGAATTGAAAACATCGGTAAGAAATTAGATTGTAAACTTTTTGATTAGTTATCAGAATGTAAAGCTATCCTATTACCTTCTGTATCTTCAAAAACAGCCATATGTCCGTGATCAGGAGAAATTTCTCGTTTTGGAATAGTCACTTTGCCACCGGCGGCTTCAATTCTGTCTTCAATAATTTGCAGATCCGGATTTCCATTCAAGTAAATTAAAGGTCCATCTGTATTGCTTGGCTTATACCATGAAGAATTATATACCAATGCTCCACTTACAGATTCTTGATCTCCGGGAAAAACCTCCATTTTAAATTCATCGCCCATATCCATGCCGGAAAGCTTAATATCGAAAATTGTCTCGTAGAACTTTTTAGCTCGTTTTATGTCTTTAACCGGAATCTCAAACCATGAGAGCGTATTCTTATTCTCCATCTTTCCTCCTTTTTTGTGTGGTTGAAAGATATTAATCGAATCTTATCTGTATTCAAAGATATTTATTTAATCGGTATCCCTGAGTTTCGGTATGGCTTGAATTAGTTCTTTAGAGTTATTGGAAAGATCGTTGACCAATTCCGGTACTCTGTACACTGCCAAATCAGGAATTAATTGAGTGTCTTTAAATTGAGATTGTAACACTTCCTTTTCATTTCCTTTTATCCATTGCTCGAAATTCTCAGGATCTAAAATACATGGCATAGTTGGCTCAAGCGGTTGAAGTAATACATTTGAGGCTTTTGTAATTACCGCAAACTCAATAGATTTTTTACCGTTTTCATCTTCTACATGATGATATAACCCTGCCAAACCAAGTACTTCTCTTTCCAGCATTCTTATATAAAAAGGATACTTATCTTCTACTGATTGCTTCCACAAATAAAATCCACTTGCGGGTATAAGACAAGGTTTTAAATCAAACTCCTTGATGGAACCTTCTTCTACAGATTGCTTGCTGAAGCTGTTAATTTTTTCTTTGCCTGAACTTATTCCCCAAACCCCCGACTTTATTTGCCTGCTCGAATCATGGAAAACAACCGGCATGGGTGACCCAGGAAACACATTAAACGATGCTTGGTAAAGTGAACTTGAAGTAGAGTTGACTTCAAATATTTCTTCGATGATTTCCTTCTCCGCATGCAAAACATATCTTTCCATAATGGTATATTTTAATAGTTAGTATTTTAAGGAATGGATTGAACACTTTAATAACAAGCGAAACACCATGAATATTCTGTACAATAAATCTGAGCAACGTTTTCGCGCCGGAATTCGATTGATCGTTTTTCTAATTCTTTCTGCTCTTCTGATTGCACCTTCTGGATTTTTTGATAATGGTTGGCTGGCTACAATTCTTGTTTCTGTGGGATGTTTTCTTGCAGCTTTTCTTGCGGTGAAAGGGATGGATAAACGCTCATTAGGTGAGATTGGGTTGGGAATAAATAAAACATGGTGGTTCGAATTTGGCTTAGGTGTACTAATCGCTTTCTTTGCCCAAACCATAATTTTTTCGTTGGAATATGGATTCTCTTGGTTAGAAATCACTGGTTATGGATGGGAACGAGCAGGAATCGAAATGTGGGGATGGTCTGCTTTTGCGTATTTCATAATCATGCTTTCTGTTGGATTTTACGAAGAGTTATTGTTCCGCGGATATCCCATCAAAAATCTTGCTGAAGGCTTTACGGTTGGTAAAATTACTCCTCAACAAGCATCTTGGATTGCTGTACTTTTTACTTCGGTATTATTTGGTTTTGCTCATGCAGGAAACCCCAATGCTACTACCATTTCTACCTTCAATATAATTTTAGCAGGATTTATGCTTGCCATTCCTTTCTTGTTAACCGGTCGATTAGCTCTTTCCATAGGAATTCATTTTTCTTGGAACTGGGTAATGGGTGGAATTTATGGGCTCCCCGTAAGTGGACTCGACGGAAGAAGATCAGTTTTGCAAACCAATGAAACTGGACCTGATCTGTGGACGGGCGGCAAATTTGGACCTGAAGCGGGATTATTGGGAATTCTGGGAATGGTATTCATTTTAATCTGTATTCTTCTTTATGTGCGAAAACTAAATCCATCAGGGAAGCTTGAATTGCATGAAAGTTTCTTGAATGATTACGAAAAATAAACCCCAAGTCATCTTTGTAGATGTTAGGTAATTCGTTGACAGTTTTGTTTTAGATTAAAGAGTCATCCTCCGGCGAAAGCAGAGGATCTCAATCGTTGACAAAGCTGAGGGATGAATAAATGGTTTCAGATATCTTCCTCAATAAGCAGCTTTTGAAAATCAGCACTTCTTAGTATTTATGCGGTAATACATACTCAAACGTAGCCAAGAATTGAACTATTTTACTAATATAAATATCCGGATCTCCTGCATACGCGTGGAGATGACCTTTTCGTTGTTGTAGACAGTAGCCTTAGATCTAACTCAGATTTATATTCTATTTTTTGTCGATGAACCAGTCTGCCGACAGGCAGGTTACCTAACATCTACAAGGATGAACCCCTAGTGAGATTATTAATATGGTTTGGTGAATTTCCTTTAACGAATCGCCAAACTTTACAAAGATTCTGAAACAAGTTCAGGATGACCCTCTGACTATAAACATAAAAAAAGCGAAGCCTGTTTAAAGACTTCGCTTTTCAAAAACTTTGTGCTGAATATATCAGTCAATAGAATTTAGATATCGATAAAACTCACTATCTGTCGAAATGATAAGTGTCGTTTCTTTATCAATAGTATTGCCGTACGCTTCCATACTTTTCACAAAAGAGTATAAATCCCTAGCCTGACGGGTTTTATTATACGCGCTGTTATAGATAGAAGCTGCTTCAGCATCCGCTTTACCTCGAATGGTCTCCGCCTCACGGAAAGCTTCGGATTGAATACGTTTTAGTTCACGTTCTTTCTCACCATTTATTCTGGAAGCTTCACCTTGACCTTCAGATCTGAATTTATCCGCAATTCTGTTACGCTCTGAAATCATTCTGTCATAAACCGTACGTCGAACTTCTTCCGCATAATTGATACGTTTAAATCTGAAATCCAGTATAGCGATTCCAAGATCTGCTGTTCTTTGATTAGCTAATTCTTGAATTTGTTCCTGGATCTGATCACGTCCAATTTGAATATTCTCTAAAGAATCATTCACAATATCCGCTATTATCCCTTCCGTTTCTGCCTCTCGATTGGATGACCGTATAAGTTCTACCAAATCATGAGATGCAACAGCATTTCTGGTTTCACCATCAAGTATATCATCTAATCTTGATTGAGCTCCACGTTCATTTCCTAATCGCTCGAAATACTTTAGCGGATCAGTAATTTGCCATCTGGCATACGTATCTACAAAAATAAATACCTTATCTTTTGTTGGTACTTGATTCGGATCTCCATCCCATTCCAGATATCGCTTCTCAAAATAATTAGCATCTTGTAAGAATGGAGTTTTAAATTTTAGTCCCGGTGTTGTAATAGCTTCCCCTTTCGGATCACCAAACTGGGTAATAATAACTTGCTCTTTCTCATTTACAATAAATGCAGAATTAAGAAGCACAAATCCAACCACTCCAAGTGCAATCAATAATCCTATTCCTTTAACATTTTTCATGATTACCCTCTTAGTTTTGTTGGTTTTTAACTTTAGCGCCGTCCATTTGCAACTGTAGCAATGGAATCACACTATTTCCTTTTTCATCCGTAATAATCTTTTGTCCCATTCTTGGAAGAATCTCTTCCATGGTTTCCAAGAAAATCCGTGTCTTAGTTACTTCAGGAGCTTTTATATACTCCGAATACAGGTCATTGAATTTAGAAACTTCACCTTCAGCCGTATTTACGCGACTAAGAGCGTACCCTTCTGCTTGTTGAATAGTTTGCTGTGCTTCACCTGCAGCACGGGGAATTACTCGGTTGTAATCAGCTCTTGCCTGATTAATGAGTGTTTCTCTTTGTTGCTCGGCCTCATTTACTCCGTTAAAAGAGGGCTTAACAGGATCTGGTGGATTGGCATCTTGTAATACCATTTGTTCTATCTTTATTCCTAATTCATATTCATCAACAATTGCCTGAATGATCAATTCTGCTTCACTTGCAACCTCAGCTCTTCCGACAGTAAGCACTTCGTTTACCGTTCTGTCTCCAACAATTTGGCGCATAGCTGCTTCTGAAATATCACGAAGAGTTTCGTCAGCATTACGAACTTTAAATAAATAATTATATGGATTATCAATTCTGAACTGAACTACCCATTCAACATCGGCTAAATTCAGATCACCGGTAAGCATTAAGGATTCGCCACCATATCCTGCTTTACGATAAGATGAATTCACACCTGAGGATGTAGTTCTGTAACCAAATTCCTGCTTTAGTTGTCTTTGAACTGGTACATATTCTACCTGATCAATAAATGGAACCTTAAAATTAAGTCCCGGTCTGGCTTCTCCAACATATTCACCAAAACGCATAATTACGCCAACTTCTTCAGTTTCAACTGTGAAAAATGATTGAAAAACCGTCAATACCACTATTAAACCGATAACTATCGATTTAATGTTCTTTGTTATTTTCTCAAACTCCGGCGGTACGTTGAAAGAGAAATCTGTTTCTTGAGCCATGATTTTCGGCCTTAATTATTAGTTCATGTGAATTCGAGATAAAAATAAACCTCCATATATAATATGTCATTTCACGGCGTATGCCTGAAATCCGGATTGTACTTTTATAAAAAATCTTATTAATAAGTTAAATCCAGATTCCTGCCTTCGCAGGAATGACTTAGAGATTGTTTTCTTTGAAAATCGATTTTATATCAAATTCACGTTTAGTTATACTTTTAAGCAAATCACAGTAGTATCATCAGCGAGCTGATAATTACTGAATTTTTGCACTGTTCGTTTAATTTCTTGTGCTATCTCATTAGCAGAAAGATTATCTGTATCAATACGTTCCACCAAGGCCGGAACTTCATCAAATCCAAACCAGTCGCCTTCCTCGTTTACTGCTTCCGGCAATCCATCAGAGTATAACAAGAAAAAATCACCTTTCTTAAGTTTGAATTCCAGATTTTCATATTTCACATCTGGTCTGATACCTAAAGGGAATCTCGGTTCGGGTGTTTGTATAAAGTCCGCTTTACCCTTACGTTTTAATATTGGCTTACAGTGTCCTGCATTTGCTACAGAAAGCGTCTTCGTTTGCAAATCATATCTTGCCATTGCTGATGTGATGAATGTTCTTTTGTCTGTACGATTGTAAATAGGCTCTGAAACTTTTGACAGGATCTCAGCAGGAGAATCCTCTTTTATTCTTGAGAGTATCAATCCACTTGTAAAAATAGCCGGCATAGCAGCGCGCATTGCTTTTCCTGATACATCAACTACGACCATTGTTAACGCTTTTGGAGAACCATCCTCATTATTATTCAGCACATAATCAAAATAATCGCCCCCCACTTCAAAAGAAGGCAAAAAGAAACCATAAACATCAAACCCATCGGCCATCGGTGGTTTTACCGGCATTAATTTATACTGGCTTTCTCGAGCTATTTCAATTTCTTTTTCAACTCTGAGATGCTGACTCATTCGCTCTTCGTATTCGGGCACATAATCTGCTACTTCAGAAAGCGGCATCCCATAGCGATAAGCGATCAATCCATATATCAATGGTAAAGCGATAATTCCCGACTGGGCCCATGAAATATATGCAACTTCGATACTAGGAGAATTCCAATACGGCAAGATCATATACACGGTATAAAATACCCACCATGACGTTAATACAGTTAGAATTCCATATCTTTTATAACCGAGAATAGTAACTATTGATACTACAAGAAAAATAAGGTAATCTTCAAATAAATCGCCATTTGTTCCGATTAATCTCCCCAATGTTGCTACAAAAAAAGCACTGATTGCAATACTTGAGATCAACGCTACCCATTTATTGCTAATCCAATGATGGAGAATTCCATATACAAACCCGATTTGAACAAACACAACCAACCATGTTGTTGTCCAGCTACTCATGTTCATCGTCAATAATTGAACTTTGCTTGCCGGCTCTGTAAAACCAAATTGACTGTCAGCTTGGAGAAAGTATAAGCCTAAAGCAAACACAGCCAAAGAAAATAAGCCAATGATAATCCCGCTTAAAGCGAAACCATGAATAATTCCTGATCCTGTTTCTCTTACGAAAATTTTTCTTTGCCATAGCGCATCAATAACATCCAGTTGTTTATGCTTTTGAGATCTTGCAAGCGCCTCCCAAGCTACATAAGCCAATGCCATGTATATCCCAATTCCAATTCCGAATATCAGGTTATTGATAGCAGCTCCTATAAGAACCATATTCTCATAAAAAGGCATAAAAGAACTCATCGAGAATATCGCTTGCCATCCATAAGTTCCTAGTCCAACTGCAGCAAACATAAACAACGCGCGTCGCCATTCTACTTTTCCCTTGAAAATGTTTTTTATCCCAACAACAAATACGAATATTACAGCTATTACCAGAGCGCCAAAAAATGCAAAAGTGAATGTATTTGCTTCCGGATTATTTACTCTATCTAACTCATTAGGCTCAAATTCATTTTTTGCAACGAAAGAATTGATCTTATACCCAAACTCCGTTCTAAAATTATCTCCGTCATCATATTCCTTGATCAGTGATTCCAAATTAATTGAAAGCGATTGTGGAAGCGTGTAATTATCTCCTATTCTACTCCAATTAAATTCCAATCCTGAACCAAAAACAGAAGCATTATTTGCAGAAGGTATTTCCGGATTTTCATCTTCTAAATTTATGGTACTGCTGTCTTCCTCAACATTCAAAAATCGATACATGCTAAGATCGTAACCAAGAATGTTTCCAACCACAGTTTCCGCAATTTCTATAGGTGAATTCCCTTTTACGAACGTCGGGTTTGAAGCGAATTCATTCGGTTTTAACCGTATGATTTTGCCACTATTGCCAAACCGCATTTTAAATCTTCCATACGCCTCAAATAGCGCTCCGGGATTTATAATTGTTTCGGTAACTGCTCCTTTTTTCCCTATAACACTTTCCCAAGACTGAAGATGCCTCTGTTTTTGATTTAGCTCATCGGGAGTAAATTCTTTATCTAAAGTATCGGCAAGAGTTGAAAAATATCTGCTATGCTGTTTCCTACTCGTATATACTACAAGGCTGTCCATTGAAAACCCAAGAGCCTCAGAAAGTGTTTCTACTTTTGCTTCAACCTGAGCCCTGCTTTCAGAGATTGGAGAGCCGGAATAAAAATCCGTATAGGACCTTAAGAATACAAATGCAGTAAATCCCAAAATACCCAGTAAAATTAATATGTAAGAGTTTTTGGTTATCACCCTTAATCTGCCCTTATATTCAATTTAAATTAGTTACTAAGCAAGCTACGGCTTTTTACCTTTTATGTTACTTGTTTTCTTTTTTTTTAGCCTTTTAATGACTCCTAAACATTCTTAATTTTAAGGAGTAATCAAAAACGGATTTTTATGAATTTCAGACTACGCTTTCACCTGATTGGGGTTGTACTTTTTCTTTTTGCATCGAATACAACCTTTGCCTTTCAGAGTAACCAAGCATCCACTTTAGCTACCCCTCAAAAATCAGTTCATACTTTTTTGCATTGGCAGCAAACCGGTCATCAGAATTATGACAAGGTAGCCACTACCATGAAACTTGCTAAGGTATCAAAAGAAGAAAAGATAGAACTTGCCCGGGAACTTAAAAAAGTATTAGATGCTAAAGGTTTGCTGGTTCAGTACGACGCTATCCCTAATGCCCGAAATTATGTCGATAGCTTATCCGGATTGCAGCAGTACATTTTGTTTGATGAATTACCTGAAATATATTTGATAAAATACAATGAGGAATGGGTTTTTTCGGAGGCTACTATAGATCAAATTCCTCAATTATACAGAGATACCTTTTCATCGCTTATGGAAGCCGCTGTTAATGAACTCCCTGACTCTTTAAAAAATGAATGGCTTGGATTAGAGATATGGCAATATCTAGCCATTTTTTGTTGGTTACTGCTTGGGTTGATACTTCGTAAGATTTTTGAATTTATACTTGACAATTATATTCACAGGCTTGCTAAAAAAACCAAATTCACATGGGATGATGATTTAATAGATGGAATTGACAAACCTGCCGGATTTATATTCATGATGTTTTTCTGGCTCGCAACATTTACTAATCTTCAACTTTCAGTTACGGTAAATCATTACCTCTCCATTATCCTTGAGGTCGTTGTCTCACTCGGTTTCATTTGGCTTTTTTATAACCTTTCGGATGTATTTTCTAAGTATCTCGGAGTTCTTACTTCCAAAACAGAAACCAAATTAGACGATCAACTGGTTCCCCTAATTCGTAAGACGCTTAGGTTTTTTGTATTGCTTATGGGAGTGATTTTGATTCTCCAAAACAATGGCTATAATGTTGCATCTCTTATCGCAGGACTTGGAATAGGTGGTCTTGCAGTTGCTCTTGCCGCCCGGGATACACTGGCTAATTTCTTTGGTTCGGTTACTATTTTTGTTGATAAACCTTTTCGAATCGGTGATTGGATAAAAGTTGGAAGCGTAGAAGGTACTGTTGAAGAAGTTGGGTTCCGATCTACAAGAATCCGAACTTTTTATAATTCTCTGGTAAGCGTGCCGAATTCCAATATTTCTAATAATGATGTCGATAATTTAGGACTCAGGGAATATCGGCGATTACTTACGACGCTAAATCTTACCTATTCGACTTCTCCCGAACAAATGGAAGCTTTTGTGGAAGGAATCAAAGCCATTGTCAAATCGAATTCTCATTTCCGGCAGGATTTTTATGAAGTTCATTTCAATGCCTTTGGTGCTCATTCGTTAGATGTCATGATTTATGTGTTCTTCAAAGTACCGGATTGGAGTACCGAGCTTCAACAAAAACATAATTTCTTTTTAGAGATACTTAAACTTGCTGATGAAGTGGGTGTCGAATTTGCTTTCCCAACTCAAACTTTACATGTGGATTCTTTTCATAAAGATGAACCACGTCAAGTTGGCGAAGCCAGAACAGAAGAAGAGCTTGCGGCGAGTGTTACTGAATATGGACCAAACGGATCTAAAAGCAATCCCGAAGGTTTACGAATTTTCAAAGATGGGAAAGAAGTAGATTTTGGGAGTGGGAAGTAGTTTATTAGAGATTAAGTGATTAAGCAATTACGTCTTGATTCATTGCTATACTTAAAAAAGGCTCCCGACAAAGGGGCCTTTAATAATTTTAAACCGTTGAGAACACAGCAGGGCTTTTCACCGTGCTATCTGTGGTTATGTTTCTTTATTTAATCAATTGCATTTTTATTTCTTGTACGAAGCGTTCACCAGAATTACCAATAGCTTGTAAGCGAGCGATATATACGCCACTTGATAAGTTATCGGCTTTAAAGGTAGTATTATGAAAACCAGCCTGTAGTTGGTTATTTATTAATGTTGCTACTTTTTGCCCCATAATATTATATACTTCGATAGAAACTTCTGCCTTCTCAGGTAATTCAAACTTAATTTGCGTAGATGGATTGAATGGATTAGGGTAGTTATCAGATAATCCGAATTCAGTTGGTAAATTTTCGCCTACAACTTTGCATGGAAATCCCGGTTGACAACCACCACCATCTTCAACTGTTACAAAAATTCTATCCGTATCGCTTTCGTTAAAAAAGTCAGAAACGGTTAAAATCAAATCAAAAGATTCGTTCTGAACACCAGAGTAACTTGTGCTTGTACTTACCACTGTACCAGTTCCACCTTGCCCTAAAACTATCCTTTTCCACTCGTAAGTGTAAGGGGCTTCACCATCAACAATAGTACTATTCCAAGTTTCGTTCTCTCCTTCGTCCATCAAGGTAGTTCCTGAAATTGTTACTACTGGTGGTGGAGCAGGTGGATCAAAATTTGAAACAGTTCCTGCTCTGTTATCCCACACTCTGGCATTATCTTCATCGGCAACTGTACCTGTTGCTTCGCCCGCAAATGTTTCATTTGGATTAGAAAAATGATTGATTCTTGAACTTCCTGTTGGTGGGTAAGCCATTATCGTACTCCAGTCGGATGGGTTGTAATTATAACCATGCCCATAAGGGTAGAAAGGATTCTCATCGGCATCCTTATTGTGTTGATTTCCAATATTATGACCAATTTCATGTGCCATCGTATAAGTTGAAACGAAACGATCTTCCCGAGCTACCGAAAAAGCATATTGTGCATTTGGTACTCTCGTCCAACCAATTCCGGGACCGCCTGCATCCGTAACCAATACAACCACTTGAGCATCATGTTCATATCTTTTTTCATGAATGATTTGCATATAACCAGATAGCTGAGCTGTAGAGTAAGGATCACAATCTATGGAAGTAGGTCTTGGATCAAACGAATCGGATGTAGTCAATCTACATAGATTTAAATCTGAATCTGATGTAGCAGAGTAGCTTACCTCCATGGTATGAACAACTTCTACATCTGCGTTAATATCACTATTTGAAAAGGAATTATCCATATTACCCTCTGCCAATACTATGGAACTTTCTATATCACCGGAATGATTATTTTTTGCATCGGTAGTATAAGCTACCAAAACATTGATCGTAGGAGTTGTGCTTTTCTGCTTCACTTCCTTTTGCTTGGGCTCATTTTCAATATCCTCAACTCGCAATGGCGCTAACTCTTTTTCAAATTTTGAAGGATCAATTTCCTGTAAAGTATGAAAAGAGGTATTTCGTAGCGGATTGACATCCAACGTAACACCTTGTCCCCGAATCATTCCTGTAATTTCATTTTCTTTAATCACCATACTAAGACTGGTATTCTTTTCTGCATCAAAACCATTCCAATATTGATAATCAGATTTAATAGATTACTTCGCATTTCTTTGAAAGGAATACATGGTACCATCCGGCATTTCTACTGCGATGACTTCATTCGTAGCCTTTGTCGCTAAATTTTCAGTTTTAATTAATCGAACACTCTTTATCTGTGATTTACTTTCTATGGTAGTTAATAATTCACCGGCTGTAACGGAAAGAGAACTCCTTTGCTCATCAGCGTATGAAAATAAATTTTCACTTTCCTGAGCATACAACCCGGTAGTACATACCAAACCCAGTATTATTATTAGTCGTGTCAATTTTGACATCTGTCTCCTTGTTTTTATTATATGAGATTAGTCCCATTTTTTCTTTAATCAACTTGAAATTCTCTTAAAGTATATTTTCCTGCAAAATAAGTACTATCATCAATTGTAGCTTTAGTCTCTCCACCTACTATCCCAATTCCTGATTTTATATAAATAAATTGAAAATATGGAAACAAGTCTTTGTAATCCTGATGCTTATACACGTAACAGTTTTCAAAAACTCCGGCTGAAGTCATAACTGTTTTGTTGGTTGCAATCAACTCAATGGTTCTTGTATTCCCTATCTTGTATTCTTTTTTTTCTGTATCAAACAAAATTTGTCGAGATTCCCAGGAGTCTCCCACTTCTGCGGGATATTTATACCGGCGGTTATTAATGTACAGGGAATCAACGTTCGCCCAGCCTCCCAAAAAAAAGTGCCCATTTGAACCATTTGCTTTTAACGGTAAACGCGCATCATCTGCCGGGCGAGTATCATATCGGAACCGAACAGATTCAAAAGCATCTACGATAATATCTTCGGCAACTATTCTCCGCTTACCTATAACCTCTTCTCGTACAGTGTCTTTAAAAGATGGATCTAAATACCATTGTTCATACACCCAGTAATTTCCAACTTCAAGGGGAATAAGCTCATTTTCTGGTGCAATCAACTCGTTTAGCTCTTTCTTTTCATTTCCTGTAAATCCACACCCCGCAATTATTATTACTACCGAAATAAATGTTAATAATATACGTAAATGCATGTATGCTCTCTGATTATTTGTAAATATTACACTTAATAAATAAGTATTTAATTAAACAATTACTAATACCCCCCCCTGTAATTTACTGGGTTTTACATTTATTCATTTAAATACCAATTACTTAATAAGTTAGTAATGTTTAAAGTATTGTAATCAGAGAAGCTTTAAGGATTACGAATTTTCAAAGACGGGAAAGAAGTAGATTTTGGGAGTGGGAAGTAGTTAAGCTATAGGTGTTAATACTTCGTTCACGGCTCTCATAAGTTTATCTTCCGAAATGGGTTTTGTGAGAAAGCGTGATTTTGAAACAGATTTTGCTCTCTTCATGTTTTCAGGGTCAGAGTTTCCGGTTATAAAAATTACCGGCACTTCAGAAAATGCTCTTATTTTTTCCATTGCTGTAACCCCATCCATTTCTCCCTGCAGACAAATGTCCATGATCACAACTTCTGGTTTGTATTTTTTTACCAAGTCAACGGCTACTGCTCCGCTTTTAATTTCTCCAACAGTTTTAAATACTGCTTCTTTCAAATAATTCTCGTATAGAAGTGAAAGGATCAGATTATCCTCCACGATCAAAGCTGTTTTTGTAACTTTTTGATTCTTCATACCCTTAATTATTTTTGTTTAGACCAGCCCATATACTCGTCACTTTAATCAGTTAAACTCTATTCTCTTAAATCTTCGGATTGGCTTACAGCCTCGTTAAAATCTTTTTCTGTTACCGGTTTTACTAAGAAAATCGAATTTGAAATTAATTTCGCCTTTGAAAAGTGAAATTCATCTGAATTACTGCTGGCAAAAATTACCGGTGTTTTTGAAAACTCTCTTACTTTCACCATTGCTTCGATGCCGTCAATTTTACCTTCCAGCATAATATCCATAATGATAAGATCAACTTTCTCCTTTTTTAATATCTCAATTGCTTTTTCACCACTAGTAACTTCAGCGGTAATGTCTATCCCCATCCGTTTAAGATATTGCCTGTAAATAACTGCAAGAAGAAGATTATCCTCTACTACAATTGCTTTTTTCATTATAACCCTGTCTGATAACGCCAATTTATACAGTTATCGTTTATTCCCAGAATTTCTTAAATCATTGCCCCACATAAAAAAACCCTGCTTACCGAAAGTAAGCAGGGTTTAAATGTTCATTTGTAAAATTTACACTTATTTCTCTTGTTGTTCCTTTCCAAATGCTTCGAATACCATTTTCAAATCATTGGCAACATCTTCACTTGTTCTTCCTTCAATTCTATGCCGCGGGATCATCGCCTTAATTTCACCATCAACAAAATAAGCGAACGCCGGTGAAGAAGGTGGGTATTCACTGAAATAAGCTCTTGCATGAGCGGTAGCTTCTTTGTCTTGTCCCGCGAAAACAGTGACCATATGATCAGGCTTCGTTTCAGAATTTTCTAAAGCTATACCAAGTCCGGGACGTGCATTTCCTGCAGCACAACCACACACTGAGTTTATTGCCATCAACATGGTACCTTTATATTCTTTCATTGCTTTGTCTACATCTTCAGGAGTTTTAAGTTCTTCTACTCCAAACTGTGTAAGCTCTTCTCTCATCCAAGAAGTATCGGGTCCCATTCCAAATCCAAATTGCATATCTGCCTCTTTATTTTATTGATACTTAATTTACTAACTATTTTGTTTTAAAACTTAAATGACTAATGACGGACGACTGCTGAAAATCAATCTATGTTATAATTCTCAGTTTCATCATTAACTCGATTATTTTTTGAGTTTGCTTTGATTGCTTTTCTCATTGCAAGAATTTTTGCTGAAAGCTTTTCAGAAAACGAATATAATTCTTGGTACTTCGTATCATCGATAAATTTATGTTCTTTCATTAGCATAAAACATGAAACTGCTTCCATCAAGATCTGTGTGCATATCCTAAAAATCGTAACTGTTCAGGATCAGTTTGAGAAGTTGAGCCTTCAGCTATGTTTAATGGAACCGAAGTTGCTGCTCTACGAATTTGAGAACTAAGATTAAACTTTTCACTTTCAGGCATAGTTTTTATCAATGAATATACCTTACTGGTTAATTCCATTCCCAACTGCCACACTTCCAATTTCTCAAATTTAAACGCCATATTTTTTAATAAAAAAGACGATGAGAAAGCTCACCGTCTTTCGTCAATAGTCGTTCGTCGTTTACTTCGCGTTAGCAAAATTTTCGTTTACCTGATCCCAATTGATAACATTCCAAAATGCTGAAATGTAATCGGGACGACGGTTTTGGTAGTTCAAGTAATAAGCATGTTCCCAAACATCCAAGCCAAGAATCGGAGTTAATCCATCCATTAGCGGACTGTCTTGGTTAGCTGTTGAGTGAATTTTCAAATTTCCGCTTCCATCCACAGAAAGCCATGCCCAACCGGAACCAAATCTTGTTCCTGCTGCATTGCTGAATTCCTCTTTGAACTTATCAAAGCTACCAAAAGCATCATTAATTGCTCCGGCAATATCTCCGTCAGGATTTCCACCACCTTTTGGGGATAGTATCGTCCAGAAAAGCTTATGGTTGGCATAACCGCCACCATTATTGATCACGCCCTGCTTAACTTCATCCGGTACTTCATTAATTCGGGTAAGAACTTCTTCAATATCCAGATCAGCAAAAGCGTGTCCTTCAAGAGCTGCATTTACTTTATTTGTATAACCTTGATGGTGCTTAGTATGATGGATTTTCATCGTTTTAGCATCAAAATGAGGTTCTAGTGCGTCGTATGCGTATGGTAATTCTGGTAATTCGTAAGCCATGATTCCTCTGTGTTAATTAAAATTTCATATTCCTGATTAGCATCTACAAATTTGATGCCATCTTCTCTGCTCATTAAAATAAGCAATGACACCGTCAAATTCGTTCCTACCAGCATATATAGTGTCTATCTCTGCAATTTGTTTATACTATAAGAGAATAGAACATCTGATTTACGTCAAAAAAAGATTTATCTTTACGACTCACACTCACTCTTATCTATTTATGAAATACGATTACGACGTTATTATTCTGGGCAGTGGCCCGGCAGGTTTTTCTTGTGCAATGCAAAGTTCCAAGTTTGATAAAAAGGTATTGGTTATTGAGGCTAACGAAGAGCATCTCGGAGGAGCCTGGATCAACTCCGGAACAGTTCCAAGCAAGGCATTACGCGAAACCTCACGTATTATTCAGCGTTTTCAAAACCAATTCCCTCAGGAGGCGAAAGAAAAACCGTACACAAAATACCTGATGGCAGACCTTCTTTCTTATAAAGATCAAATACTGGAAAGCAAGAACAAGAAAGTGGAAAAAGATCTTTCCAAAAACGAAGTCGACACTTATCGCGGTTATGGTACTTTAATTGATAAAAACACGGTAGAAGTAAAAAATTGGGAAGGTGAGAAAAAGAAATTTACAGCACAATATATCCTTCTTGCTACCGGAAGTCATAACAAAGCACCCGATGGATTTGATGTAGATCATAATATAGTGTTAGACGATAATTCGGTGCTTTCCTTAACTCATATTCCTCGCCGAATGGTTGTTATTGGCAGTGGTGTGAACGCTCTTGAATACGCAACTACTTTCGCTTCGCTTGGTACCAGAGTAACTATTCTCAGCTATACGTCTGAATTTCTTCCTTTTCTTGATGAAGACATCAATGCTGAACTGGGAAAAGTTCTAAAAGACAATTCCATCGAAATTATAAAAAAAGTTAGAGATCTTTCTATTGGTGTCAATGATATGCGTGGATCTGTAGAAGTGATGCATACACTCAAAGGCGATAAAGAAAAAGGGAGAAAATATGTTCTGGAAACTGAGCATGTCCTTTATTTGGGGAAAAAACTCCCCAATACAAATGGGATTGGACTAGATAAGGTTGGAGTAGCATTAGATGAGGAAGGTTTCGTAAAAACTGATGGCACCTTCAGAACATCAGTCGATAGCATTTTTGCAGCTGGCGATGCTTCAGGATTCCCAAGATTAGCTTCTGCTTCTTTTTCTCAGGGAAGAATTGCTTCTTGTGAAATGTTTAGAGAAGACAACTCTCTCGAAATGCCTGAGGAAATTCCATTTGCCATATATTCCATACCGGAAATTTCTAATATTGGTTTGACGCAGAAAGAAGCTACAGAAAAAGGCTTTAATGTTGCTGTGGGTCGGGCTTACTATAAAAATATTACGCAAGGAGATGTAAGCAACCAACAAACCGGATTACTTAAGATCGTTTTTGATCAGGATACATTTAAAATTCTTGGTATTCACATTATTGGTGAAAGAGCCAGTGATCTTATTCACTTAGGACAAGCAGTAATGAATTTAGGTGGTGATATCCGCTATTTTATTGATCACGTTCTAAACTACCCAACCTATAGTGAAGCTTATAGAATTGCAGCCTTCAATGGTCTCAATTTTGTTCACAAAGCTGGAGTTAAGTACAAGAAAATCCTTAAGTAAACACCGAACGTGGAACGGATGAACTTCGGAGTTGGATGTTCAATGTTCTTCTGTTCAAATGTAGTGATACGCTTTAGGCAATCCCATTGAGTCTTTTTCGACCTCAGCAGGAATAGTTTTGAGAGGTTTTTCCTTTGACCATTTTGCATAAAGAGCTAATACCATAGCGTCAACTATATCATCTTCACTTACTTCGCTTCTACGATATTCTTCTTTGATATCTCTGAAGAAGTCGTCTACAATGGGTTCATGCTCTTCAATAAGTTTCAGCCTATGTTTGATTCCTTTTTTCAAGTTCTTCTTTTGAAAAATCACTCCAGCATTTAACTTTTGGAATAAATGCTCCGGGTGACTTTCCAGTATCTTTTCTTCTAATCCCTTATGAGAAGTAAGTAAATCATCGACCATTTGAATTTTTGGGGTGATATTCCACGATTGAAGAGACAGTTTTTTCTCTGTGTATTCATAGCTGATCATATTTGCTTCCACATAGCTTGGTGCTGCCAAAGCCGGGCGTATCGGTGGTGAAAAAACGCTGGATGAATAAGTTCCTCCAACTTCTTTTCTCATTAAAGCATCACATTCACGGGTATAATCTTCGTCTTCTAAACCGATCGGCATATCCAGAAAAATTCGATCTGTTTCCAAAAACTTTTCTTCTAACTGTTCTTTAGTTTCAAGAACTTCGTAGCGTTCGTTACCCTCATCGAATGAAATAAACAACCATCCGATCTTACACCCATCAATGCCACCTGTTTTCATCAGTTCAATTTTTTCTTAAGAGCAATATGTAGCTCATCCAGTTGATGCTTATCCACCACATCAGGACTGTTATCCATGATGCTTTGTGCTTTTTGATTTTTAGGGAAAGCAATAACATCTCGCAAACTTTTCGAGCCCGTCAATAACATTACAATCCTATCCAAACCAAGAGCAATTCCACCATGAGGAGGAGCTCCATATTTAAAAGCCGAAAGTAAGAAACCAAATTTCTCTTCTGCCTCTTCTTCACCTATTCCCAAAAGCTCAAACATCCGTTGCTGAACTTTTCGATTGTGAATTCTAATAGATCCACCACCAATTTCGCTACCGTTTAAAACCAGATCATAGGCTCTTGCTTTAACCGCAGCCGGATCACTGTCGATCAGCTCCATGTCTTCTTGTTTTGGAGAAGTAAACGGGTGATGCATCGCATGATATCTGCGAGTTTCTTCATCCCATTCCAGTAATGGAAAATCTGTTACCCATAGCAGATTGAATTTTGAATCATCGATCAATCCAAGATCTTTCCCCATCATCAATCTAAGTTGACCAAGTTGATTTAGAACATCAGGCTTTGGTCCGGCAAGTATAAGAACTAAGTCTCCTTTTTCAGCTCCAGACGCTTCCACTATTTTAGATACAATTTCTTCTGTAAGGAATTTCCCAACGCTACATAAAGGACCATCTTCCTGCATTTTGATGTAGATCAATCCACCGGCTCCGGTTTCCTTTTTAACGCGATCTGTTAAACGATCAATAGCGCCACGACCCATTTCCCCTTGTCCGGGAACTGTAATTCCAATTACTCCTCCACCATTTGCTACTGTCCCTGAAAACACTTTAAACTCAGCATCTTTCACTATATCAGAAAAATCTTTGAACTCCATACCGAACCGAATATCCGGCTTGTCAGAGCCATAGGTGCTTAAAGCGTCATCATAAGTCATTCTTGGAAAAGGAGTCTCGATATCAACATCTATCGTTTCCTTGAAGATCATTTTCATCAATCCTTCGTGGTACGTATAAATATCGTCTTCAGAGACGAAACTCATCTCCACATCCACTTGCGTGAATTCAGGCTGACGATCAGCTCTCAAGTCCTCATCTCGGAAACACTTTACAATCTGAAAATATCTATCGAATCCTGATACCATCAATAATTGCTTGTAAGTCTGTGGACTTTGAGGCAAAGCAAAGAACTTACCTTCGTTTACTCTACTTGGCACCAAATAATCGCGAGCTCCTTCCGGCGTACTTCTCATCAAAACCGGAGTTTCCACTTCAACGAATTCATTCTTGTGATAATAAGACCGGATCGCTTGATAGGCTTTGGAACGCAACATCATTCTCTGCTGCATTTCAGCTCTTCGCAGATCTAGGTAACGATATTTTAAGCGAACTTCTTCGTTCGTAGTAATTCCATCTTTAATTTCAAACGGTGGCGTTTCGGCTTCTGAATAAAAAATAAGATCCGTTGCTTCAACTTCAATTTCACCGGTAACCAGATTAGAGTTTTTATTCTCATCTCCACGGCTAATTACTTTTCCTTTTACACCGATCACATATTCTGCTCTCAATTCTTCAGCTTTTGCATGAAGATTTTTATCCGTTTCTGTAAATAATACCTGAGTAATTCCGTACCGATCTCTGAGATCGATAAAGATAACACCACCAAGATCACGGCGTGGACCAACCCAGCCATTTAATATTACTTCGTCTCCGATATTCTCGGTAGTTAATTCTCCGCAGGTATGGGTTCTTTTTAAAGTCATTTTTTGGTTAAGTGAATCGTAGAATGAAAACTTTGGTTATACAATCTCCAAAAATAAGGAATACAAAAACGAATAGCTTGTTTCATGTGGTTTGATACTATTTTTTTGATTAATACTTTTGCAACCTTTTTTATGACGGGTTTGATATGGTATGTACAACTGGTTCATTATCCTTCATTTCGCTTCATAGATGAAGATAATTTTCAGAAATTTCATACTCATCACTCAATTAAAACAGGTTTTATTGTAATGCCAATCATGAGCATTGAACTCGCTTCTTCGGGTGTTCTTGCGTGGAACGACGGCTGGTCAACACTAAATGCCCTCGGTTTTTATCTTGTAATTCTTATCTGGTTTTCCACCTTATTCTTTTCTGTTCCTAAGCATAATGCACTTAAACACGGGAAGGTTGACTCACTTATTGACGGGCTGGTAAAAACCAACTGGTACAGAACTGTTTTATGGAGCATTAAGAGTATGTTGAGCTTTTGGGTTCTTCTTCTGTTCTTTAAATAGATATCATGATATAACTCTTCCAGAGTTTTATATAAACAAATTTCTTACAAATATTTCATTCAACTCTGGAAGAGTTTGTAAAGCTTGTTAGTGAGTCTTTAAAAAAATAGTTGTCTAACCAACTATTTTAATTAAATTAGTTTTCCATTTGTAAACCATTGAGCCTGGGGAGGTCTCATGGGTACTATTACCACAGTTGTCGCAGACGGCAACGAAATATTCAGACATGGTTTAAGTTCCATTTTGCGCGAGGATGATTTTGATATTCTCAGCGAAGTAGATAATGGTGCGCTTATTTTAACCGCTTATGAAAGCGTGTTGCCCGATCTGTGCGTGCTGTCCTTCGATATGCCGGAGATAAGTGGGGTTCAATTAGCTAACAAAATTCTTCAAAAGTTTCCTGACGCTAAAATTCTGATTCTTGCTCAAAATGCTTCTGAAAACACACTGGATGAATTTCTGGATTCAGGTGCCAGTGGACTTCTTCTTAAATCCGCAGATAAAATTGAACTTCTTGAAGCCGCTAAAAAAATCTCGGTCGGAGAAACACATCTTGGTAAGCAATTTTCCAAAATGATGACCCGAGAATATTTAAGATTATCCAGATTGAAGAAAGGGAATCGTTCTTCAATTACACCTCGTGAACAGGAAGTATTGTCCTATTTAGTAAAAGGATTGACCAGTTCAGAGATTGGAGAAAAATTGTATATCAGCTCCAGAACTGTAGATAAACATCGCACCAATCTTCTTAAAAAATTAGGATTAAAAAATACCGCCAGCTTAGTTCGGTACGCTCTTAGTAATGATGTGGAATAGTATACTTATCTAAGGTAGATTTATCGAAATTCATTAAAAAAAGTGGGCAATTCCTTGTTTCATTAATTCCCGACTCTGTAATTTGTCATTTGAATTTTGGTGTTTGGTTTTTTTCTACGTAAAAACACGTAGTCAAATTACGCAAATCTCTCCATTGAGCGTTATCCGTCATAGACTTATGTTTTAATTGCAAATGGGGTAATAGCCGTCTGTAGATGATATTAGCCGTCCTACATTGATTTGGGGACGGCTTTTTTTATGATGGTCTCCGCTTTTTCTCTCTTATTCGATTTAAAATACACTAAATGTTTTAGGTTTTTCTTCATCATCTCCTCTCTTCAGTTTTCCTTCAAAATTTAGGGTTATCTTTTTTTGCTATGAAAATTTTAATTATAGAAGACAATCAAGATTTATTGGAAAATATTCTCACTTACTTGAAACGGGGAGGATATCGTTGTGAAGCAGCGCCTGATTACGATACCGCTTTCAATAAAATTATGTCTTTCACTTATGATATTGCGCTCATTGATCTGATGATTCCGGGCGGAAGTGGACTTCAGGTTTTGAGAGAACTGAAATCTGCCCGTCCTCAAACAGGAACTATAATAATTTCTGCAAAAAATTCTCTGGACGATAAAGTTACCGGTCTGGAATATGGTGCCGACGATTACCTTACCAAACCCTTTCAGCTTGCCGAATTACATGCTCGCATTAAAGCTGTTTACCGCAGAAATAATCTGAATGGAAATGATGTAGTTCAAGTCAATGAAATTTCTATTCATACAAAAAAGATGGAAACGAAAGTAAACGACACCGTTGTAGATCTGACTCCGAAAGAGTATGATCTGTTGCTCTATTTTTCTTCCAATAAAAATCATGTGCTTTCCAAGCAAACTATCGCTGAGCATTTATGGGGTGATTATGTGGGACATTTAGACAATCTGGATTTTGTATATCAACACATCAAAAATCTGAGAAAAAAACTTATTCAAGCAGGGGCAAATGATTATATCGAAAGCATTTACAGTATCGGTTACAAGTTCAATGTTAACAGGAGATCGCCTTGAAGCTGTTCACTAAGTTTCTACTTATTTATCTCGCCGTAAGTGTTGTTGTACTCGGTATAGGTGGTATTATATCCTATCATATCATCAAAGATGAAATAGACAAGGAATTGAAGTTTGAATTTCTTGACAGGATTGACAGAGTTACTTACTTGTTGGAACAAGGAAAAACCTTTGCCAAATTCAGAGAGATCGATCAGGATGAAAATCTGGTTATTGTTCCTTTAGATACTTTTAAAGAAAATAATACACAAGTATCTGACACATTGATTTGGGATGACCGTTTTGAGCGTGAAGAAAAAAATGTGAAAGTTTCTGCATTCAGAAACATCAACGATACAACTTACTTTATTTCTACATATGGAAATATGATCGAATCTGATGATGTAAGAGAAGCTGTTATTTCTATTCTGCTTTGGATTTTGGGACTACAGGTACTTGGTGCAGCCGGTATTGGATTTGTAGTTTCAGGACCTTTATTTAAACCATTTCGGAAAACGCTTAAAAGAATTCAAAATTTTCAAATTAATGAAAAACAATATCTGAAAGCCGAACCAACTAATGTAAAAGAATTCAGAGATTTGAATATTTTTGTTGAAGAAATGACAAAAAAAGCTGTTTCTGATTTCAACAATTTGAAGGAATTTGCCGAAAATGCCTCTCACGAACTTCAAACTCCTGTTGCTATTGCTAAAGGAAAATTGGAACTGCTTACAGAAACCAACCTGAATGAGCAACAATACAGCTATGTGGAAAAACTGGAAACAACGCTGAATAAACTTTCTCGACTGAATGATTCTTTGGCATTGTTAACAAAAATTGAAAACCATGAGTTTTCCACAAACGAAACGGTAAATATAAGTAAGATAGTTAAGGATGGAATTGATGCTTTTCAGGAGTTATTAAGCCTCAATAATCTACAATTAGTTACAGATATCAGTGATTCTACAATACTGAAAATCCACCCCTCACTTGCCGAGATTATGTGGTCAAACCTATTCCGAAATGCTATTACCCATAACATTCAGAATGGTGAAATTAATATTAGCCTGAATACCGACTACCTCGAAATTTCAAATACCGGAAAAGAATTGACTACTGACCCTTCTGTCCTATTTGAAAGATTCAAAAAAGGGGAACAGAATTCCGAATCGATTGGCTTGGGTCTTTCCATCGTAAAAAGAATAGTTGATCAAAACGAAATGCTCATCTCTTATACCTCAGAAAAAAACCGGCACACCATTCGAATTAGTTTAAAGAGTGTAAAAACAGACTAAACTTCAACATTGCTTCAGTTTTGCTACAAAATCGGCGCAAGGTTGTGGGTTAACTTTGATTGCATAATCAGTTAATTCAATAAACAAATGCGAATGATTAATTTGAAAGCCTTGGCTTTTACGCTCTTAATCCTGCTCGTATCAGTCAATTTAACAGCACAAGATTCTGAAGCTTCAGGCAATCTCACCGGTAAAATTCATGATAGTGACGGCGAACCATTAATAAATGCAACTATTGCAATCTATCAAAGTGATTCACTCCTTACCGGTACCATCAGTGACTCTCAGGGAAATTTTTCGGTTCAACTCGATCCCGGTTCTTATTCAATTGAAATAGCTTTTCTAGCTTTTGAGAATCTCAGAAAAGAGATAATTCTTAGAGCAGATGAGAACCTTGATTTGGGGGTCATTACACTTCAGCCTTCACAAGCCGAACTGGACGAAGTTGAAGTACGAGGAGAGCGTTCTTATATGGAAATGAATTTTGACAGTCGCTCTTTTAATGTACAGGATGATATTACAAGTCTCGGAGGTTCTGCTTTAGACGTGCTCGATAATGTTCCTTCCATTTCAACTGATTTTGAAGGAAATGTGAGTTTACGTGGAAATCAAGGTGTACAAATTTTAATCAATGGCCGACCGTCAAACCTGGTAAGAAACGGAACCGATGCCTTAAGCAGCATCCCTTCCGGATTGATTGAAGAAGTGAAGATCATCACTAATCCTTCTGCTCGTTACGCCGCAAATGGAACCGGTGGTATAATCGATATAATTCTAGTGGAAGGAGCCGAATTAGGATTTAATGGAACGGTACGTGCAAATGCCGGTTATCCACAGGATTATAGTCTTGGGGCGAACGTAAATTATCAAAAGAAAAAAATTAACTGGTTTGCAAATGCTCAGGTTGAATACGAGAATGAACCCGAAACAGGCAGTACTTTTCAAAGTTTCAGCAACGATACAACCTATGCTTACAACGAATCTTCAGAAACTGACGAAACTGAAAAGGAAGCAAGTTTTAATATAGGAGCAGATATCTTTTTGGATAACGATCAGATCGTGACTATTTCATCCAGAATTAATGTAGAAAATCAGATTGAAGACCGGAATGTAAATTATATCGATTATGATCCTGATAACGATCAAGTGTACCAATCGGTAAATCAAAGTTGGGATATAGTTCAGGAAACGGAACGGGAAGTACTGGAAGATGAAACGGAAAATGATTTTGATGTCCGAGTCCAATACGAGAAAAGATTCAACAAGAATCGAGATCATAAATTGGTGGCAGATCTCGATTTTGAATTTGGACAAGAAAATGGGAAAATAAACTTCGACCAATTTGTGCAACAAGGCAACGGAACTGCTGTTCAGCAACGAACCAATGCAGGTGAAGTGTACCGGGAAGCTCGTTTCGATGTAGATTATGAGCAACCCCTTGGTGAATCAGGAAAACTGGAAGCAGGACTTCGTTATGATTATGAATGGCAAGATAATGATTATCTGGTAGAAGAATTTCAAAACGGAAACTGGGTTCGTTCCGGTCAAGATATCGGACCAGCTGATAATTTTATTTATTCTGAAAATATTAATGCTCTCTATGGAATTTATTCGGGCGAAATCAAACCGTTTACTTATCAGGTAGGACTTCGTGTCGAAAATACAAGAATTAGTTCGCAATTAGATGAATCAGGCACTTCCAGCTCTCAGGATTACACAAACTTTTTTCCCAGTGCCTTTTTATCCTATACGATCAACGAGCTGAATTCAGTACAGTTGAGTTATAGTCGCAGAATTTCCAGACCCTGGTCGGGACAGCTATTGCCTTTTGTGGAAATCGAAAACGACAGAAACCGTGAAGTTGGAAACCCTGACCTGAAGCCGGAATTCAGCAACTCTTATGAAGCAGGCTATTTACGGTACTGGGAAACAGGTTCCATTCTCACCAGTTTTTATTACCGGCATCGAACAGAAGTTATTGAAGATGTATCGACCATTGAAAATGGGATTACAACAGAAACTCCTATTAACCTGGCAACAGAGGATGCCTGGGGAGTTGAGTTTTCAGCCGACCAAAAGCTTTTTAACGGACTTCAACTTTCGGGTAGTTTAAATATTTACCAATCCAATCGGGAAGGAAGTTTTCAAAATCAGGTATACCAAAGTGAATCAGAAACCTTCACTAGTCGCCTAAGGCTTCGATGGCAGTTTTTAGATGGCTGGAACTTTCAGTCGTATCTATCTTATCGCGGAGCACAACAAACCACACAGGGTACGCGAGCGGGAAGATCTTTTGTAGGAACAGGGCTATCAAAAGATTTTTTGGATGGCAAAGCTAACATTTCCTTAAATATCAGAGATCTGTTTAATTCAAGGAATAGTGACCGTGAAATAATTCAACCATTTTCATACACAAACAGCCAGTATAGTTGGTCTAGCAGAGCATTTCGTTTAAATCTGCGTTATAACTTTGGTGGGAATTGATCAGTTAGAAAAAATTGGTTGCCTTATATTAGCCATCCTACATTGATTTGGGGACGGCTTTTTTAAGGATAAAAATCTTCGGTTCTTCCCGAAATCTGATGTTTTTTATCTGATTGCCTCAGTTCATGAAATTTCATTTCCACTATACTGTTGTGCTCTTTTACCTGCTTACCAAGTGTGAACAGATCATAAAAAGCACCTAATCCAAAAACGCCTCCTGTTGCGAACCATCCAAGTCCGGTTCCGTATTTTTCAAGATAAAAACGTTGAAACCCGAGCGTACCAAAAAATCCAATTAGCCATAGTAGATAAGCAATCTTTTTAGATTTAAATTGACTGGGCTCTTTTAATCTCTTTGGGATTAATGACTTTTTACCGGTTCCGGCTTTCTCTAAAAATTCTTCTATACTTACTAAAATTCGTTTTGTAAGACGTTTCACCCTTGGATTATCTTCTCTTGCCAGATCCAGCTCCCCTTCAAGAATTCCTTTTTCAAAGTAAAATTCATCCAACAGTTTATTGATATCAATTTTACCGTTCAGGTGGGCTTTAATCTTCCTATTCAGATTTTGGAGAGAATCATGAATTGAATCTATAAGATTTGATTGCTCTTTTTCCTCTTCAGTCAGGTCTTTTGCTACTTCTTCGTACTTCTCATGCGCTTTGAGAAATACATTTTGAGCAATATAAATGAGTTCTAGTTGATCTGATCTGTTCACGTTTGTTAGTTTTATTCAAAAAATTATACGGCTAGCTGATACCTTTAAAGACAAAAATTGTTACAAATCTTGTAATCCATCAGTTATATTAATATAACTCTGAACATTCTTCCATTTTTAAAAATAACTGCGAATCCTGTTTTAAAATGCTTTGATTCATAGTTGACATGAGTTTTACCATGTATTAATTCCATGCAGTCCTTAACGGTTTTATTTATGAGACATTGGAAATGTCCGATAACTCTATAATTGTTTCTGAGACAACAACCTTGTTCACGGGTACATAAAACTGTTTTTAGGCGACTATATTTCTCTGCCTGTAAACAAAAATGTCCGATAAATGTCTCATAAAATGTCTCATAAATTTTTATTGTTTGAATCGGAGGTGATAACGAGTTCCTTTAGCTGTTCCAGTCTTTTCAAAAATATTCATTTCAACTAATTCGGTTAAATCTCGCGTAATAGTTTTACGATTTACCTCCGGAAATTTTCCGTGGAGATCTGAAGCTCGTAATTCTTTGTTTCGAGCCAAATCAATAGCTTTTATTTGCCGTTCGTTCAAATCAACACTATTCAAATCAATAGTTTCGAGTGCCGCATCAAACCGAACTACAAAACTATTTCCTTCTTCTCTGAATTCAGGTTCTGCATGTCCGGCCGCTTTCAAATTTTCTTTCATTCGTAGTGTCCCAGAACCAAATTGTTCAATGTATCCTGAACGAAAGAATGTTTCAGCAATTAGAGGATTTCGACGTATGGAAGGATGAGCTTTATTCAACTGATCAATAGTAATACCTTCCGGTAAAGTACCCGGGCTTTGAAACAGAATATGATCATCAAAAATCTTAATCTCGATATGTGCATTCGTAATATGATAATTACGATGTGCAAGTGCATTCAATACTGCTTCACGAATAGCTGGTATAGGATACTCCCAAACCTCTTCCCGTTGAAAAGAATCTCCAGTAATTTTATATCGTTTCTTCAAAAGTGTTTTAATGATCTGTTCTGTTTTCTGAAGCTGATTAAAAAGATTTTCGCCGATAGTGTGGTCATCCAAAATGATAGATTCATTTTTAAATCGACCAATACGTACCTTAGCAAAGCGGAATCCTGGAGCGGTTCGTTTTCCAAACAATAACAAAGCTGCGTTAGTAATTTTATTATCAACAATTAATCCCAATCGTTCATAAAATTCTTCGACATTCATTTCACTAGGTGCTGTTCCATACATTTTTTCAAAAGCTGAGAGAGCAATAGAAATAGTTAATGGCTCAGCTAAATCTTTATAGTTCACATCATCTCTTAATTGAGAATCCCAATCACCATCTTCTTTCAAACGCTCCACCAACTCATCAATTCCCATCTCTCGGGTAGTATTCCCAACACGCTTGTAAAACCTTCCCCGGAGACGAACCAAGTATCCACTCTTTTTCACTATAACCTGCAGAAACTCATCACTACCATTTTTGTGAAGAATAACTTCAGGCTGAATTCCCAACACACTTTCAATTTGATTGATAATCTTTTGTTGGGTTTTATCGGTAATTTCTCCACCAATTAGTGTGCGATCGTCTTTCACTCCAAGAAATAATGACCCTCCTTTGGTATTAGCAAAAGCACAAAGCGATTTCAAAGCATCATCTTTAAATGATTCTTTAAGCTCAACAACTTCGCTTTCTTTTAACTTAGACGGATCCATATTCTTTGATAAGCTTGTACTTTTGCAACCAATTATAATGGAAGGGAAGATCGTAATCAAAGTCCTTTTAAACTAAAAAAGCTCAACCTGTTTCCAAGTCGAGCTTTTTTAATGTAGCGTGGGACGGAATTGAACCGTCGACCTCACGATTATGAGTCGTGCGCTCTAACCATCTGAGCTACCACGCCGTATTTGGTTATGCCACTAAAGCTCCAAAACACACAAAAAAATCTAACTAGTTTTAGTGTCTTCGTGATTTTGTGGCGAACAATAAATTCAAAGAATTTTAAATATAAGGACTTCCTGCATCAACCGTAAACATTTTTTCGTGGAAATCTGCTAAAACTCATTCTTAAGTTTGTTACCTTTGGTTTCATCAGCAACTTTTCCAAAGTTGTTGATGGTTTATGAAAGTAATCTCCACCCAAAACTTTGGAAAAGTTAGGTCAGAAAAAACATGGCGCAGAAAATCACAAAAAGAGAAAAAGATTATTCACAGTGGTATTTGGATGTTGTTAAAGAGGCTAAACTCGCTGAGCATTCTCCGGTGCGAGGTTGTATGGTTATTCGACCAACCGGAATGGCACTGTGGGAAAATATGCAACAAGGTTTGGACAAAATGTTCAAAGATACAGGACATGAAAATGCCTACTTCCCTCTGTTTATCCCCAAATCTTTTCTTTCAAAAGAAGCACAACATGTGGAAGGTTTTGCCAAAGAATGCGCTGTTATCACTCACAGTAGATTAAAAGCTGTAGATGGTGGCGTTGAAGTTGATCCTGAATCTAAACTTGAAGAAGAGTTAATTGTTCGTCCAACTTCAGAAACCATTATCTGGGATACCTACAGAAATTGGATTCAATCTTACCGTGATCTTCCCATTCTGGTAAACCAATGGGCAAATGTAGTGCGTTGGGAAATGAGAACGCGACTCTTTTTAAGAACCATGGAATTCTTGTGGCAAGAAGGGCATACCGCTCATGCTACGAAGGAAGAAGCTCAAGAAGAAACACTGCAGATGCTGGAAGTGTACCGAACTTTTGCAGAAGACTTTATGGCGATGCCGGTGATTACCGGAGTTAAAACTGCCAGTGAACGCTTTGCCGGTGCCGTAGAAACCTATTGTATTGAAGCGCTTATGCAGGATGGAAAAGCACTACAGGCCGGAACGTCTCACTTTTTAGGGCAGAACTTTGCCAAAGCTTTTGATGTAAAATTTCAAGATAGTGACGGAGATCATAAACATGTTTGGGCAACAAGTTGGGGAGTTTCAACCCGACTTATAGGTGGATTGATCATGACTCATTCTGATGATCAGGGATTGGTAATTCCTCCACGCCTAGCTCCAACTCAGGTGGTGATCGTACCTATTTACAGAAGTGATGAAGAACGAGATTTGGTACTTGAATATGGAGACTCAATTTTTGATGAACTCAAGAAACTTGGCATTCGTGTAAAACTGGACAAAAGAGATAATTACAAGCCCGGTTTTAAGTTTGCAGAACACGAAGCGCGGGGAATTCCGTTACGAATTGCTGTGGGACCTCGTGATGTTGAAAAAGGAAATGTGGAACTTGCACGTCGGGATACACTGAGCAAATCATTTGAACCCCGAGAAGGCATTGGCGGAATGGTTAGAGAATTACTGGAAACCATTCAGGTGGAGCTCTTTGAAACAGCGAAAAAACGCCGTAAAGACGCTACTTCAGAAGTAGAAACATACGATGAGTTCAAAAAAGTGCTTGAAGAAAAAGGCGGATTCATTTATGCGCATTGGGACGGAACTGACGAAACGGAAGAACTGGTTAAAAATGAAACCAAAGCTACTATTCGCTGCATTCCTTTAAAAACCGATGGCAAAGAAGGAAAATGTATGGTCACCGGAAAACCTTCGAAGCAGAAAGTGTTGTTTGCAAGGTCTTATTGACCACTTTACCCACCCCTTTATCCCCTCCGTGGGAGGGGAAACTTTTTAACTAAACCGGATTAAGTTAGAAAGTCTTTCTCCCTCGGGGGAGAAAACAAAAGAGGGGGTAAATGTTTGATTATAATTCTGTTACGAACATAGTTTCTATTTAAATATGAACACTCCTCCCTACCCATATCATTTATGTTCAGCAGAACAATGCCGGAGAATGGACGAGCGAACGACCAAAGAGTTTGGCATAGATAGTTTTACACTCATGGAAATAGCCGGCACCAAAGCCGCTGATTTCATACTATCTGAAACGGAACCTAAATCTCATGGACTATTTTTATGTGGAAAAGGAAATAATGCCGGGGATGCACTCGTCATTGCCCGAATACTTTCAGAAAAAAGTTACTCAATTAGTATCTGTTTTGTTGAAGGGTCTGAATCACTGAGTACAGATACTTCAAAGAATTTAGCTTTACTTAAAAAGCTTCAAGGAAACATACGGTTTGTTGATCAAAGTGCCGATACCAATTACTCTGATTATGATTTCATTGTAGATGGGCTTTTCGCCACCGGACTTAATTCTGAAGTAAGAGCTCCTTATAATGAAGTAATTCGATCTGTGAATGAAGGTAATTATCCGGTTTTCTCTTTAGATCTTCCGTCAGGATTACACGCCGATACGGGACGAATTATGGGAGAAGCCATTAAAGCCACTTTTACATTGGCCTTCGGAGCTTTAAAAGCTGGATTCTATTTAAACGACGGACACGATACTTCCGGTGACATCTTTCTTTGCGATCTTCCTTTTCCCAACCAATACAGAGAAAAATCTGCTTTCCTCATTGATGAAAAGTGGGTTTCTGATCTGGAATCATCCACAAAACAAAGAAAACACAAATACGATGGCGGTGTTCTTTATGTGATAGCAGGCTCTGAAGGACTTACCGGAGCGGCAACTCTTGCAGTAAAAAGTGCATGGGCAACCGGAATCGGTGCTGTAGTTTTGATCACACCAAAAGCGTTGTTAAATATTTACGAAAAAACACTGATTCAGATTATAAAAAAACCGATCGGTAAATCTGATGATTCTTTTTTTACTCTTCAACATCTGAACGAAGTAAAAAAAGTTTTAGCTGAAAAACCCGGCAAGCTTTTGATTGGTCCCGGTTTGGGACGTGCCCCGGAAACCGTTTCTTTCATTCAGCAACTTCTTTCGGAATTTAAGGGAGACGCTATTATTGATGCTGATGCTCTTTTTGCTTTATCGAAATTGAGTGACTGGCAAAAACCCGATGGCTCTGAATGGATATTAACTCCTCATCCCGGTGAGCTAAAATCATTACTTAATTCGAATATCTCGGATGACTTTGACCGGTTACTTCAGGTATCAAAAACTTCGAAAGAACACAAACTCACTATAGTTTCAAAAGGATTCCCAGGAATAATCGGAACAACTTCAGACGAAGCCTACTTAACTGGATATGATACAAAAGTTTTTTCCAGAGCCGGCTTTGGAGATATACTCGCCGGAAAAATAGCCGGATTTCTTCTATTGACTAACAACCCTGAATTAGCTGGTATTCAAGCTCTGCTTGATGGAAAATCAAAAGCAGATAGCTACCTCAATTCGAGCAGCAATAAACCTGAACCCATTGATCTTATATAAAAATGAAGGGCCGCATTAAAGATCTGATCACAAAGTATAGACACATTCCCGGAATTCTTCTTCTACTGGCTACAATTGTAATTTTCGCTGGCACTCTTTTTCCGTCCAAACCCTCGCTATCTATAAATATTTGGGATTATGACAAAATAGGTCACTTTCTGATGTTTGGTGGATGGACTTTTTTGTATGGTATTTTCAGAGCATTTAAACTTAAGCAACGTCCAAATCTCACCTATGTATTTATTTTAGGGTCAACTTATGGATTGTTGATAGAATTCCTCCAGTTTGTATTTCCAACGAACAGATCTCCGGAAATGATGGACTTTATCGCAGATATGATAGGAGCATTAGCAGCAATTGGAGTTCTTCATTTTATATTCAAAAGAATCTTTGTCACTGACGAGGACTCTCTCACATGATTATGGTATAGTAGATAAGCTCTTCTCTGGATTAATTATAAGACATCCATTAACTAATATTACGTTTTATGAAAAAGAATCCTCGTTCCGATTTAAAGAAGTATCATCTCATTTTTACAGAGATTGGTATCATTTGTTCTCTGCTATTTTTTATAGCTGCCACTAATATCAATCAGCAAAGAGCAGAAAAGGATAGCCCAAATCTTGTCCCTGATGATTCCCCTATTGTAATAGATTTGCCTCCAACGATTCCGCCAAAGAAACTCCCTCCTCAAAAGCCTATGATTTTTACTCCAGAACCTAATCATGAAGCAATTGATGTTGAAATTCCTGAATTCCCTGAATTCGATTATTACGATCAAATTATATACACCCCTGAATTGGACCCTAGAGAAGAGGAAGATTTTGTTACTTTTTTACCGGTTATGCCTCAAATAATTGGTGGGCAAAAAGCCTTGTATGATAAAATTATTTATCCCGAAATTGCTAAACGTATAAAAATAGAAGGGAGAGTGATGGTTGAGTTCATAATTGATAAACAAGGAAATGTCACAGATCCCAAAATTGTGCGGAGCGTACACCCCGAATTAGATAAAGAATTGTTACGGGTAATAAAGCTCGTGAAATTCTCACCCGGAGTCCAAAACGGCTCACTTGTCAAGGTTAAAATGTACCAATCAGTAAATTTCAAACTAAAAAGATAGTATTAATTCGGTTTTAACAGAATATTTTCCATAAAAACGCGTTTTTTTTACATAAACCTTAAAAAATAACTTGCAGTCAAAGTGAAATATCATTTTCTTTAAAGTTCAAGATAAAGGCACAAATTATGATTAACAGAAGAAAAGATTCTAAAGCTGATTTAAAGCGATCTTACAATGTATACCTACAGGTTGGTATGATTGTAGCTTTGCTTTTTATGATAGCTGCAGTACGTATAAATTTGTACAGTCCTCCTCCCACACCTCCTCCAATTGATGAGCAAGAAGAAGTGGTAATGGAAGAAGCGATACAAACTAAACAAATCGAAACGCCTCCTCCTCCTCCGAGACCCCCGGTCCCTGTCGAAGTACCAAATGATGAGATTATCGAAGATGAGATTCTTGATATCGCAGAATTTGATTTGGACGGTCCCATGGATTTACCACCACCTCCTCCTCCACCAGATGATGAAGAAGAGGAAATTTTTGTCGTGGTTGAAAACATGCCTGAACTAAAAGGTGGTCAAGCTGGATTGCAGAAAAGAGTGAATTATCCTCAGGT
>Ga0189291_100197_pt1 | contig 42669 bp, 39 predicted proteins | sample UW1redminimetaG_FD_130331 | JGI IMG/M metagenome (GOLD analysis project Ga0189291, IMG submission 130331) | Marine microbial communities from the Costa Rica Dome - UW179B-red mini metaG | ecosystem: Environmental > Aquatic > Marine > Oceanic > Photic zone | place: Costa Rica: the Eastern Pacific... | reverse complement strand
CGCATACTGGCCCGACAGCAAGGTCGCGTAGAGATAGGTCGGAACCGAGCTCGAAAACAGCGACATGTAGGCACCGAGATTGGCGATCGTGTCGACCTTGAACCCGGTGATCTTGTTGTTGGCGTCAAACGCCATCTTGATGGTGCTGACATGGTCGCGGCCATGCGCATCGGTCAGGAAGGCCTCGGTCCGGTCGGAATTCCATTTCACCGGCACGCCGGTGCGTTTGGACGCCCACAGGCAGACGATCTCCTCGGGATAGATATAGATCTTGGAGCCGAAGCCGCCGCCGACATCCGGCGCGATCACCCGAAGCTTGTTTTCAGGCGCCACATTGTAGAACGCGCTCAGGACCAGCCGCGCCACATGCGGATTCTGCGAAGTGGTCCAGAGCGTGAAATGGTCATCCGCCTCGTCATACACGCCAAGTGCTGCGCGCGGCTCCATCGGGTTGGGAACCAGCCGGTTGTTGATGATCTTCATCTCGGTGACATGCGCCGCCGACGCGATTGCCGCATCGGTTGCAGCAGCGTCGCCGATCTCCCAGTCGAAGATCTGATTGTTCTTGGCTTCGGGATGAAGTTGCGGGGCCCCGTCCTTGAGTGCTTCGACCGCTGTCGTCACCACCGGCAATGTCTCGTAGTCGACGACAACGGCTTCCGCCGCGTCGCGTGCCTGCGCCTTGGTGTCGGCCACCACGATGGCGACGGCGTCACCGACATAGCGGACCGTATCCTGGGCCAGCGGACGCCATGCGCCCATGTTCATCGGCGAGCCGTCCTTGGAGTGGATCATCCAGCCGCAAATGATGTTGCCGATCGCGTCCTCGGCAAGCTGCGCGCCGTTGAGAACGCCGATAACGCCCGGCATCTTCTCTGCTGCTGATGTGTCGATGCTCTTGATTTTCGCATGTGCATGCGGCGAGCGGACGAAATGGGCATGTTTCATGCCCGGCACCACCATGTCGTCGGTGTAGCGGCCCTTGCCCGTGATGAAGCGTTTGTCTTCCTTGCGCGCCACGCGGGCGCCGATGCCTTCCATTCCCATGTCTAAAATTCCTCCAGTTGGGTGATGGAGAAAAGCCGGTGCGGATTGTTTCGGCTACGTTGCCGGGTTGAATTTCGAAGCTGTGCGGAAACCGGATAAACCGGTCCGGTCCGGATGCTTCAGATTACCAACCCACTACTAGCCTTTCGATAGTCCGCATTGTCCGCCGCCTTTCGCCACTGCCTGTTCAGGCATGCCTATTCAGCTGCGATACTCGCTCCGTCGCCCATCTTGGACGCGGCATCGAGAACGGCTTTGACAATGTTGTGATAACCGGTGCAGCGGCAGATGTTGCCTTCCAGTTCTGCACGGACGGTTTTCTCGTCAAGCTTGCCGCCATGGCGTTTGATCATGTCGACTGCAGACATGATCATGCCCGGGGTGCAGAATCCGCACTGCAGGCCATGGTGTTCGCGGAACGCCGCCTGCACCGGATGCAATTCGCCGCCGGATGCCAGACCTTCGATCGTGGTGACCTCCGATCCGTCCGCCTGTGCTGCCAGCATTGTGCAGGATTTGACTGCCTTGCCATCCACATGAACCACGCAGGCGCCGCACTGCGACGTATCGCAGCCGACATGGGTTCCGGTCAGACCGAGATTTTCGCGGATGAACTGGACCAGAAGCGTCCTGTCCTCACATTGGCCGGAAACGGATCGCCCGTTCACGGTCATTGATACATTCGCCATGAATTTCCTCCCTGGGTGTAAAATCCTCACTCACCCTGCAGGCATCATTTTCTTTTTTTGAAAAAGGATCAACAGCTAAACTTCGATTTATCTATATGTCAGCAAAGGCTAACGGTTAACGGTTCCTTAAAGGTTGCTTCTTTCAGGCACCGTAGGTCCAGCAATCCGCTGGCAACTCAGCGGCCGGGCAAAGCAAGGCCCGAGACCGCAGGCGAGAACGCTCAAGTCCGGCAGCGGACCCCGGCCGGTATCCCTGCTTAAGAAAATTGTTGTCGTGCCGTTGGATTCACTCTATAAACTGACCGGACGGTCGGTTAATTGGCCGGAGGGGGAGTTGGAGGCAGCCGGGAGACTAGTCCCAAAGGCTGAGATCTCGATGCCAACAACGACTTCCGGAGCAGACAACGAGATGACATATATCGCATCGCTCAGGTCCATGCGATGATATGTGGGAGAGCCTAGGCAGTTACATAAATCGCCCCTAGTTTGTGGGGGATCGCGGCATGAGCTGTCAATAAAATCAATCTGGGAGGATACAATGAAAAAACGCAATTTCCTGAAGTCCGCTGCTGCTGCAGCGCTTGCGCTGTCCGCGCTCGGCGCATCATCGTTTGGCGTCGCAGCGCAGGAAGTCACCCTGCGCATGCACCAGTTCTTGCCTGAACAGGCAAACGTGCCGGCCAAGCTGCTCATTCCGTGGGCCGAGAAGGTCGGCAAGGATTCGGGCGGCCGCATCAAGATCGAGGTCTTCTCGTCGATGTCGCTGGGCGGCACCCCGCCGCAGCTGATGGACCAGGCCCGCGATGGCGTGGTCGACATCGTCTGGACCCTGCCGGGCTACACGCCGGGCCGTTTCCCGCGCGCCGAAGTGTTTGAACTTCCCTTCACCATGACAAATGCGGAAGCCACCTCGCGTTCCTATTGGGAACTGTTCAAGTCCGACATGGAAGCTCAGGAATTCCAGGGCATCAAGATTCTCGCCACGTGGGTCCACGGCCCCGGCGTCATCCACGCCAAGGGCGAAGGCGTCCGCAAGCTCGAGGACATGCAGGGCAAGAAGCTCCGTGGCCCGACCCGCGTCATCAACGGCCTGCTTGCCGAACTCGGTGCAGAGCCGGTCGGCATGCCGGTCCCGGCCATTCCCGAAGCCCTGTCCAAGGGCGTGATCGACGGAACCGTCATTCCCTGGGAAGTCACCCCGGCCCTGAAGATCGCCGAACTGGTCGACACCCACACCGAGTTCTCCGGTGACCGCGCGCTCTACACTGCCGCCTTCGTGCTTGCGATGAACCAGGCCAAGTACGACAGCCTTCCCGATGATCTCAAGAAGATCCTCGACGACAACACCGGCGCGGATTTCTCGGCCTATGCCGGCAAGACCCAGGCCTCGTTCGACGTGCCGGGCCGCGAGATCGCCGAAGCCACCGACAACGAGATTGTTGTTCTCGATGATGCCGAAGTGGCCCGCTGGAAGGAAGTCGCCGAAAAGGTGCGTACCAACTGGTTTGCCGAAATGGACGGCAAGGGCATCGACGGCAAGGCGCTCTATGCCAAGGCGCAAGAGTTGATCGCCAAGAACACCAAGTAAGTCGACGGACCATCAATTGCCGGCGGGGTTTGCCCTGAAAAGGGCGGTCCCGCCGGTCCCATATTGCGAGTTACGACGATGACCATATTAGTTGCTGGCGCAGGCATAGCCGGATTGAGCTTCGCGCTGACATGCCACCAGATCGGTGTCCCCGTCAGGCTGTTCGAACAGGTTGAAGAGATCCGGCCGCTGGGCGTCGGAATCAACCTCCAGCCGCACGCCATTCGCGAACTGATGGAACTTGGCCTTGAAGCCGGTTTTAACGGCATCGGCATCCGCACCCGCGAAGTCGCCTATTTTTCAAAACACGGACGCCCGATCTGGTCAGAGCCGCGCGGCAAGGACGCGGGCTATGACTGGCCGCAGCTGTCGGTCCATCGCGGCAAGCTGCAGTTCATGCTGCTCGACGCGGTGCGCGAGCGCCTCGGACCTGACGCCGTTGAAACCGGATGGAAGGCCACCGGCTATTCCCGGGACGGCGACGGCGTGAGCCTGCATCTGACCGACCGCCACGGCAACACCAGAACCGAACACGGCAGCATGCTGATTGCCGCCGACGGAATTCACTCCGCCATTCGCGCCCAGATGAACCCGGATGAAGGATCCCCGGTCTGGGGCGGCGCCGTGCTGTGGCGCGCCACCAGCCTGGCAAAACCGTTCCTGACCGGCGCCTCGATGGCGATGATCGGCCACGAATGGCAGAAATTCGTGACCTACCCGATATCCGGGATCGATCCGGAAACCGGCCTCGCCGAAATCAACTGGGTGGCCGAGATCAAGAAGAAGCCCGATGCGCTGTGGAACCGGGAAGACTGGAACCGGCCGGGCAAGCTCGACGATTTCCTGCCCGCCTTCGAGAGCTGGAAGTTCGACTGGCTCGATGTCCCGGCACTTATCAGGGCCGCCAAAGACATCTACGAATACCCGATGGTCGACCGCGATCCGCTCGACAACTGGTCCGACGGGCGGATAACGCTGATGGGCGACGCCGCCCACCCGATGTACCCGATCGGTTCGAACGGTGCGTCACAGGCCATCCTCGATGCCCGCATTCTCGGCAAGCAACTGATTGCCGAAGGCGTGACCGAAGCCGCTCTCGCCGCCTATGAAGCCGAGCGCCGCCCGGCCACCAGCAAGATCGTCGCCGCCAATCGCGGCAACGGCCCCGACCAGATCATGCAGGTGGTCGAGGAAAAGTGCCAGGGCATGTTCGAGACCATCGACGAGGTCATGACGCCTGAGGAACTCGCCGACCATGCCGCCCGCTACAAGGCCCTGGCCGGTTTCGACCTTGAAACGCTGAATTCGCGCCCGCCGCTGATTTCCCCGGCGGACATCACCCGCGGCCTTTCCCCGGAGGCTCGAAATGTTTGACCGGATCGATCGCCTGATGCGGTCACTCGCGGCCCTCATGGCCATCCTCGGCGGCCTGGCGCTGATCGCGGTGATCCTGGCCACCGTCGCATCGGTGACCGGGCGGGCGTTGCTGTGGATCGGCCTTGGTCCGATCCGCGGTGATTTCGAGCTTGTCGAACTCGGCACCGGATTTGCGGTGTTCTCCTTCCTGCCCTGGGTCCAGATCAACCGCCAGCATGCCTCGGTGGAAATACTGACCATGCATATGGGCGACGCGATCAACCGCCTGATCGATATCGCTGCCGACCTGATGATGCTGGCCATTGCGCTGCTTCTGACCTGGAAGCACTGGCAAGGCACGCTCGACAAGTTCGCCTATGGCGAAACCACATTCATCATCCAGTACCCGGTCTGGTGGGCCTATGCCTCCGGTCTGGTTGGCGCATTCGGTTTTGTGCTGATCAGTGCCTGGTGTGTGATCCTGAGCGCCAGGGCGCTCGTGACAGGCCGAAACCAGACCCATGGAGAGACGGTCCATTGACCAACATCGATATTGCCCTTCTCTCGTTCCCCGTCCTGCTGCTGCTGATCTTCCTGCGCGTCCCGATCGGGCTTGCCATGCTGATCACCGGCATTGGCGGCAGCTATTTCATCAACGGCTCGTTCCTGATGATCTTCGCCCAGCTCAAGAACCTGACCTGGGGAACGTTCTCGAGTTACTCGCTCTCCATCATTCCTCTGTTTTTGCTGATGGGCCAGTTCGCCACACTGGGCGGCATGTCCCAGGCGCTGTTCAAGGCGGCCGAAACCTGGATGGGCCACAAGAAAGGTGGCGTCGCCATGGCAGCGGTCGGCGCCTGCGCTGGGTTCGGCGCCATCTGCGGCTCCTCGCTCGCTACCGCGGCAACCATGGGCCAGGTCGCCCTGCCGGAACTCAGGCGCTACGGCTATTCGGGAGAACTGGCCACCGGCGCGCTTGCCGCCGGCGGCACGCTCGGCATACTCATTCCGCCGTCCGTGATCCTGGTTATCTACGCCATTCTCACCGAGCAGAACATCGCCAAGCTGTTTGTCGCCGCCTTCATTCCTGGCATTCTGGCGGCCATCGGCTACATGATCGCCATCGCCATCTATGTCAGGCTCAAGCCCGGCTCCGCCGGCCACCGCGAACGCGCACCCTATTCGGAACGGTTCCGTAGCCTGATCGCGGTCTGGCCGGTTCTGATCGTGTTCATCACCGTTGTCGGCGGCATCTATGGCGGCATCTTCACCCCCACCGAGGCCGCCGCCATCGGCGCGTTCGGCACCGGTGTGATTGCCTTGATGAATGGCGGGCTTGACCGGTCGACGTTGAAAACATCCATTCTGGCGACCGCCAGCGCCACCGGCATGATCTTTCTTATCGTCTTCGGCGCCGGCGTCTACAACGCTTTCCTAGCCCTCAGCCAGCTGCCGCAGACCACCGCCGCCTATGTTGGCAGCCAAGGCTTCAATCCCTGGCTGATCATGGTCGTGGTGCTGGTGCTTTATCTCGTCTTCGGCTGCATCATGGACTCTCTGTCGATGATCCTTCTCACCGTGCCGATCTTCTTCCCGGTCATGTCAGCACTTGATTTCGGCCTGACGCCGGAGGAATTCGCCCTCTGGTTCGGCATCATCGTGCTGATCGTGGTCGAGGTCGGGTTGATAACACCACCTGTGGGCATGAACCTGTTCGTCATCAATTCGATGGCCAGGGATACGCCGTTGTCGGCGACCTATCGCGGGGTGTTTCCCTTCGTTGTCACCGACATTATCCGGGTCGCCATCCTGACCATGTTCCCGGCCATCACGCTGGTCGCCGTCAGGCTGTTGTACTGAAGCAAGTCCAACGCACCCGAGAGCTGCCGGGGCGGAAAATCAGACCCCGATGGCGCGGATGCTCTCGGCCAGCGCCGTTTCCACCGGGATACCATTGTCGAGGTAATCCGAGCGGATCTGCTGCCGCCGGCGTCCGGGAAGCCGCGCGCCTTCGGTGCCGGCCACCATGTCGGCCATCAATGCCAGCCGTTCAGTACCTCCCGGCCCGAATGCATCGGGATCGATCGCGATGATCGCCTGTCCGGTTCCCGGCGGATCGCCCTTGTCGTCGAAGAACGAGGTCGCCTGCCAGGCATAGTTCGCTCCGGTAAGGCCAGCGCATAAAAGCTCCACCATCAGCGCCAGCGCCGTGCCCTTGGCATCGCCCAGCGGAATCATCGTGCCGGCCATCGCAGCCTTGGCATCGGTTGTCGGCTGGCCATCCGGGTCGAGCGCCCAGCCTTCCGGGATCGGCTCGCCCTTCTGGGCCGCCGCCATGATCTTGCCGCGCGCCACCTTTGACAGCGAGATGTCGACGACCACCGGCGCGCCATCGCTCAAGGGAGCGGCAAAGGCAATCGGGTCGGTGCCAAACAACGGGCGGCGTCCGCCCCAGGGCGCCATTGCCGCCGGTGCATTGGCAACCATCAGCGCCGCAACGCCGCGCTCGGCCAAGGCCTCGACCATGACGCCAGCCACCCCGCAATGATGCGACCGCCGGATCCCGGCAATGGCAATGCCTTGCGCCTTTGCCGCATTGGGCAGCCAGTCGAGCGCCAGGTCCATGGCCGGGTAGGCAAAACCATTGCCGGCATCGATCGCCAGCGCCCCCGGGCGCAAAGCCTCGCTGGACGGCACGGCAAAACCGTTCACCTTGCCCGCCAGCGCCTGCGCCGAATAGGCCGCCACCCGCCGCAGGCCGTGACCGTTCTGCCCCGCCAGCTCCGCCGCCAGCAAGGCGCGCGCCACCGAGGCCGCGTTCTCCTGCGACGTCCGGCTGCGGGTGAGAGCTCCCATGATCAGCTCGGTCACGGCCGCCGGCGTCATCGTCATCATCGCGCTCATGCCTTGCTCCCCAGCGCTTCAAGCACCTTGTCGGCGATCATGTGGCTGACCCGCACATTGGATTCGCCCGTCACCCCGGCGACATGCGGCGTCAGCACCAGGTTGGCGATCCCCTGGAACTTCGCCCCGGCTTCGTCGGTCAGCGGCTCGGTTTCAAACACATCCAGCGCCGCTCCGCCAAGCCGCGCGGCTTTCAGCGCCTCGGCCAGCGCCGCCTCATCGACAATCCCGCCGCGTGCCGCATTGATCAGGATCGCATCCGGCTTCATCCGTGCCAGCGCCTGTGCGTCGATCATGTGCCGTGTCGCATCGGTCAACGGGGTATGCAGGGACACCACATCGGAGAACTCCAGCACGGCGTCGAGCGAGACGTTGCGGGCAATCTGCCAGCCCGGATGATCGGCCATCAGGTACGGATCGTAGGCAACGATCATCATCCCCATCATGTGCGCCCGCCACGCCACTTCGCGGGCAATCGAGCCATAGCCGACGAGACCGATGGTCTTGCCCGCCAGTTCCCGGCCCATCATCGATTGACGCGGCCAGTCTCCCGCCGCCACCTCGGACGAGCGCAAAAAGGCCCCGCGCAACAGCATCAGCGCCGAGGTGATGACATATTCGGCCACCGACAGATCATTGGCCCCGGTCGCCGGAATGACCGGGATCGAACGCGCCTTGCAGGCGGCGACATCGATGTTGTCGAGACCGACACCGAGCCGTCCGATCACCTTCAGTTTCGGCCCCATGCTCAGCAAGCTCTCGCGCACCTGGGTGCGGTTGCGCACGATCAGTGCACGCGCCGTTGTCAGCTGGTCATGCAGCGCCGCCGGATCATCGACCAGCTTGGGATCGTAGAGCGTGTCGTAAGACTGGGCGAGGCGGGCAACCGCCGCCTCGTCCATGAATTCGGTGATTACGATATCTGCCATGTCGAACTCGTTCGATCCTGTCTATCAAGCGGACCGGTAGAGTTTCGTCATCGAGAACTCGCGGTGACCGAGCGCCTCGGCCGCTGTGGCGCGACCGTTCGAGGTGCGGATGATCATCTCGATCAGCGCGTCGCCAGCCTCGTCGATGGTCATCTCGCGCCTCAGGATCCCCGAGACATCGACATCGACGTGCTCGCCCATGGTTCTCACCGTGCGCGGATTGGCGGTGATCTTGATCACCGGCACGATCGGATTGCCGATCACGTTGCCCTGGCCTGTGGGGAAAGTGTGCACCACATAGCCGCCCGCCGCCATCAGCGTCACGCATTCCGCGGCCGCCGACGAGCTATCCATGAAATAGAGCCCCTTGCCCGCTTGCGGCGCTTCCGCCGGCTCGAGAATGTCGATGTATTTCGACGTCCGGCCGATCTTTTCGAGATTGCCCAGCGCCTTTTCCTCGATGGTGGTCAGCCCGCCCTCGATGTTGCCCTTGGTCGGCTGGCTGTCGGACAGATCATCGGTCTGGTGGGCGAAGATCACGTCGTCCTGATAGGCTTTCCACATCGCGTACCAGCGGTCGCCGACTTCCTCGTTGATGGCGCGGGCCTTGCAGATGTGCTCCGCCCCGGTGATCTCCGAGGTTTCGCCGAAGCAACCGTAAATGCCTTCGGGCAGCAACTTGTCATACATGTTGCCGACTGTAGGGCAGGACCCCAGACCGGTCGTGGTGTCGCTCTCGCCGCATTTCGTCGAAACCCACAATTCCGAGATCGAGCACTCCTCGCGCTGCAGCTCGGAGGCGAAATGGACATATTCCTTGGCCACCCGCGAGGCGTTCATGATGGTCTTGAGATCGCCGTTCTGCTCGATCGAGAAGCCGCTGACCGGCTTGCCGGTTGCGGCGATGCCGTCGACGATCTTCTTGGTCCAGCCCGGCTCGATGCCGATCACCACCACGGCGGCGACGTTCGGGTTCGCCCCGGTGCCGATCATGGTGCGGAAATGCAGGTCCAGATCTTCGCCGAACTGCAGCCGGCCATAGGCATGCGGCAGCGCCAGCGTGCCCTTGATGTTGTTGGCGACAGCCTCGCAGGCCGCATTGGAGATGTCGTCAACCGGCAGGATGACGACCAGATTGCGCACGCCGACCCGGCCGTTTTCGCGGCGGTAGCCCTGAAATGTCATGTTGGAATATTTCGATGCCATGATCCGGGCTCCTACCAGCGCTTGGTTTTGAGATTGTGAGTGTGGACATGAGCGCCCTTTTCAACATCGGCGACGAATTTGCCGATGTCCTCGCCGTACTTGATCGCCGTGTCGCCCGACTTGATGTCGCCGAGCGCGATCTTGTGGCCGATCGGCACATCCGCCTTCGATACCAGCTCGAAGCTCGAATTGTCATGCGTGACGACGCACAACATCTTGGTGCCGGCCGCCAGGCCTTCGACAACCACCACGCCGACATTGTCCGCGTGATCATGAACTAGCAAATGGGGGGTGCTCACGTTCGTCCTCCAATGTGGATAAATCAGAAATTCTTCCCGCCTGCTGGACAGGTCTTATATAAGATATAAGATCTAGTGAGCGCAGATTGTCAACCGGGACAGGGCATGGAAAAGAAAAATCAGGTGCCGGAGAGATCAACGGGCGGCGGCGAAGAAGCAATCGGCTTCAAGCCGCTCTACGCCCAGGTGCGCGAAAAGCTGGTCCGTCGCCTGGTCGACGGCGCCTGGTCCCCGGGCATGGCTCTGCCAAGCGAAATGGAACTCGCAAGACAGCTCAACGTCAGCCAGGGCACGGTGCGCAAGGCGCTCGATTCGATGACCGCTGACAATCTCCTGGTTCGCCGCCAGGGTCGCGGCACCTATGTGGCGGAACCCGAGGAAAGCCGCATCCTGTTCCAGTTCTTCCGGTTGGCCCCGGACAAGGGCACGGCAAGCTTTCCGGCCTCCCGCGTGCTCAGCACCGGCCGCGCCAAGCCGACCAAGACCGAAACCGCTGCGCTAAATCTTGAGAAGGGCGATGAGGTCGTCCGCATCGAACGCATCCGCTCGCTGTCGGACCAGCCGATCCTGATTGAAACCATCACGCTGCCCGCGGGCCGCTTTACCGGTTTCGATCAACTGGAAAGCATCCCCAACAATGTCTACCGGCTTTATTCCGACCGCTGGGGTATCACCATCGCCAGCGCCGAGGAACGCCTCAAGGCGATTTCAGCCAGCGCCCGCGACGCCGCCAAACTCGGCTGCGACAAGGGTGAGCCGCTGCTGCTGATCAGCCGGGTGGCGCGTGACCTGGAAAACCACCCGGTGGAATTGCGTTGGTCGCGCTGCATTTCCCGCGACATTCATTACGCCGTCAATCTGCGCTAGTGCCCGGCCCGGCCCCTGCCCCTGGCGGATAGCTCACACCGGCAGAAAAATGGCCCGGCACCGGCAGCAAGCCGGTCCCGGGCCGTCATCGATTTGTCCTGCCGGACCGTCCCTCAAATCAGTGGACGCACTTAAACGACGACGCATCATTGATATCGCCGGTCCCCGCATAACGTGGCCACTGCGGATAGTCGCACAGCGGGCGGGACCGGCCGGGCACGCCGACGGTATCGACAACGATCTCGCCTTCCGGCGCCTCGGCCTCTTCGACCCACTTTTCCAGCGCCGTCAGCGAATCCCACGATGCGTTGAAGTCCGAGCTCAGCGCATGGCCGTAACCGGGCACTTCGTAATAACGGACGAATTCATCGACCGTCTCCGGCATCATCCGGCCTTGCAGCCTGAGATAATATTGCTGCGTCGCCCGTGTGCTGACCAAAACGTCAGACAGGCCGTGCGCCAGCAGCAGCTTGCCGCCGTTTTCGGCGAACCGGTCGAGATCGACGCGGGTGTCGAGCAGGGTGCTCAACTCGCTGATCCGCATTGCCCATGAGCCGGGGTTCTCGGGATCGAGCGTCAGCGAATCAAATTCCGCATCGCCGGTCACCGAGTACTTGATCCACTGGTCGAGCAGCAGGCTGATATAGGGTGTCGTACGGGCCATCGGCTGCTCGGGCCTGGTCGTTCCCAGAGAAAGGAAGGTGATGATCGGCTGTATCTTCGCCTCTCTGGTGGTGATGCCAAGATCGGAGCCCCAGACATTGTAGCCCGGATATTGCGTCTCCCCGCTGGCGAGCGGAAAATTGAACCGTGTACTTGTATTCATGATTTCCAGGGCCGTGACCTGCGCCTCGGAAAGGCAGACCGCATCCGCCGCTTCATCGCCCGCGCACAACACGGGTTTCCCGTTGAGCTGGGCGGTACGGGGATCGAAGATCGCATTGCACTGGGTCTGGTCGCTGACAAGCCCGTCGCTGAGACCATCGAGGCCGTCGCAAGCCGCGATGGCAGCATCGAAGATCAGTTGCCGCGCCAGCGTATCGAGATAGGCGCCGGGTTGGGCCAAAGCGCGGTTGGCGCGATGCCCGCCGAGAAGTGCCGCGGCATCGTTCCATGCCGGGTACCAGGATATGGCGCCATCCCAGTCGTCGGGCCAGCGCGTGATAGCGGCCAGCGCCTCGCGGCCGCCCGTTGATCCTCCAACGAAATAAGCCTGGTCGACCGAATCGACACCATAGTGCTCGGTGATCAGGTAGATCGCAGCATCCCGGGTTTTCTTGAGCGCGTCCCCGCCGAAATTCCGGGCCGCTTCCTGATTGAGGGCGAAGGACCCGTCCTGCGAGCCAAGCTCGTTGGCCTGGTGTCCCGAATCGCTGCCAAACACGGCATATCCGCGCGCCAGCGGCAGTGGCTTGTCGGCCGGGCCTGCAGGCACGTTGCCGGTCACCTTGGGGACTGACCCATTGAACCCGCCACCGCCCACCATCAGGGCCTTCCGGTTCCAGTCGGTCGGCAGCGCCAGCTTGAACATGATATCGGGCGCATCGGGATCGGCCGGATGAATGCTGCCCGACACCAGGCAGTGCTGCGGAAGCGATTGCGCACCCTCGCCGCTGGCTTCAACCAGCTCGGTCGCAACCACATCGCCGCCCGAGGTCGACAACCCGATCAATTGCCGGGGAATGGAGATCCCCTGCAGATTGGCACAGCCCTCGGCCGCTCCCGGCTCCGATGCCCGGGCCGTGTCGGCGGCCTGCGCCATACTGGCGCCAAGCGTCAAAGCCGCAGCAGCAGCCACTCCTTGAATGAAAGTCGGCATGATCTCCCCCCTCTGAATCGGCAAAAGCCTGATCCGGAGCAGAGTAGCCGCCCGTAAATTTGTCTCAATGTGCGAAAGGCACACCAAAGCCGCCCGGATGTATTAGGTTGCTACACTTACCTTTGCGTGCAGCAGACGCGTGACCGACCTGCGGCTCAGGCGGTGCCGCCCATGGCGACAGTTTCACCGGACATCGACATGCCCCCTTACATCATCGGGCAAAAACACTAGATTGCAGGCATGAACCTGATCCTGAGACGTTGGCCCGCGGCCCTTATCCTTGCACTGGCCGTCGTCGCCATTGCCCCGCCCACCAAAAGCTCGGCCACCGAGGCCGCCTGGGCAAGACTGGCACAGGGCGGCTACACGATCCTTCTCGGCTTTGCCCGAACCCCGGGCCGCGGCGAACCATTGCGGCCCGATCTTGCAGATTGCGCCGAACGCAAGAGCCTGACCGACCGGGGAATTCAGGAGGCCCGCCGCATTGGCATGCGCTTCGCAGCCCGCGCGGTGTCGATCGACGCGGTCTATTCCGGTGAATTCTGCCGTGCCTTGGAAACCGCGCAACTTGCCTTCGGGCGCTCGGACGTGGAAACGCGGGCGTTTCTCAACTCGATTGTCAGCGGTGCTGATCCCGATGTGATCCCGCCCGAACTGATTGCTGCTGTCGAGGAGTTCTACGGCGCCGGCAACCAGCTCATGGTCACCCATCCGGCGCTGATCAAGGCCATTTCCGGCACCACCCCGCGCGAAGGCGAAGCCGTCATCATCGCGCCGGGCGCCAATCCGGGCGACACCCCGCGCGTCATCAACCGGCTGCTGCTCGACTAGACCGGCTTCAGAAAATGCGGAAATCAGCCTGCGCTCAGCTGTGTGACGGAGCCTCTTTCATGAACTCTTCGGCCTCGGCCCGCGTCGGGTAACCGGCTCGGCCACTGGCCCGGGTGCACTTGATCGCCGCCACAGCGCTGGCGAAACGGATTGCTTCCCAAGGTGAAGCGCCCTCGCCCAGCCGAAGCGCGAAAGCCCCGTGCCAGACATCGCCGGCGCCCAGCGTGTCGAGCGGCTTGATCACATAGGCCGGCTCGAAACCGAAGTCCGTACCCTGCCGCCAGCGCACGCCCTTGGCCCCGTCAGTCACACAGACGAAAGCCCCGGTCTCGATGGCAACATCGGCAAGCGCCTTGTCGAGATCGTCATGTTCGGCCCAGTCACGCAATCCCTGCGCCGAAAACGCCACGTGGCTTGCCAGGTGCAATGCCGCTTCCGCCTCCCGGATCGGCGCCTCCGCATCAAGAACACCGGGCAGACCGCGCTCGCGCGCGGCTTCCATCAGTGCTTCCGCCCCGTCGGGCCAGCGGGTATCGGCCAGCCCGGCGTCGAATGCATCGGGCAGCGCCGCTTTCAGCCAGCCGGCATCCATCGGCAAGTCGGGATCCCGGTAATTGACGATCTGCCGCTCGCCTGACTGGTCGATGAACACCGACGAGAACGAGGAGCGCCGGCCCTCGAAGCGCCGCAGCATGGCGCAATCAACGCCATCGGCCTCAAGCCCCGCGGCGATCATGTCGGCAACCTGATCCGAGCCGAGCCGGCTTGCCAGCACCGCGTGTCCGCCAAGCCGGGCGATCGCCGCCGAGGCATTGGCCCCGCCGCCACCGCCGGTAATCTGGGCGCCCTGCGCCCGGTATTTCTCGGCCAGTCGCGGCATTTCATCCAGGAAAAAGACGAAATCCAGCACGGCGACCCCGGTGGTCACGATTTTTGTCATTGAAAAAGTCTATCCCAGGCAAGTTTCCGGCCGGCGGGCTGCTGCCGCCTCGCCGCAAACCTTACCCGATCTCGCCCGAGGCACAATCCGAACCTCGACCCGACCACCCGTCAGCTGCGGATGAACACGTGCTCGGTGCGCTGCACCCGCTTTTCGCCCGGTCGCAACACCGCGCCGGCAAAGCCGGGATGGTTCGGGCTGTCGGGCCAGCTCTGGGTTTCGAGACAAAACCCGGCGCAGGGGCCATAGGGTTTGCCGCCCAGACCGGGAACGGACGGGGTGATCTTGAAGCCGGTGTAGAACTGCAGCCCCGCTTCGGTCGTCCGCAATTCCATCGCCACGCCCGACCGGATCGACCGCGCCAGCGCAATGGTGCGGATGGGCTCGCGATCGCTGGAAAGGCAGAAATTGTGGTCATAGGGCACCTGCCGCCCGTCCGCTCCTTCGCGGCGAATGGGCCGCAGGTCACGGAAATCGAAATCAGTGCCCTCAACGGCGGCAATCTCGCCGGTCGGGATCAGCTCCGCATCGACCGGCAGGTAGTGATCGGCGGCAATCATCAGTTCATGATCGAGAATGTCGTCGGCGCCATCGAGGTTGAAATAACTGTGATGGGCAATGTTGGCCAGCGTCGGCCGGTCGGTGACACTGGTGTAGGTGATCGCCATGCAGCCGCCGGCAATGAGCTCGTAATGAGCCTCGATCCGCATGGTGCCGGGATAGCCCGACTGGCCATCCGGATCGATGATCGAGAACACCGCATGGTTGGCACCATGGCTTTCCAGCGTCCAAAGCCGCGTGGCGGTGCCGGCGGTGCCGCCGTGCAGATGGTGGATCCCGCCCTCGTTGCACTCGAGCTGGTAGCCGGCCCCGTCCAGCGTGAACCGGCCGCCGGCAATCCGGTTGGCGTGCCGGCCCGGCGTCTGCCCGAAATATTGCGAATGCGCCGGGTAGCTCGCAAAATCTGGAAAACCCAGGGTCAAAGGCGCTGCATGACCTTCCAGCCGCAACTCCTGCAATGTCGCGCCCCAGCTCATGATGCTGGCGGTGAGGCCGCCGCCTTCAAGCGTCACCCGATGCACGGTCTCGCCGTCCGCAGTCTGGCCGAAGGCTTCGATCGCCATGGGGTGTCTCCCGTCAGTGAGGTTTCAGTGAAACAGATCAGGCCATCGCCCGGTTCTCAATGCCGCGCAAGCCCGTCCTACCGCGTCAGTTGCCGCGTTGCCTCTTCCAGCCCGGACAGCGTCATCGGAAACATCCGGTCGCCGAACAGCTGCCGGATCAGCGCGGTGGAATGGGTATGCTGCCAATAGGCCTCGGGCGTCGGGTTGAGCCAGGCCACCTTGTGGAAATGATTGAGCACGCGCATCAGCCACACTTGTCCCGCCTCATCGTTCCAGTGCTCGACGGAGCCGCCCTGGGAGACGATCTCGTAAGGACTCATCGCGGCATCGCCGACAAAGATCACCCGGTAGTCCGAGCCATAGGTGCGCAGCACCTCCGCCGTCGGCAGCAGCTCCTGCCGCCGCCGGCGATTGTCGCGCCAGACACCCTCGTAGAGGCAATTGTGGAAATAGAAATATTCCATGTGCCGGAACTCGGCGCGGGCCGCCGAAAACAGCTCCTCGACCACCTTGATATGATCATCCATCGATCCGCCGACATCGAAGAACATCAACAGCTTGACCGCATTGCGTCGCTCCGGCCGGGTCTTCACATCCAGCCAGCCATGCTCGGCGGTCGCCTGGATGGTGCCGGGAAGATCGAACTCCTCCGCCGCCCCCTCGCGCACCCAGCGCCTGAGCCGTCTGAGCGCCACCTTGATGTTGCGCGTGCCAAGCTCCACCGTGTCGTCGAGGTTCCTGAACTCACGCTTGTCCCAGACCTTGACGGCGCGGCGGTGACGGCTTTCCTTCTGGCCGATCCGCACGCCCTCGGGATTGTAGCCATAGGCGCCGAATGGCGAGGTCCCGGCCGTACCGATCCATTTCGATCCGCCCTGGTGCCGCTTCTGCTGCTCTTCAAGTCTCTGCTTGAGGGTTTCCATCAGCTTGTCGAAGCCGCCGAGGCTCTCAATCAGCTTCTTCTCGTCATCGCTCAGGTGCTTTTCGGCCATCCGCCGGAGCCATTCTTCCGGCAGGTTGCGCGCATCCACGCCACCCTCGCCGGCCACCGCCTCGACCCCACGGAAATAGTGCGAGAACACCTGGTCGAAGCGGTCGATGTGACGTTCGTCTTTGACCAGTGCGGCCCGGGCCAGATAATAGAACCCCTCGACATCGTAACGCGACAGCCCGGCCTCGAGCCCTTCCATCAGGGTGAGGTATTCGCGCAGCGAGACCGGCACTTTGGCGGCTTTGAGCTCTAGAAAAAACGGCAGAAACATGGGCGCGACATTAGCCGCATCGGCAACCGCTTGCCAACCGGTTTAACCGCCTTTCAGATCGGGATTGGGATAATAACCCGGACCGATGGTCAACGGCTTGTCCGGAACCACGCTGTCATCAATCTGGCTGACGAAATCTTTCTCTCCCGCCCAGATCAGTTCGGTACGGCTGTAATCATAGATCCGGATCGACACATGGTAAGGCCTACCGGCCTTGACCCCGCGGACGCTTGGGGAACGGACACCGTAGCGGACGCTGCGTGCATGCAGCCGGGTCTCCACGGCAAGCGGCGGGCCGCCGCCGGGATCCTCGAACTCGGCGACCAGCCACGACCCGACCGGCAACGGCTTGAGCACGTTGGCGGTGAACCCGTAATACACATCCGCTTCACGGTAATTGAAAATGAACCCGCCGCCGGCAATTCCGAGATAGGGCTTTTGGGCCGGGTCCTCGCCTGTCATCCAGCCGACCGCCAGCAGTGTCAGCACAAGCCCGGTCGCTCCGGCGACAATCTTCTCGAACGTCCTGTCTTCCCGGACCAACATTTGCTGTTTTCCCGAACCGGTTGACCGGATGAGTCCGCTTACCTGCTGTATTTGACGAATGGCGTCAGCGTCGCGATCCGGTCATAGAGTTTGCGCGCCTCGGTATTGAACTCCTGCGTCATCCAGTAGACGCTCGGGCAGCCATCCGCATCGGCCTTCGCATAGACCGCCTCGATCAGCGCCCGGCCCACACCGGTGCCACGCACGTCCGGAGCCGCATAGAGATCCTGAAGATAGCAAACCGGCTCTATCTTCCAGCCGTGCCGGTGATAGAAATAATGCACCAGCCCGACCGGCTTGCCGTCGACCAGCGCCAGCATACCGCGCGGCTCGTAGAAACTGACGTCGCCAACAACATGATCCGAGGTCAAGCGCGAAAACGTCGTGCGGTAAACCTCTTCGGACACGCTCGATTCATAGAATTCGAGATAGAGCGTCCACAACCTGCGCCATTCCGGTTCATCGGCAACCGCAATTGGCCTGATCTCGACGTTTGCGCGCATTGCTCTACTCCTTGGCCTCGGCCAATGATCGGTCCTCGCCTATATCCTCGATGTCGAACGGCGTGGTCTGGTAGACCTGGTTGATCCAGTTGCCGAACAACAGGAACGCATGGCTACGCCAGCGGTTTGACGGCTTGTTGTCCGGATTGTCATCCGGGAAATAGTGGTGAGGCAGCCTGATCGGCTTGCCCGCCTCCACATCGCGGAAATATTCTTCGGCAAGAGTTCCGGAATCATATTCGATGTGATTGAAGATGTAGAGCCTGTTGGCAAAGGCCTCGTGCAGCAGGCAAAGCCCGGTCTGCTCGCTTTCCATCAGCACATCGAAGTCCGGCGTCAGATCTTCGCGGCGGACCTCCGTCCAGCGCGAGACAGACACCTGGAAATCGTCGGAGAACCCCATCAGGTAGGGAGACGCCGGGCTCAGATTTCGGTGCCGGTAGACACCAAACGCCTTTTCCGGCAGGTCGCGCTTTGGCACCTTGTGGAAATGCCATGCCGCCGCCATCGCGCCCCAGCAGACAAAGAAACTCGAATGGACATGGGTCGTTGTCCAGTCGAGGATCTGCTCCATCTCCTGCCAATAGGTCACATCCTCGAACGGCAGGGTCTCGATCGGCGCGCCGGTGATGATGAAGCCGTCAAACTTCCGGTGCTTCACCTCGTCCCAGGTGTGATAGAAATTGATCAGATGCTCTTCGGAGGTGTTTTTGGCGGTGTGCGATCCGATCCGCACCAGCGTCAGTTCCACCTGAAGCGGCGATGCCCCGATCAGCCGTGCGATCTGTGTTTCCGTGGCGATCTTGTTGGGCATCAGGTTCAGGAGACCGATGTGCAACGGACGAATATCCTGCCGTATGGCAATCGATTCATCGAGGATTTGCACGCCTTCGCGTACCAGCGCATTGCGGGCAGGAAGACCATCGGGGATACGGATCGGCATGTCGTTCTCAGCTCCAACAAAAAACCGGCCGCGAATACAATGCTACCGGTCCGTTGGGAACATGTCCCGTCGGCCATTTAGCGAATTGTTTAACGTGGCTGCAAGCCGGCCGGCCAAATCACCACACGCTTCAATCTAGTAGCGGTCACCGGCAAGGTCAATCTCGCCCAATTGACGCTCATCAATGATCCGCCAACCTCTACGCGCTGGTATAATCCGGTCCTCGGGCCGCATCGGTTCACGGTACATTGTTGGGCGGCTTCCCGATCCGCCCTGCCAATCAAATGGAGGTCTGCATGATCAGCATCTCACCGCAGTTGTTCATCGTTCTGTTCTTTTTCTGCTTTTTTGGCGGAATCGGCATCTTCTTCATGGGAATTGGCTATTTGTGGCAGGTCTCGCTGCAAGCCAAGGCGATGAAAAACCGAGCCAGGTCCTGATCCAACGGATATGGCATGCAGCCGTTTTGCCACCGAAACGGGGACCCGGCAGCTGCTAAAGCGCGCGGCGGACCTGATCAGGCACTTGTAACCGCCCGGTAGTCACGGCAGCAGGCGTTGCTTCCCGCACCAGGTTGCGGCCCTCGTTCTTGGCCTGGTACACCGCAGCATCGACAGCAGCCATGGCGGTGCGCAGATCCTCGGTTGCTCCGAGTTCGCGATAGCCGAAGCTCGCCGTCAGCTTCAGGCTTCCGGTATCGGTGGCAACCTGCAACCGTTCAACCTCGAGCCGAAGCTGCGCCGCCTGAAGCCGGATCATTTCACCATTGACCCCGGCAAGAAGGATGCAGAATTCCTCGCCGCCAAGCCGCGTGCAAATTGCCGTTTCCGGCACCTCCCGCACCAGAAGCCGGGCAAACGCCTTGAGAGCCCTGTCCCCCACCTCATGCCCATGGCAATCATTGACCCGCTTGAAGTGGTCGATGTCGCAGATGATCAGACCCGTCGGCAGTGGAGCCGAGGCAGATCGGAGTGCAATCGCCTCGGTCTCGAAAGCCCGGCGGTTGAGAAGACCGGTCAGCGGATCGGTTCCGGCCAACCGCGTCAGGCGGTCGACTTCGACGGCACCGAAGCGGACAAACAAAGCCATTCCCAGAGCTATGGCAAACAGCGCGTTTGTCGTCCGCAGGGTCATGGCGAAATGCGACGCCCCGAAGGTTGCCATGGTCAGCGGTTCTGCGCCGGGCATATACAGCAGACCAAGCTGCGTAACCGTCAGGGCTGCCTGGACAAAGAAAACGCTGGCTATCACTTTATCGGTATCATGACTCGCCCGGCGCCAGGCGATTATCCCGCAGGCGATGTCGATCACAATTGCGAAGCCGTAAAGTGCCGAGACTTTGGCCCACAAAAACGACGGCACATCGTGAAAACTGACAATCACGCCAGTGGCAACCGTGGCTGGAAGCCAAAAGACAAGCCAAGGGAACGGTCTGTCATACAAACGCGAAATACCCCGGAGCAACAGCAGGAGGCCTGCATTGGCAGAAAGCAGCGTCACCGCCAGGCTGGATTTTTCCAGATCACCGCCAATGAGCACAATCTGGGTATACCCCACCGCGACGATTAGATAGGACCCCGACAGACAGAGAGCCGGCTCGCGCTTCCTGTCATGCAGGTACAGCAGCATGAACGCCGCGCCCATGGATATCAATATCCCGGGTCCCAGCCATTCATATGAAAGGTTGGCATACAGCAACAAAAGTGACCTTTCGCGATTGACCGGAAAGGACACGCTAGCAGCCAAACCTCGCCAAATAATTACCTGTAAAAACTAACCATCAAACAGCAAGGCCGGAAATGCCGGTCGTTGAGCAGATACACATTCATGCACGGGAGGTTCGCGGACGCCCCCAAGGGTCAGACCGGCAGGTCTGACGGCTGCACATCGGTGTAATCGGGATCGGGCATCTGCGGCAATTGCACCGCTTTCACCGAATCCCCGCCTGACGTGAGAGCCTTCAGGATCCGGTGCATGCCGTCCATGACCCGCCCTTGCGGACAGACAATGACCGGAAAATCCGTATCCGCCTGAACCATCAGCCGGACATGGTTGCCGATTGCCCGCGGTGTGGGGCGGTCGTCCTCGCCTTGGAACCACCACAATTCATCCAGTTCGGCGATCTTGTCCAAGCTCAGCTGGAACACCGGCAGCTCCGCCGAAAGATCAATGAGACGCGAGACATCCCAAGCGAAATAGCCGTTGCGGCTTGGCCGGAAATGATACTGTCTGCGCAATCCCGGCACGATCTTGCTCCAGAACCGTCAGCCGCCGCGCTGCCGCGCCAGGAATGCCAGCCGTTCGAACAGGTGCACGTCCTGCTCGTTCTTTAAAAGCGCGCCGTGCAGTTTCGGCAGGGCGTTCTTGGCGTCGCCGCGCAACGTTTCCGGCTCGACATCATCGGAGACCAGCAGCCTGATCCAGTCGAGAGCTTCAGACGTTGACGGCTTCTTCTTCAGCCCCGCGGTTTCGCGGACTTCGTAGAACTGGGTCAGCGCCTCGCGCACCAGCGCCTGCTTGATGCCCGGATAATGCACATCGACGATACGCTGCAGCGTCTCCATGTCGGGAAAGCGGATGTAGTGGAAGAAACAGCGGCGCAAGAACGCATCGGGCAGTTCCTTCTCGTTGTTCGAGGTGATGATGACGATCGGCCGTTGCCGGGCCCGGATGGTTTCGCCGGTCTCGTAGACGAAGAACTCCATCCGGTCGAGTTCCTGCAGCAGATCGTTTGGAAACTCGATGTCGGCCTTGTCGATCTCATCGATCAGCAACACGGTTTTCTTGTCCGCCGCGAAGGCTTCCCACAGCTTGCCGCGGCGAATGTAGTTTGCCACGTCATTGACCCGCTCATCGCCGAGCTGGCTGTCACGCAGCCGGCTTACGGCATCATATTCATAAAGCCCCTGCTGCGCCTTGGTGGTGGACTTGACCGACCATTCGATCAGGTCCAGTCCGAGCGCATCGGCAATCTGCACGGCAAGCTCGGTTTTCCCGGTGCCGGGCTCGCCCTTGACCAAAAGCGGCCGCTCAAGCCGGATCGCCGCGTTGACCGCAACGGTGAGATCCTTTTCCGCCACATAGGCCGATGTGCCTTCGAACTGCATATTCCCTCCATGCGCCACAAAAACCCGGTGGCTTGGTTTGATACTGTTCTCAACACCATACTCGGGCGCGGGACGCAACCCGCGACATCTTCCGGCGTTTGCGCCAGATCAAGGCGGCGGTTGGAAGAGCGGGACAGGATGGGCTTGAAATCGCACATAGCATCAACTGGAGAATGACATGACGCTCTACCACATCCATCTGGTCATGGCCCGCAACAAGGAATTCCCCGAAGGCAACGTCCATCGCGGATACGACATCCATGCGCCGCTGGACGCCGATGGTCACCTCGACAAGCAGGCCTGGGAAAAATCACCGTCGTCCTCGACCGTGATGCGTTTCTGGGACGGCGAGCGTTCGGCGCTGGGCTACCTCGTGCATCATCCAAAGGGCGGCTGGGCATTCGATTATGATCCCGCCGATGATGATGACGATGAAACCGGTTACCGGCTGTCCAACCACATCTTCAAGACCGGTGAATATATCTCGATCCGCGATCATGGCGCCGACGAGCTGCACACATTCGTCATCGATTCGGTGAGCAAGGCCGGCTAAGGCCGTAGTGTTGAACTGATGTATACCCATAGGGGCCCGGATGGGGACATCCGGGCCCTGTTTCGTGCTTCAGCTGCCCTCGATTTCCTCGCGCAGCATCTCGAGTTCCAACCATTCCGCTTCCATCGTCTCGATGTCGGATTTCAGCGCATCATGGGTTTTTGCGCGGGCAGCGAACCCGTTCGGATCCTTGGCAAACAGTGCCGGATCGGCCATCTCCGCCTCGATCTTGGCCAGCTTGGCCTGGCCTTCCTCGATCTTCACCGGAAGCGTTTCGAGGGCGAATTTCTGCTTGTAGGAGAGCTTGCGCGACGAATCCCGGCCGGCGGCCTGGGGCTTGGCTGCCGCAGCCGGACGGCTGGCGGCTTCCTGGGCTGAGCGGGCCTTCTTCTCGCGCGCCTCTGCGCCGCGCTGCGCCAGCATGTCGGTGTAACCGCCGGCATAATTGATCCAGCGGCCGTCAGGTTCCGATGGGTTCGCCGGCGCCAGCGTCGAGGTCACCGTGCGGTCGAGAAAATCACGGTCGTGGCTGACCAGGATGACCGTGCCGGAATAGGAGGCGACGACCTCCTGCAGCAGATCCAGCGTCTCCATGTCGAGATCGTTCGTCGGCTCATCAAGGATCAGCAGGTTGGATGGACGCGCCAGGATTCGCGCCAGCACAAGCCGCGCCTTCTCGCCGCCCGAAAGATTGCGGATCGGCGTGCGCGCCTGCTCCGGCTGGAACAAGAAGTCCTTCATGTAGCCGGTGACATGCTTGGCTTCGCCGTTGACCAGCAGGCTGTCGCCGCGCCCGTCGGTGAGGTAATGCGCCAGTGTTTCATCCGGGTTGAGCACTTCACGGCGCTGGTCCAGCACCGCGATGTCGAGCTTCGATCCGTGCCGCACGAAACCGCTGTCGGGCTCAAGCTCGCCGATCAGCATTTTCAGCAGGGTGGTCTTGCCCGCCCCGTTGGGCCCGACGATGCCGATGCAGTCGCCGCGGTTGATGCGCATCGAGAAGTCCCGCACCACCGGCGCCCCGCCGTAGCTTTTCTCGATTCCCTCCGCCTCGATCACCAGCTTGCCCGAATCGCGTGCCTCGGCGACCTGCGCGTTGATCCGTCCCTGTGGTCCCTTGTGACCCCGGTGCTCGGCGCGCATGGTCTTGAGTTCGGACAGCCGCCGCACGTTGCGCTTGCGCCGGGCGGTCACGCCATAGCGAAGCCAATGCTCTTCACGCTCGATTTGCCGTCCCAGCTTGTGCTGCTCGAGTTCCTCGGCCTCCAGCACGGAATCGCGCCAGGCCTCGAAATCGCCAAATCCCTTGTCCAGGCGCAGCGAACGTCCGCGGTCGAGCCAGATCGTCACCCGGCTGACACGCTCGAGAAACCGCCGGTCATGCGAGATCACCAGAAGCGCGCCACGGCAGCGCAACAACTCCTCTTCCAGCCATTCGATGGTCGGCAGATCGAGATGGTTGGTCGGCTCATCAAGAAGCAGGATGTCGGGCTCAGGCGCCAGCACCCGGGCCAGCGCCGCCCGCCGCGCCTCGCCACCGGACAGTGTCTGTGGATCGGCTTCGCCATCGAGGCCGAGGTGTTCGAGAAGGTAGTTCACCCGGTGCGGATCGTCGCTGGGCCCGAGGCCTGCTTCGGCATAGGCCTGAACGGTCTTGAAGCCGTCGAAATCCGGCGCCTGCGGCAGGTAGCGGATTGTCGAGGACGGATGCCGGAAGATCTCACCCGATTGCGGCTCGACCTGACCGGAAGCGATCTTCAGCAGGGTTGACTTGCCCGAGCCGTTGCGGCCGACAAGGCAGATCCGGTCACCCGGCTCCACCTGCAGTTCGGCGCCGTCCAACAGTGGGGCGCCGCCAAAGGACAGCGAGATATCGTCAAGTTTCAGGATGGGAGGCGCCATGTTCAGGCTCCGGAAAAATCGTGGGGACGGGCGATTATGAGGGCGCGCCCGGAAACAAGGCTTGCCGTCAGACGGCCCTCTGCCACATTCGAGATGGTGCGGGACGCGCCAAATGCAATATCGGCTTCATCCAGCGGGTATTTCGCACCCGACAGGCTGAGCCCGGCAAGCGCCGTAAAGGCCATGACCGAAAACAGCGATCCGGCGGGCAGGTCAAGCTCCCTTGATCCCGGAAGCAAGACAACCGCTTCTTCCACGCCGGACGTCAGCACGACATCCAGGCCACGTTCGGCCAGCGTCACGGCTTGCAGCAAATGCAAAAGCGCATGATCCGAACGCCCGCCGCCGAAGGCGCCGACCAGAACCAGACGTTTGGCCCCGCGTTCGATCGCCTGTTCAATGGCGAGTTCGCCATCGGTGAAGTTCTTCTCGGCGGGAAACGGCAGCCGCGGTGTGGCCGCATGCCTTTGGGTGAGTTCGGGCGGGGTCGAATCGAAATCGCCGACCCATAATTCCGGCGCGATACCGAGCGCATTCGCATGCGCCATGCCGCCATCGGCAGCGATGGCCCGGACGCCGCTGGTCAGCGCCCGAACCCGATCATCGATCTCGAGCGCCCCGCCAAGCAGGATTGCGAATGTTGCATCAGATGTCATGGCGCATGCCAATAGCAGCTTTGCGCCCACTTGCCAGCGTCTGGAAGAAATTCTATGTCTGATCTCGCTCTAACGGGGTGCCCGGTGTTTTCACCGGGCTGAGAGGCCAGATGGCCAACCCGAAGAACCTGATCCGGTTTGTACCGGCGGAGGGATTAGACGTGCACATCGCGCCTATTCCTGTTTTTTCTAAACCAAGGAGGCGCGACCATGCGCAAATCTCGTTTACTTCCCGTTGCCCTGGCAACCATCCTGCCTTTCATCAGCTATCCCGCGCTCAGCGCCGACAAGACGCTGACCGTCTACACCTATGACAGCTTCATCTCCGAATGGGGCCCCGGCCCCAAGATCGAAGCGGCCTTCGAAGCCGAATGCGGCTGCGACCTCAAATGGGTCGGCATCGCCGACGGCGTGGCGCTGCTCAACCGTCTCAAGCTCGAAGGCGACAAGGCCGAGGCCGGCGTGGTGCTGGGGCTCGATACCAATCTCGTCGCCGAAGCCAAGGCTACAGGTCTGTTCGAAGCCCATGGCCTCGACACAAAGGCCGTCTCGGTTCCCGGCAACTTCAGCGACGACGTCTTCATTCCGTATGATTACGGCCATTTCGCCGTGATCTACGATAGCGAGGCGATCAGCACTCCGCCGGCAAGCCTCAAGCAGCTGGTCGAGGGGGACCCGGACCAGAAGATCGTCATTCAGGACCCGCGCACCTCGACGCCGGGCCTGGGTCTGCTTTTATGGATGAAGTCGGTCTATGGCGACGATGCCGCAGCCGCCTGGGAAAAGCTGAGCAAGCGTGTGCTGACCGTGACACCGGGTTGGTCGGAAGCCTATGGCCTGTTCACTTCGGGCGAAGCGCCGATGGTTCTGTCCTACACCACCTCGCCCGCCTACCACATGGTGGCCGAAGAGACTGATCGTTATCAGGCTGCCGAATTTTCCGAAGGCCATTACCTGCAGATCGAGGTGGCCGGCCTGCTTGCCAATGCACCGGACAAGGATCTGGCGCGGCAGTTTCTCACCTTCATGATGACCCCGGGCTTCCAGAACGAGATCCCCACCAACAACTGGATGATGCCGGCAGCACCCGTCACCATGGAACTGCCCGAGGCCTTCTCGAAACTGGTTTCGCCTGAGAAGACCTTCCTCTACTCCCCCGAGGATGTGGCTCAGAACCGCGCCGCCTGGATCGAGGAATGGCTCGGCGCCATGAGCCGCTGATCCGGAACCCGCGACCATGCTGACGAGGGCCGAACATCGCACATCCAGGGCGGCGGGACTTGCCGCCCTGGCCTGCATCGGCCTGGCGCTGGCGGCGCCGGTGGCGGTGCTTTTGTCCCATAGCGGCGCAGCGGAACTGTCGTCCGGCCAGACCGGCTACCTGTTGCGGATCACCCGCTTCACCCTGCTGCAGGCAGGTCTGTCGACCCTGCTCAGCCTTATCTTCGCGGTGCCGCTGGCCCGGGCGCTTGCCCGCCGCCCCGTTTTTCCGGGGCGGCGCTGGCTGATCAATCTCTTCGCCGTGCCGCTCGGATTGCCGCCACTGGTGGCAGCCCTTGGCCTGATCGAGGTCTGGGGACGCAATGGCGTCGCCAACAATGGACTGAGCCTGCTCGGCGTCGAAACCCCGTTCTCGATCTACGGCCTGAGCGGCATTCTGATTGCCCATGTCTTCTTCAACCTGCCGCTCGCCGTGCGGCTCGTGCTGCCCGGCCTGGAACGGCTGCCACCTGAATATTGGAAGACCGCGGCCAATCTCGGCATGGGGGGGCTCAGCCTGTTCCGACTCGTCGAGTGGCCGGCCATGCAGCGCTCGGCTGCCGGCGCCGCAGGCCTGATCTTCATGCTCTGCGCCACCTCCTTCACCCTCGTGCTGGTGCTTGGCGGTGGCCCGGCCGCCACCACGCTGGAAGTCGCCATCTACCAGGCGCTGCGGTTCGATTTCGATCCGGGCCGGGCGGTGCTTCTTTCGCTGATCCAGGTCGGTCTGACGCTCATTGTGATGCTGGCGCTCAAGCTGATTTCGGCACCCACCGAGGTCGGCGAGACCAAGGGCGGCGGCGCCAGCCGCCCGGATGTTCCCGGAGGTTTCCGCGCGCTGCCCGATGCGGCACTGATCGGCCTGGCCGGCGTCTTTGTCGCCGCGCCGATGCTGGCTGTGATCCTTTCCGGACTGAGCGCCGATCTGTCCCGCCTGCTCGGCGATCCGCTGTTCTGGCGGGCTGCCTCCACCAGCCTGGCGATCGGCATTGCCGCCGCCACCCTGTCGGTTCTGCTCGCGAGCCTTCTGGTGCGCGCACGTTACTCGGCCGGCCGCCGGCCGGGCGCCCCTGCCCTTGCCTTGCTCTCTGGATTGTCGGGGGCTGCCGGGTCGCTGACACTGCTGGTGCCGCCTGTGGTGCTTGGCGCCGGTTGGTTCCTGATGCTTGGCGGCGGCACCGGGCAATTGCTGGCGCCGCTTTCAGTGATCGTCCTGGTCAACGCGCTGATGGCGCTGCCGTTCGTCATCCGGGTGATCGAGCCCGCACATCTCAGCGCCATGGAACGCAATGGAAGGTTGGCCGTTTCGCTCGGGATAACCGGCGCCAACCGTCTCTGGCAGATCGACATTCCGGCCTTGCTGCCGCCGCTGGCCACGGGCTTCGTCTTCGCTGTCGCCCTCTCGCTGGGGGATCTGGGTGCCATTGCCCTGTTTGGCAGCGACCGGATCATAACCCTGCCCTGGCTTTTGTACCAAAAACTGGGAAGCTACCGAACCAGCGATGCCGCCGGACTGGCCTTGCTGCTCGGGGTAATGACCATGGGGCTGATGTTGGTCGCCGACAGGCTGGGCAACCGCAACGGAAATGGACAGAGATGACTGAACAGCCCGCAATCATGTTTGACGGCGTGACCTATGGAATTGGCGCGCTCAGCGCCGAGTTCTCCTTCAACCGCCAGCCGGGAAGCGTCACCGCCATTCTTGGCCCCTCCGGCGCCGGCAAGTCGACCCTGCTCAATCTCGCCGCCGGCTTCCTGTTGCCAAGCGCCGGACGGGTCCTGCTCGACGGCAAGGTGGTCAATCAGCTGCCGCCATCCGAACGCGGCATCTCCATGGTGTTTCAGGACAACAACCTGTTTGCCCATCTTGATATCCGAACCAATATCGGCCTTGGCCTCGATCCGGCGTTGCGGCTCGACGCGGCCGCCTGGAACCAGGTCGAGGAGGCGCTCGAACGGGTTGGTCTCGCCGGATTTGGCCGCCGCATGCCGGCAACCCTGTCGGGCGGCGAACGCCAGCGCGTGGCGCTTGCGCGCGCCTTCGCACGCCGCCGCCCGCTGCTGTTGCTGGACGAGCCGTTTGACGGCCTCGGCCCCGGCCTCGCAGCCGATATGCTCGGCCTGATGCTGGAGATCCGCGCCGAGGTTGGGGCCACCGTTCTGATGGTCACCCACGACCCCGATGAGGCCCGCGCCGCGGCCGATGAGGTTCTGTTCATCGCCAAAGGCCGCATTGCCGCCGACGCTCCGGCAGCCGGATTTTTCGAACGTCGCGACCTGCCCGATCTCAAGGCCTATCTTGGCAGCCCGTCGTGAAATATGGCACGCGCCACAATTTCGACGTGAGCTTTTGTCACTGGAGAACCGGCGTGAAGTGAGATAGACCGAGAGCCATCGTCCTGGCTTGCGAGGCTCTCGAGCCTCCGTCCCGGCATCCAACGGCAAAATCACCAAACCGGACCATGGCCAGAAACGCAGCGCCCCGATCAAATTTGAAAGCCGCCCACAGCAGGATTCCCCGGATCGCCATGGCGGTACTGGGAAGTCTCTTGCTATTGTCGGGCTGCGAGACGCTGGGCGTCGATGTCTACCAACCGACGGTCAGCCCTTCCGACACGCCGCAGACCGCTGAGAAGGCAGGAGCCTCGGATCCGCGCACCCGGATTGGCGCAAACGAGCATCCCCGCATCATTGCAAGCTATGGCGGAGAATTCCGCGACGCCAAGACCGAACGGCTGGTGGCGCGCATCGTCGGCGCCCTGACACTGGTGTCGGAAAATCCGCAACAGGCCTATCGCATCACGGTGCTGAATTCGCCGGCGGTCAACGCCTTCGCCCTGCCCGGTGGTTATCTCTATGTCACCCGCGGGTTGCTGGCGCTCGCCAATGATGCCTCCGAGGTCGCCGCCGTGCTCTCGCACGAGATGGCGCATGTCACCGCCAATCACGGCCTTGAACGCCAGCGCCGGGAACAGGAAGTCGAGATCGCCGGCCAGGTGGCGGACGAACTCTTCTCCGATTCCATCGCCGGACGCCAGGTTGTTGCGCGCGGCAAGCTTTCGCTTGCCGCCTTCTCCCGCAACCAGGAACTCCAGGCCGACGTGATCGGCATCCGGATGCTCGGCGAAGCCGGCTATGATCCCTACGCGGCGCCACGGTTCCTCGAATCGATGGATGCCAACCAGCGCTTCGCCGCCGTTGACCCGGAAGCCGACGCCAACCTCGACTTCCTCGCCAGCCATCCCAATGCGCCGCAACGGCTTGAACTTGCCAAGAACCACGCCCGGGCGTTTGGCCAGGAAGGTGTCGGTGATCGCGGACGCGAGTATTATCTCGACGGAATCGATGGCCTGCTGTTTGGCGACAGCCCCAATGAGGGATATGTGCGCGGCACCGAATTCCTTCATCCGGTTCTCGGGGTGAAGTTCCGGGTGCCATCCGGTTTCCGGATCGACAACAACGCCGACGCCGTGCTTGCCACCGGTCCCGGCGATCTGGCGATCCGGTTTGACGGGGTGACCGACAATGGCCGCCAGTCGCTGACCGACTATATCGCCAGCGGCTGGGTTACCGGGCTTGATCCGGCTTCGATCAGACAGACCCGCATCAACGGGCTGCCGGCCGCCACCGCGCGCGCCAGCGCCGACCGGTGGGATTTTGACATCACCGTGATCCGGCTGAACGACCGGATTTACCGGTTCCTGACTGCTGCGGAGCGCGGCAGCAGCGATCTTGAGGCCACCGCCTCGGTGGTCCGCGCCGGCTTCAGGAAAATGTCGGGCAGTGAAATCAGGGCGCTTCAGCCGCTGCGGATCCGCATCGTCACCATCGCCCAAGGCGACACGCTGGCTTCGCTGGCGGCAAAGATGAGGGGCGTGGAACGCAAGGTCGAGCTGTTCAGGCTGCTCAACGCAGTTTCGCCTGGCTCCATCCTGGTCCCCGGCCAGAAGGTCAAGATCGTCACCGACCGGTAATCAGAGGGCCGGTAATCAGAGACTGGCGATCTCCGGTGTCGCGTCTGTCAGCACCGCGCGCAGCTTCTCCAGCGCCCGGTTCTCGATCTGCCGCACCCGCTCCTTGGAAATGCCGAGCGCCAACCCGAGCGATTCGAGCGTTGCTCCCTCTTCCGCCAGCCGCCGCTCGCGGATGATGCGAAGCTCACGTGGATTGAGTGTGCTCAGCGCATCATCAAGCCAGCCGTTCCTGCGTTCCTCGTCAATGATGGTCGAAACCTGCTCATCGGGCAGCGGCTCATCACTCTTGAGATAATCCATGCGGTCGGAAGATGAGCCGGACTCACCATCCGACATCGGTGCGTTCAACGATGAATCCGCGCCCGACAGCCGGGCATCCATCACCGCGACATCCTTGGCGTGAACGCCAAGCGTGGTGGCGATGTGGGAATGAATGGCGCTTTCGCTCAGCGACGGGTCGTCCTGGGCAAGCCGCGCCCTGAGCCGCCGCAGATTGAAGAACAGGGCTTTCTGGGCGGAACTGGTACCGCCGCGAACGATCGACCAGTTGCGCAGGATATAGTCCTGGATCGAAGCCCGGATCCACCAGGTGGCGTAGGTTGAAAACCGCACCTCCCGCTCAGGCTCGAACCGGGCGGCGGCTTCCAGAAGACCGACATGCCCCTCCTGGATCAGGTCACTCATCGGCAGGCCGAAGTTGCGGAACTTCGCCGCCATCGAAATCACCAGCCGCATATGCGCCATGGTGATGCGATGCAGTGCATCCTGATCCTTCTCGTCTTTCCAGCGTACGGCCAGGTCGTGCTCTTCCTGGCGCTCGAGATAGGGAGCTGCCATTGCGGCACGCACCATTTGCCTGTTTGCGGGAATCGCCGTCATGACATCCTCCGGTCTCATCGACTGAACACATCACCTTACGCGTACAATCGCCAATCGGATCATCACGCCCGATGACATCGCCGTGATCGAACCGGACGGTACCCTCGCAAATGAACCATTCGGGCGAAGACACCGGACGGTCAGTAGCTCCTGCAACAGACAAAAAAAGCCCGGGTCGTTTGAGCGACCCGGGCTTTGGTAGTGCTGGATGTGGCTGGAAGCTTAGGCTGCTTCTTCCTGCGCACCTTCCTCGTCATTGGCCTTGCCGCGCTTCGGCCCCTTGTTGAGGTTGACCTCGATCAGGCGCACGGCCTCGGTGTCCGACATCTTGTTGACGGCACCGAGTTCACGAGCCATCCGGTCAAGGGCAGCTTCATAAAGCTGGCGCTCCGAATAGGACTGCTCGGGCTGATTTTCGGCGCGATAGAGATCGCGAACCACTTCCGCGATCGAAATCAGATCGCCGGAGTTGATCTTCGCATCATATTCCTGCGCACGCCGCGACCACATGGTCCGCTTGACCCGGGCCCGGCCCTGAACAACTTTCAAAGCCCGCTCGACGAAATCGGTTTCCGACAGCTTGCGCATGCCGATTGTCAGTGCCTTGGCGACAGGCACCTTGAGCCGCATCTTGTCTTTTTCGAAATCAATCACAAACAGTTCAAGTTTGTGGCCTGCAACTTCCTGATCTTCGATGGCAACAATCTGTCCAACGCCGTGGGCGGGATAGACAATCGATTCACCGGTCTTGAAACCCTGTCTCTGTGAAGGCTTTTTCTGCTGGGTTGTCATGCGTTTTCAAAACTCCCTGTTACGGAAACGGACACTGGGAGCCGGGCATGGGTTGCCCGGACCGGTCCTGCGACGGCCGGAAGGCGCATCGCACTGACAACGCTGATCAAAAGCTGAACAAGGCAAAAAAATCGCAGGCGATCACCGCGCGGAATATGGCATTCCGGCAGCATTGCACTGCAAGGAAAAGACCACCGCTGTAAGGGACGTTTGCTTCCGTTTTTGCTTCTTGTTTCGCCCTGGCGGCGCCTTGAAGATGTCAGTAATATAATATGTATCACAAAAAATGGTGTAAATCAATGATTTGCGCTAGCAGCCAAACGGGCCACGGCAAAACATGTTATGATTTGGTAAACCCATGCGGCGGCGCACAGGCCGAACCGCCGCATCGCAACAATCTTCAGGCCCGATTCAGCCCGATCAATCGCCTTCGCCGGGTTCGGCGGAGAAGTACTGCTCGAATTTGCCTTCCTTGCCATCAAACTCCTTCGCGTCGTCGGGTGCGTCTCGCTTGATGGTGATATTGGGCCATTTGTCGGCGTACTCGGTGTTGACCTCGAGCCACTTCTCGAGCCCCGGCTCGGTGTCCGGCTTGATTGCCTCTGCGGGACATTCAGGCTCGCACACGCCGCAATCGATGCACTCGTCGGGATGGATGACCAGCATGTTTTCACCCTCGTAGAAACAATCCACGGGGCAGACTTCAACGCAATCCATATATTTGCAGCGAATGCAATTGTCAGTCACCACATAGGTCATACGTCTCTCCTGAGGCTCCACGCTGCCCGGCTCGAGGAATTATCCCTGAGCACGAACGGCATGCATCATTTCAGAGCGCAACAGCAGCCAGTGTCCGTTCAAACCAATGGCCAGTGCTGTTGCCAACAACGGCGGTGAGGTACCGGCTTTGGCCACGCTTTGCAAGACTTCAGATTTCAGCAAAGCGCCGCACCCGCCAACTGATGGATAAACCTCGCCGCCACAAGGATAATTCACGAATGAGCTTCTCCATTCCGTGCAAGGTCAAGGGAAATTCATGCGCCCGCGTCGGGATTCCGAAATTGATCTGTTTTTCGCCGGTCCCGCTTGGTTGGACGGCCTGAACCCGGCTCGCGCTGCGCCGCGGCGGTTTCCACTTCGCCCGCCTCGGCCGGTTTCGGCGTGATGTCTTCGTAAAGCAGCTGGGCTTCCGGCGCCGGACCGCGGCGAAGCCCGCAGCCCAGCACCTTGTAGACTAGGATCCGGCGTTCCAGCGCAATCGTCAGCACGTCGTCCGGCTTGATCAGAAAACTCGCCTGGTCAATTTTCTCCCGGTTGACGCGGACATTGCCCGCGGCAACGAACTTGCCGGCCAGGGTCCGGGATTTGACGGCGCGCGCGAAAAACAGCCATTTGTCTATCCGCTGTCGCGCCGGCTGCTCCACCAGATCCGGGCCTATTTCTTCAGCTGGTCGCGCAATGCGGCAAGCGCTGCAAAAGGTGAATCCGGATCGATTGGCCGCTCCTTGCGCTGCGGCCGCTCGTTGCGGCCTCCGCGATTGGAATCGCCGCCCTTGCCCGGACCGCCTTTGCCTTGGCCACCCTTGCCCTGGCCGCCTCTGCCGGGCCCGCCCTTGCCATGGTGACCCGGCTTGCCGCGGTGGCCCTTGCCGGGCCGGCCTTCGCCGTCCGCGGCTTCACCACCCTGCTCTGTGCCGGAACGGGCATTGCGGTTTCCGCCGTCTCGCCGGCCACGGCCTTCTCCCGGTGCGCTGCGCGGACCGCGCTGGCCGTCCTGACGCCCACCCGGCCGCCACAACAGCACCGGACGCGGAGCCTCGGCTTCTTCCGCGGTCTCAACAGCCGTATCGGCCTCCGCCTTGTCATTGTCCGCAGTCGCATCCGCTGTGCCGGCGGCTTCCGCCGCAGCTTCGGCCTGCTCGGCCCCGCTGGCTTCAACCGCAGCCGACGGCGCCGCCGTTTCCGTCACCGCTTCGCCTTCCTCGGCCACAGCTTCCGCTGCCGGTGCCGTTTCGGCTGCGGGCTCCTGCTTGTCTGCCGCAGGCTTGTGCGGCCGATCTGCGGCAGTCCGCGAGACCACAACCTCGACCACAGGGCCGGCACCTGCCGGGCTGGCGGTCTCGGCCTGTGATGCATCGAGCCCGGCAAGATGGCCTTGCGCCTCTTCCGCCGGAACCGAATCGGCGCGGTAGCCGAGCCCCTTCAGGATTTCCTCGATATCGTCCTGTGTCGCACCGAGAATGGAGAGCATTCCCGTGGTGGTGATGAAGCGGCGGCCGTCATAGGCTGCTTCCGGCCGGGTCCCCGGCACACCCGGCTTCCACTGCAGCGCCGGACGGATGAGATCGGCCAGCCGCTCGAGGATGTCGATGCGCACCGCGCGTTTGCCAAGAAAGCGGAAACCGGCAAGCCGGTAGAATTCGCGGTCGATCGCTAGATCTGTCGCCACCGAGGTGCGGCCGGCCGCCAGCAGCGGCGTCACGTCGCCATAGCCGGGTTTGGTGAACCCGTCATTGGCAAGCGCCCACAACAGCGTCACCAGTTCGGCAGGCGCCGGCTTGAGCAGCGCCGGCATGAAAATGTGATAGGCGCCGAACCGGATGCCGTACTTGCGCAGGCTGGCGCGGGCCGACTGGTCCAGGTCCTTGATCATCTCCGCCACATCGCGGCGGAACAGGACACCGAGGTTCTCCGCCAGCCGGAACGCCAGGCCACGCGCCAGACCGTCAAGGTCCTCGGCCCGGCTCAGATCGTCGAGCGGCTTGAGCACAGTGGCGATATGATGGTTGACGAAGCGGTCGATGCGCGCTGCCACCAGATCCCGGGCACTGCCGGTCAGTTGCTCGTCGGCAAGCAGGATGGAGCGCGGTTTGAGAATGTGATCACCGGTCGCAAGCTTTGCCACGGGATCGCCCAGCCAGCGCACAGTGCCGTCCGCGCCGATGGCGAAATCGGAATTGCCCGAGGCATGCAGCCGCGCGGCCCGCGCTTCGAACTCCAGCGCCAGCGCTTTCTGCGCAGCAGCCAGCACGGCCTTCGCATCCGGGCCGTCTGCCGTCGCATCCGCCATGAACCGGAATCCGGCTAATTGTCCAATATGGTGACCTTCAACAAAGACATCACCGTTTACACTGATTTCAGCTTCGAGCATCGCGTTCTCTCTCAGGCGCCTCATGAGCACAGATGTCCTGCGGTCCACAAAGCGTTTCGTCAACCTTTCATGCAGCGCATCGGACAATCGATCCTCAATTTCGCGCGTCTTTTCCTGCCAGTGTGTCGGATCGGCAAGCCATTCAGGTCTGTTGGAAACATAAGTCCATGTCCGGATCTGTGAAATCCGGGCCGACAAGGTGTCGATTTCTCCGTCGGTAGAATCGGTCCGCCGCACCTGTTCTGCCATGAAATCCTCGTTCACCGTACCGGTGCGGATCAGGTCGCGGTAGATCGTGGCGATCAGGTCGGCATGTTGTGCCGGCGCAATCCGCCGGTAATCGGGCAGCGAGCAGACATCCCACAGCGTTTCGACGTTTTTCGGAGTGCTGGCGAGATCGCGCACCTCGAAATCATTGACCAGATGTTCAAGCGCGCGCTGATCGACCGCCGGCAGCGCCCGGGTCAGCCCCTGGATCGGCGGGATTTGTTCAAGACTCGCCTGCAATGCCTTGAGGCTGGAAAAATCGAGCTGCTTGGAGCGCCATTGCAGGATCCTGACCGGCTCGAACACGTGGGCTTCAAGCCGCTGCACCAGGTCATCGGGCAACGGCTGAACCTGGCCGGTGACTCCGAAGGTGCCGTCACGCAGGTGCCGGCCGGCGCGCCCGGCGATCTGGCCGAACTCGGAAGCCGTCAGCTGCCGGTAGGAATAACCGTCGAATTTCCGGTCCTGGGCGAAAGCCACGTGATCGACATCGAGATTGAGCCCCATGCCGATGGCGTCGGTGGCCACCAGGTAATCGACATCGCCGTTCTGGTAGAGTTCGACCTGGGCATTGCGGGTGCGCGGGCTCAAGGCCCCGAGCACCACCGCAGCTCCCCCACGCTGGCGGCGCACCAGTTCGGCAATCGCGTAAACCTCGTCGGCCGAAAACGCCACGATGGCCGAGCGCCGCGGCAACCGGGTGATCTTTTTCGAGCCTGCATAATGCAGTTCCGACAGGCGCGGCCGTTCGACAATGGTGATCCCGGGCAACAATTGCTCGAGGATGCCGCCCACCGTCGCCGACCCGAGCAGCAGGGTCTCCTCGCGGCCGCGCAGCGACAGGATCCGGTCGGTAAACACATGCCCGCGCTCAAGATCGCCGGCGATCTGCACCTCGTCGATGGCAACAAAGGCGGCGTTGGTTTCCTGCGGCATCGCCTCGACGGTGCAGACCGAATAGCGCGCACCCGGCGGCGTGATCTTTTCCTCACCGGTGACCAGCGACACGTGTTGGGCGCCGACCTTGTCGACCATCCGGCCATAGACCTCGCGCGCCAGCAGCCGCAGCGGCAGACCGATCACGCCGGAAGAATGCGCCGCCATCCGCTCGATGGCGAAGTGGGTCTTGCCGGTATTGGTCGGCCCAAGCACAGCCGTGACGCCACGCCCGGACAGGATCAAGGGTTTCTGGGAATGGCGGTGGGGAGCGGGCATTATCGTCCGTGTTGAGATCAAAAGCGGCTGTTACCTAGCATATAGGGATCATTGAAACACCGACAAAAAATTCCCGTCCCGAAAGCGGCAGAATTAACTTCCGGAACAGTGGCGGAACGAATCGGCGACGAATCGATGACTCGTCCTGATTCCGGTTTTGTTCACCCCAATATCTGGAAATTCGCTGACAGGGTGACACCACATGCTGAATCGTCTCCAGGACACATCATGCTCAATGCGCCTCTCCCGTTAACTTTTGCATCTGCCCGAATCTGCCTCGCGCATGCACCCGGTCTCTCGATCCTGCCCATTTACATTTCATTAATATTTCCAAAGGCTTCGTTAATCCAGTTTTTCTGTTTTGAACGATCCCGTTAACTTCCGGAACGGCGCCAGAACGAATCGGCGACGAATCGCTGACCTGGCTTTGTTGGCTGTTTGTTCACCGCAACATCTGGAATTTTTAGTGCCCTTCGGCACCAGATGCTGAACCAGCCGTTGCACAGGCCCCGCCAAACAAGCACCCGCTGTTAACCTTTGGCATCGAATTAGGCTCAACCGAGGTTTACGCGGGGTCTTTGCAGCTTCGTTTCTGTTCAGATTTTATTAATCTTTCCAAAGGCTTCGTTAATCGGTTTCATCGCATTGCATCGATCCCGTTAACTTCCGGAACAGCGGTGGAACGAATCGGCGACGAATCGCTGACCTGGCCTGGTTGGCTGTTTGTTCACCGCAAAATCTGGAACTCCCGGACCGCGTCTGCACCACATGCTGAATCGGCCTGCGGGCGACTTCTGCGATTCCGGCGTGCGCCGTTAACCTTTGAAATCAGGCCCGACAAAGCGGCGGAGCCGCATCTCACTGCTGCCCCGCTCGTTCTTGATTTGTTAAATATTCCAAATACTTCGTAAACGATTACAAGATCTCGAGCAGTGCGATTAATCTTCGGAACAGCGGTGGAACGAATCGGCGACGAATCGCTGATTCAACCATATTCCGGTTTTGTTCACCGCAACATCTTGGGCCTGCGACGACCTCCTGCCACCATTTCCGGCAGCAGCGTACCGTCAAACACGGCTCCCGGCGCCCGAATGTTAACCTCTGCCGCAAACCCGTTCGGGCTCGGCCGTATCGACAGATAAAAAAAACGGCCCCCGAAGGAGCCGCTCTCTTTCCTGCCTGGAAGCAGATGTCAGGAGAAGTACTGACCGCCATTGGCCGAAATCGTCGATCCGGTGATAAAACCGGCATCGTCGGCTGCCAGGAAAACCACCGCGCGGGCAATCTCCTCGGGCTCGCCGAGACGGCCGACCGGGATCTGCGGGATGATGCGCTCGTTGAGCACCTTCTCGTCGATGGCGCGCACCATGTCGGTGCCGATATAGCCCGGACAGATGGCGTTGACGGTGATCCCGGCGCGCGCGCCTTCCTGCGCCAGCGCGCGGGTAAAGCCGATGTCACCGGCCTTGGCGGCGGAGTAGTTGACCTGCCCCGCCTGGCCCTTCTGGCCGTTGATCGAGGAGATGTTGATGACGCGGCCGAACTTGCGGTCACGCATGCCGCCCCAGACCGGGTTGGTCATGTTGAACAGCCCGGTGAGGTTGGTGTTGATCACCTCGCCCCACATCTGCGGCGTCATCTTGTGGAACATGCCGTCGCGGGTGATGCCGGCATTGTTGACCAGCACCGCCACCGGACCGAGATCGGCCTCGACCTGGGCGATCCCGGCGACGCAGGCGTCGTAATCGGCGACCGACCATTTGTAGGTCTTGATCCCGGTTTCGGCGGTGAACTTCGCCGCCGCCTCGTCATTGCCGGCATAATTGGCGGCGACCGTGTAACCGGCCGCCTTCAACGCGACCGAAATCGCTGCCCCGATCCCGCGGGATCCACCCGTTACGATTGCGACTTTACTCATGCTGCTCCTCCTCCAAGGCTGCTACTCTGATTACACTCAGCCGCGCTCGACGCAGAGCGCAACGCCCATGCCGCCGCCGATGCACAGCGTCGCCAGGCCCTTCTTGGCGTCGCGGCGGACCATCTCGAACAACAGCGTGTTGAGGATACGCGCGCCCGATGCGCCGACCGGGTGACCGATGGCAATGGCGCCGCCATTGACGTTGACGATCGCCGGATCCCAGCCCATGTCCTTGTTGACCGCGCAGGCCTGTGCGGCAAACGCTTCGTTGGCTTCCACCAGATCCAGATCGCCAACGCTCCAGCCGGCTTTTTCCAGCGCCTTGCGCGACGCCGGGATCGGGCCGGTGCCCATGATCTGCGGATCGACGCCAGCAGTGGCCCAGGAAACAATCCGCGCCATCGGGGTGATGCCGCGCTTGGAAGCTTCCGCTTCGCTCATCAGCACGGTCACCGCTGCGCCGTCATTGATGCCCGACGCGTTGGCAGCCGTCACGGTGCCTTCCTTGTCGAACGCCGGACGCAGCTTGGAGATGCCTTCGACGGTAACACCGTGCTTGATGTACTCGTCTTCCTCGACAACCGTGTCGCCCTTGCGGCCCTTGATCGTCACGGCGGCGATCTCGTCCTTGAACTTGCCGGCCTTCTGCGCGGCTTCCGCCTTGTTCTGCGAGGCAACGGCAAAGGCATCCTGCTCGTCGCGCGACAGCTGCCACTGCTTGGCGACGTTCTCGGCGGTGTTGCCCATCAGGTAATTGTAGAATGCATCGGTCAGCGCATCGTGCATCATGGTGTCGACCATGTTGGCGCCGCCCATTTTCACGCCATTGCGCAAATGCATCGCATGTGGCGCCAGCGACATCGATTCCTGCCCGCCGGCGACGATGATGTTGGCGTCGCCGTTGGCGATCTGCTGCATGCCGAGCGCGACCGCGCGCAGGCCCGAACCGCACAGCTGGTTGAGCCCCCAGGCCGTGGCTTCCTGCGGAATGCCCGCGGCCATCGCCGCCTGACGTGCCGGGTTCTGGCCCTGGCCCGCCGACAGGATTTGGCCGAGGATCACTTCGTCAACGTCTCCCGGCGCGACACCGGCGCGCTCGAGCGCTGCCTTGATGGCGACCGCGCCCAGATCATGGGCGGCGACGGAGGACAGAGCGCCGTTGAAAGACCCGACCGGGGTACGGGCGGCACTGGCGATAACGATAGAGCTCATGATGGATTTTCCCTGTCATGTGATGGTGAGAAGCTACCCGGAACGTGACCGAGCTTGATGATCCTGTCAAATGCCGGAACGTCGAAATTTTCATCCAATCGGTTTATTCAGGACCATAGTCTGATGTTTTGCGGCAGCCTTCGCCGCAACGCACAAAGGAATTGTCTTTGTGAACCATTTTCGCCTACAGTCTGGTCAACCAAATGAGGTTCAGGTCTGGGGAGACCTTTGAGGAGAGCAAATATGGCGAAGAACACCGGCACGATCACCATCAAGAAATATGCCAATCGCCGTCTCTACAATACGGGCACCAGCACCTATGTGACGCTCGATGATCTCGCCGTCATGGTCAAGAAGGGCGAGGATTTCATCGTCCTTGACGCCAAGAGCGGCGACGACATCACCCATTCCGTGCTGACCCAGATCATCTTCGAGCAGGAATCCAAGACCGGCAACACGCTGCTGCCGGTGTCCTTCCTGCGCCAACTTATCTCGATCTACGGCGACCAGTTGCAGATGGTGGTGCCGAGTTACCTCGAGCATTCGATGTCGGCCCTGACCGAACAGCAGGAACAGGTTCGGGAACAGATCACCAAATCCTTTGGCGACAATCCGGTGGCCCGCAACATCCAGTTGCCGATCCAGCTGGTCGAGGAACAGGTCCGCCGCAACACCGAGATGTTCCAGAAGGCGATGCAGATGTTTTCGCCCTTCGCGCTCGGCCAGACCGGGACATCCGGCGAGGCTCCGAAAAAATCGGACGCCTCCAAGGATATCGACGACCTCAAGTCCCAGCTCAAGCAGCTTCAGGACAAGATCAACTCCATCGACAGCTGACCTCAAAGTTCCGCGGCCTCGCCGGTCCGGGACAGTCGACATCCGCTGGGACCGGGTGGGCTGTCACCTGCCCGTCTATGGGAAGTCCGGCAGATGAAGCATAAATGCTCACCCATTGTTTCCTTTCCGGCGAAACAGCTTTGCCGCGGCAAAGCCGGCCAAAACGGTGGCGCAAACGGCAATTCAAGCCCTATAAGCGTCTGATCAGTTTCCTATATCGATTTGAAAGGCGCTCTCCATGACCGATCTCTCCCTGACCAAGGCACTCAAGATCATCAACTCGGCGCTGGCCAAGGGCAAGGAGCTCGGCCTCAAGCCATTGGCCGTAGTGGTGCTCGATGCCGGCGGCCACGTCAAAGCCTTCCAGCGCCAGGACGGCGCCTCGATGATGCGTTTCGAAATCGCCAGCGGCAAGGCCTATGGCGCGCTGGCCGTCGGCACCGGCTCCCGCTGGCTCAATACCCAGGCAGAAACCCGGCCGCATTTCCTTGAAGGCCTGTCGGCTGTGTCCGGCGGCAAGATTGTCGCGGTCCCGGGCGGCGTGCTGGTCCGCGACCGCAAGGGCGCGATCATCGGCGCGGTCGGGATCACCGGCGACACCTCCGACAATGACGAGATTGCGGCAATCGCCGGCGTCGAAGCTGCCGGCTACACGCCGGACGCCGGCTGAAGTGATCCCGGCGGTCGCCAGGCCGCCGGGTTACAACCCGATCGACACGTCCCGGCCCGCCGAGCGGATCGAAACCGAAAATCCGGCGATCACATCGACAAAAGCAATCACCATCAGGATGAAGAACACCTGGGTGGCCGCATCACGCACCAGCAGGAATTCCACCAGGAACCCGACAAACACGAACATCGACAGCATGTGGTCGATCACCGACCATGAACCGGTCCGCGTTGCCTTCAACACCTCGATGAACAGCAGCACCAGGGCGACAACGATCAGCAATTCGCCCAGGCTCATGGTCCATATTGCGCCCGACATCATCGGCAACGAGGTAATGGTCAGGCCCAGTCCTGCAACGCCGCCGCCAACCAATCCGATCATGACCAGATTATAGGCGATCAGCGGCACGATCATCAACGGTATGGCGGCGAGCATGGGGAATTCCTCGTGACTGCTTTTGGCGGCGCCAGCGGCAAGGCGGGATCAGTCCGCCAGCCGCAAGCCCGAAGCACAAGGTTTATTCGCTGGGCCTAAATTAATCAATCGCCCGAGGCATAGACCACAAGCAGATCCTTGGCATCGATCTGGTCGCCGGTCTTGACCAGAACCTCCGCCAGCACGCCGTCACGCTCGGCATGGATCGCCGTTTCCATTTTCATCGCCTCGATCGACACCAGCACATCGCCTGCCTTGACGTCCTGGCCAGAAGCCACGGCGACAGTGGAGACCACGCCCGGCATCGGAGCCGCGACATGGGCGTCATTGCCAATCTCCGCCTTGCGGCGCGCGGCTGATCCCGAAGCCCCGTGCGCCCGGTCGGGCACCTTGACCCGGCGCGGCTGGCCGTTGAGCTCGAAGAATACCGTGACCATGCCCTTGTCGTCGGGTTCGCCCTGGGCCAGATTCTGGACCACCAGCGTCTTGCCCTTCTCGATTTCGACGAACAGCTCGCCGCCAACCGGAATCCCGTAGAAATAGGCTGGTGTCGGCAGCATGCTGACCGGACCGTAGGTCTCGCTGGCCAGCGCGAAGTCGGTGAACACCTTCGGGTACATCAGGTAGGAGGCGAACTCGTTCTCGCTGACCTGGCGCTCGAGCTTGCCTTCGATCTCGGCCCGTTCGGCCTTGAGATCGGCGTCCGGCAAGAGTGAGCCGGGGCGGGCGGTATAGGCTTCCTCGCCCTTGAGCACCTTGGCCTGCAGCGGCTTCGGCCACCCGGCCGGCGGCTGACCGAGATCGCCGCGCATCATCGAAACGACCGAATCCGGGAAGGACACGTCCTTGGCCGGATTCTCGACATCGGCGACGCTGAGATCCTGGCTGACCATCATCAGCGCCATGTCGCCGACCACCTTCGACGACGGCGTCACCTTGACGATGTCTCCGAACATCTGGTTGGCGTCGGCATAGGCCTGCGCCACTT
>Ga0189291_100196_pt1 | contig 43035 bp, 30 predicted proteins | sample UW1redminimetaG_FD_130331 | JGI IMG/M metagenome (GOLD analysis project Ga0189291, IMG submission 130331) | Marine microbial communities from the Costa Rica Dome - UW179B-red mini metaG | ecosystem: Environmental > Aquatic > Marine > Oceanic > Photic zone | place: Costa Rica: the Eastern Pacific... | reverse complement strand
TCCCATTCACCATTCGAAAGTTCCAGAATATCTTGCAGTATTTGATAACCGTAACTATCACCTTTTGAAAGTATCGAAAGGATGAGTGGTTTTGAAGATGCGGCTTTTAGTTCTCTTGGAATCATAATCTTATTGTTTGGGATGCATACCTAATTCTGTTAGGTAAGTTGCAAAATATTTAAATTCCTACCAATAAAATTTTACATAGCTGCTTAAAGGCTGACTTATTATCATTAAAAACAATGGCTAAACGAGTTGTAAATAGTTAACTTCTATTCACGATGGCTAGAGTACATCTACTCACACAAACCAGCTTCCCATTGCCATCTTCAATTCTGGTTTCCCAAACATGAATTCTAGATCCCTTTTTTACAGGTGTGGAAATACCACGAACTATTCCACCTTCCTTTACCGATCTGATGTGATTTGCATTGATTTCAACACCTACAGCTGTCTTATCTATTCCATCCAGAGAAAACCAGGCACCCAAAGAAGCAATTGTTTCTGCAAGAACTACAGACGCTCCACCATGTAGAATTCTGAAAGGTTGTACCGTGTTTTCATTAACAGGCATAGTTGCAATTACCTTGTCTATTCCAATATGCTCAAACTCAATTCCAACCGCATGTCCCATATCTTGTTTAGACGAATTGAAGTAAAATTTCGCCTTTTCTTTTAAAGAATTTTCGATAAACATAAATTAGCGTTTGATTAACAGTGTTAAGTTAGTGAAATTGAGCAAAGAAAGCGCTTTTAAATGTAAGTGGAAAGTGTTACTTACCAAAGAGTGATAAATAAGCTTTTTAAATTATGAAATACGATGCCGAAATAGTCCCGAATATCATTGAAGCGGGCATAAAAAAAAATAAGACAGGAATTTTCTCTGCGGTAAAACGTAATGGAGAGTGGATCGAAACGTCTATCGAAGAGTTTAAAACTAAATCAAGGAATTTAGCTCTGGGATTGTACAAACTTGGAGTTAGAAAGGGAGATCGAGTTTCTATTCATTCTGAAAACAGTACGGAATGGTTGATATGTGATCAGGCAGTGATTTCTATTGGGGCTGTAAATGTGGCAGTTTACACAACTCAGCCTTCCGATCAGATCAAATACATCCTTGAAAATTCTGAAGCCAAGGTTCATATTGTATCTGACGACGAGATGTTTGCAGAGACAAAACCATTGATGAAAGAGATCACGACGGTAGAAGCGATCATTTCTATTCAACCTTCTAAACACAAAAAGCTCAAAGGATTTGAAGAAGTGATGCAAATGGGAGCAGAGCTTAATAAAAGTGAGCCTGATCTTCTAGAAAAGCTTAAGTCAGAGATAGAGCCTAATGACCTGGCAAATATAAACTATACTTCTGGAACCACTGGAGTCCCAAAAGGAGTAATGCTATCTCATAACAATTTAGCTTCTAATGTATTGGCATCAAATGAACGAATGGCATATAGTGCCGATGATGCTAAAGATCCAAAGATACTTTCTTACCTGCCTTTGGCTCACATGCTGGAACGAATTGCGTCCTATATTTATATCTACACAGGTGTGCCTGTATACTATATTGAGGATGTAAATGAGATCAAAACTGATTTCATAACTGTTAAGCCTATCTACTTTTCTACAGTTCCAAGACTATTAGAAAAGATTATGGCAGGCTTAAAAGTGAGGGGGCAGGAGTTATCAGGACTTAAAAAACAATTGTATTATTGGGCTATAGATCTTGCTGAAAATTATGAACCTGAAAATCCGCCATCAGGATTAGAGAAATTGAAATTCAAGATTGCAGACAAGGCAGTATATTCCAAAATTCGAGAAGGATTAGGTGGAAACCTTATCGGAATGATGGTAGGAGGAGCTGCTTTAGCTCCGCCTGTAATGCGATTTTTTAATGGAATCGGGTATAAATGTGGTCAAGGTTATGGTTTGACAGAAACATCACCGGTTGCTACAGGAAGTATGGCAGATTGGATAAGGATTGGCTCAGCAGGTCTTCCAATTACAGATGTTGAAATCAAGATAGCTGATGACGGAGAGATATTGATTAAGGGTCCGAACATCATGCAAGGCTATTACAAACTCCCTGAAAAAACAAAAGAAGTGTTTACAGAAGATGGTTGGTTTTGTTCAGGTGATATAGGATATCTGGATGAAGATGGTTGGTTATTTATCACCGATAGAAAAAAATCTATGTTCAAACTTTCTACCGGGAAATATGTAGCTCCACAACCTATTGAAAATGCGTTGGTAAATAACGGGTTCATTGATCAGGCGATGGTGGTTGGTGCTGAAGAAAAATTCTGTGCTGCTATTATTATTCCTGATTGGAAAAACATGGAGAAAAGATTTGAACGATTTGGTTACATCCTTCCGGGTGAAAATCCAACGGAAAGCGAACATGTTATCTCAAGAATTCAAAAGGAAGTGGATAAAGTAAACAAAAAGCTACCGCACTGGGAAAAGATCAAAAAATTTAAACTGCTTGAAGAACCGTTCTCAATCGAAAAAGGTGAACTCACTGCCAAAATGAGCATCAAAAGAGCGGGAGTGATGAAGAATCATAAAGAATTAATTGAAAGTATTTATCAAGATTAAATTATGAGTGTTAACAACAGAAGAATTAGAAAAGTAGCAGTTTTAGGTTCCGGAGTAATGGGAAGTCAAATTGCTGCTCATTGTATTAATGCCGGACTTGAAGTGGTTTTATTGGATTTAAAAAGTGATGATCCCAAGCGACCAAATAAAACTGCCGAAGAGAGTATTCAGAAAATCCTGAAAATGAAGCCCGCACCATTTGGTCTTCCTGAATTTGCTCAAAGAATTACCCTCGGTAATTTCGAAGATGACTTCGATCTGCTAAAAGAAGCCGACTGGATTTGTGAAGTAATTATCGAAAGAATGGATATCAAAAAAGGCATGATGTCCAGAATTGAAAAGGTTCGTAAACCGGATACGATAGTAAGTTCGAATACATCAGGTTTGCCTATTACTGAAATAGGAGAAGATTGCGGGAAGGAATTCAAAGAACACTTTTTAGGAACTCATTTCTTCAATCCTCCGCGATATATGAAGTTACTCGAGATTATTCCTACTAAATATACATCGAAGGAAATAGCTTGTTTCATGCACGGTTTTTGCGAACGGGTTCTCGGAAAGGGCGTCGTACTTTGTAAAGACACTCCAAACTTCATTGCAAACAGAGTGGGGATTTTTTCGATCGGAAGTATGATGCCGTATTTCTTTAATGGGGATTTCCGAGCAGAGGAAATAGATCTGTTGACCGGAACATTAACAGGCTATTCCAAAGCAGCTACCTTCAGAACCGGAGATATGGCAGGTTTGGATGTAACTTTGCATGTCGCTAATAATATTATTCCTTCCATTCCGGATGATGAAAAGAAGGATGTATTTGATCTACCGGATAAGTTCAAGAAAATGGTTGAATCAGGAAAGATCGGGAATAAAGCAGGGAAAGGGTTTTATACCAAAGTTCAGGAAAATGGTAAAACTGAATATAAAGTGATCAATCCTGAAACACTGGAATATGAGTCTCAAAAGGAACTGGAAGATCCGGCTTTAGCTGAAGCAAAGAAGATCAGAAATACGAAAGAGCGATTAAAGTTTTTGGCTTTTCACGATAGTAAGATCGGTCAATTTATTTGGGAAACACAGCGCGAGGTGTTGCTATATGCCGCGAACAGAGTTCCTGAAATCTCAGATAATCCACAAGATGTAGACCGTGCGATGAAATGGGGATTTAATTGGGAACTGGGACCATTCGAGCGATGGGATGCTCTAGGAATGGATGCAGTTATCGAAAGAATCGAAGAAGAAAATATTGAGATTCCATTACTGATAACAGAAATGAAGAATGCAGGATTTGAGACTTTCTATAAAGATGGAAAAGTATATGATCCGATTTCTAAATCCATGAAAGAAGAGAATCCATCAGCTGCCGGAGAAATAAAAGTAACTGCTCTTAAAAAAGAAAAAGCAGCGGTAATGGAAAATGATTCGGCTGCACTTTATGATATGGGAGATGGTGTAGCTTTATTCGAATTTAAAACAAGAAATGCTACGCTGGGATTTGAGCTAGTTCAATCTTTGGAAGAATCGCTGGAGTTAGTAGCCAAAGACTTCAAAGCGATGGTAATCGGCCATGATGGAGATAACTTCGCGTTCGGAGCAAATCTTATGGAAGCTATGCAAGCCAACGAATCCGGAGATTGGGATAAAGTAGTTGCTGCAGTTACAAATTTTCAAAGAACAGCAGTTGCATTACGTTACGCTCCATTTCCTGTTGTCGCAGCTCCATTTGGAAGAACATTGGGAGGAGGAACAGAATTTTGTTTGTACTCAGATAAGATCGTTGCCCATCATGAATTGTATATGGGACTAGTAGAAGTCGGTGTTGGATTGATTCCTGCCGGTGGCGGAAGTACCGAATTGCTGAAACGAGGAATGAATAAACTGGAAGAAGACGCTGATCCGCTTCCATTTATCCGAGAAGCCTTTAAAACCATGGGAATGGCAAAAGTATCCGATAGTGCTCATAAAGCTCGCGAGCTTGGATTCTTGAAAGACTCAGATAACATTGTAATGAATAGAGATCTTCAATTAGCAGTAGCAAAAGAAGAGGCGATTTCTATGGTAAAGGCCGGGTATCAACCTCCTGCTAAAACAGATGTTAATGTACTTGGAGAAACCGCACTTTCTGCTATGAAACTGATGCTTTATGTAATGCATGAATCAAAATTTATTACCGATTACGACAAAGTAGTTGTTGAAAGATTGGCATTCGTGCTTGCCGGAGGAGATTTGAGTGAGCCGCAGAAAGTTCCGGAAGATTATCTATTGAAATTAGAACGCGAAGCGATTCTGGATTGCTTAAAAGATGACAGAACAATAGCCAGAATGGAAAACATGTTGAAAACGGGAAAACCCTTAAGAAATTGATTAATTATGAATGTTGAATTTTGAATGAGAACATTCATAATTAATAATTCAAAACTAAAAATTTTATGAAAGAAGCATACATCGTAGCAGCAACACGAACAGCTTGTGGTAAAGCTAATAAAGGATCGCTTCGATTTACTCGACCTGATTCTATGGGCGGAGCTGTGATAAAAGAACTTTTGAACAGAACTCCCGGAGTTAGTCCGGAGATGATTGAAGATGTTATCATGGGCTGTGCATTTCCGGAAGCATCGCAAGGATTGAACGTAGCCAAACAAATCGCAGCACTCGGAGGATTGCCGGACGAAGTTCCGGGAGTAACTGTGAATAGATTTTGTTCATCAGGATTACAGACTATTGCGATGGCTGCAGAAAGAATTATGGTCGGTGCCGCTGATGTAATTGTAGCCGGTGGAGTTGAGTCAATGTCTTTAGTTCCGATGGGTGGAATGTCTGTTCAGCCAAATCCGGAACTCGTAGAAAATAAGCCTGAGTTATATATTAGCATGGGATTAACGGCTGAAAATGTAGCCAATAAATATGGTGTTAATCGGGAAGATCAGGATGCATTTGCTTATCAAAGTCATCAAAGAGCCATATCAGCGTGGGAAAATGGAAAATTTGATTCTCAGATTACTCCAATAGAAGTCGTTGAAAAGAAAATAAGTGCAGATGGTGAGATCATTGAAGAGAAGTTCACATTCAAACAAGATGAAGGTCCCAGAGCAGATACAAGTAAAGAAGTATTAGCAAAACTAAGAGCTGTTTTTAAAGCGGGAGGATCAGTAACAGCAGGAAATTCCTCTCAAATGAATGACGCAGCTGCCGGAGTGATTGTAATGAGCAGAGAAAAAGTAAAGGAATTAGGATTGACTCCAATCGCAAGATATGTTGGATTTGCAGTTGCGGGAGTTCCACCTGAATTAATGGGAATCGGTCCTGTAGAAGCCATTCCAAAAGTGCTAAAGCAAACAGGATTAAAGCTAAACGACATTGACCTTATCGAATTAAATGAGGCATTTGCAGCTCAATCGCTGGCAGTAATTCGGGAGCTCGGCATAGATCAGGAAATCACCAATGTGAATGGCGGCGCAATTGCTATGGGGCACCCATTGGGTTGTACCGGCGCAAAATTAACTGCTCAAATTCTACATGAAATGCAGGCAAGAAAATCAAAATACGGAATGGTTACCATGTGTATAGGTGGCGGAATGGGTGCTGCCGGTATATTTGAGAATTTAAACTGAGGTGAGTTCGTTTAAAATTGAACCAATCAGAATTAAAAGTCATTCCACGGCGTATGCCTGGAATCTGGATTGCTTTATAATTTAGGAATAATAATTTCATAGCATAATCTAGATTCCTGCCTTAGTAGGAATGACCAGAAGCTATTACTGTGTATAATCTGTTTTTAATATCAAATTCAAATTAAACTAAAGAATAACATGTTTACTAAAGATACTCTTTCAGGGAAAACAATTTTAATTACAGGAGGCGGGAGCGGTCTTGGACTGGCCATGGCTAAAGGTTTTGCTGAAAGCGGAGCTAATATTGCCATTTGTGGAAGAACGGAAGAAAAGCTCCAAAAAGCTACCAAAGAAATCAAGGAAGCGGGAGAATCAACTGAAGCAAGATATTATATATGTGATGTACGAGATCATGGAGCGGTAACAAAAATGGTTTCCGAAATCACCAAAGACTTCGGATCGATGGAAGGTTTGGTGAATAATGCAGCCGGGAATTTTTTATCAGCATCAGAAGATCTCACACCAGGAGGGTTTAAAGCAATTGTGGATATAGTACTTCATGGTAGTTTCAATTGCACTCATGCTTTTGGAAATTACTTAATTGATAACGAGAAGGAAGGATCCATTCTGAATATTGTTACTACCTATGCAGAAAGCACCGGATGTGCATTTGTTCTTCCATCAGCCTGTAGTAAAGCGGGAGTTTTGGCAATGACCAGATCATTAGCTTTTGAGTGGGCGGAATATGGAATTCGGGTAAATGCAATAGCTCCCGGACCGTTTCCAACCAAAGGGGCTTGGTCGCGATTGGTTCCGGATAAACTAATTGAAAAGAAGTTCATAAATAAAATTCCAATGAAGAGATATGGAGAGCATAAAGAACTGGCTAATTTGGCGACTTTCCTGATGTCTGATATGGCACTGTACATGACCGGTGAAAGTGTAGTAATAGATGGAGGAGAAAGGCTTCAGGCAGGTCAATTTAATTTCATAAGCGATTTGATGTCCAGAAAGAAATTAAAAAAAGCGTTTAAAGCTATGAAGCCGAAGTAAGGATTATATTTGATCGTTTTTATCAGGAGAATAAAGTTAATCGTTGCTCCACTTTTTGAATTTGTTGTGCAAGTTGAATAGCATCATAACTTGAATAGGCTGGTTCAGAATTAAGCTGAATGGATTTTAAAAATAAAAGAGCTGCTTTTTCTGCAGCTTGGGCCGGATCAAAAGCCTGTTTGCCAAAAAACAAATGAGCGCCTTCATTTAACCTACCCCGACGTATGGTTTGAGAAGGTACATTACAATCAAGAACTTCGATTTTATTACAGGCTAGTCTTTGGTGCACTGTTTCTTGAGAAGAAGCATAAATGACAATTGATGCAGTAGAGCCATTATCAAACCGTAAAAATAAATGAATAGATATTGGATTATTCTGATCAAGATAGACGGATTGAGCTTCTATATGATGAATTCCTGTGTCAATCCATTTTATACAGAGGCCAAGCTCATCGATCCAAAGGTTTCTAAATTCATTAATCGGATCAACCAGCGAAGAACGGTTTACATATCGTGTAAAATGAAGTAGCTGTGGGCGGTGCATTACATCCATCATCCATTGAGTAGCAGGTGCCAATGATGGCCAATGTGAAAACTGAACTTTTACTCCTGATTCTTTGGTAGCTCGATGAATTCTTTCCAGTTTTAGAACGTCGGTAGGTTGTTTTGCTATTAGAAAACAATTATACCCATTCTGAACTGTTTCTAACAGGGCATCTAAGTTTGACGTTGAATCATCAAGAATTAAACACGCATCTACTTCGTCAAGATCTTTAATAGTAGGAACAAGATTGACTTCGCTTACAATGCCATGGGGACGTAAGTGTTTTTCCCAAGCTACAGTTCTGGTAGCATCTCCAACAATACCAACTTTCATAACAAATAATTTAAGTTGGTATAAGATGCTAATGCAAAACTAATTAAACAAGAAAAGGCTCCTATGAAGAACATAAGAACCTTTAAAAATTATAAAATTAAGGGTCAATCGGGCATTACAATAGCAAGTATAAAATACGCAAAAATGGCGAATCCGTAACTAAAAGCTAGAACTACAAATAGGATTCGTACAATTGTTGGATCCCATCCAAGATATTCGGCTAGACCGGAACAAACTCCGGCGAGCATTTTATCACTTCTGGATTTCCTTAATTTTGCTGGCATAACTTACAAATTTGGTTATAATCAATTAGTAGTTACGCAGATAATTTAAAGAAGTTTCAAAAAATCGAAATTAAATTACAGTTATTTCTATTTCGGGTTGGCCATATCCTACAAATGAAACTACAAAGGTATAAGTGCCTATATCCAAACCTGTGAACGTTGCAATGCCTTCGTTATTTGTAGCTGTACCTATTGAGCTATCTTTTATTTTAACCGTTGCTCCTACCAAAGGTTCATATCCGTTGGAAATTTTTACTTTAACAGCACCATTTGAAGATTCAAGCGTCTCGATTTTCATCGGGCGAGGAGGAGGTGGTGGCAATTCGTTAGAGTTATCAGAAGATTGCTTAAATTCAGAGTTACTTAATTTAAACAAAATTGGTAAAGACATCTGCACGGCAACATTTCTGCCTCTTTGCTTGCCTGGTGTAAATTTAGCTTGGCTAATAACTCGTAAAGCCTCTTCATCACAACCGCCGCCAATACCGCGAATTACTTTAGGATTTACAACATCTCCATTTTTATCTACAATAAATTGAACAGTAACCCTTCCTTCAATACCTGCACGAATAGCTACAGGAGGGTAAAGCACTTTACTTTGTAATCCAACTTGTCCACCCTGTAGTTCAGGCATATTTTCAACGACTACAAATAGTTCTTCATTACTAAACTCTCTGTTATTAATAGATTGTTCGGGAATTAATTTTGATTCGTAACTACCATCTTGTAAATCTGAATAAGAAAAGGTGCGATATATAAACGAAACTGCTTTTCTGTTAGAAAAGTGCTTTACCCAGATATCACCACGCTCTTCCAGAAAATTCTGAGATGCATTTTCTAGTTGAACATTTAATTGATTTACTGTAAAATCAATTTTCTTATTCTTTACAGTTCCCGAAAGTGTTGCTCCGTCAAAGCGTTGGGTAGAAAACACAAAAACTCCATATTCTCCAGCTCCAATAGAGATGCCACTGAGTGCATTTATTTCCCGCTGGTTTCCAAAATTGGCTTCATTAAATACTTCTTTACCATTTATTGTGATTTTAGGGTTATCCATTTTTAATTTCATTGTTCCTAGTTCTTCAGTAGTAAGTGAATTACTAGTCTGCAAGTCAGAACATGCAATGGGTGCGATTACTATTAAGGTTATAGTTAACAAGAGAAGCAAACTTCGTTTATAAGATGTCTGATGCATTTTATGATGTTTCATAGTTTCGATTCTTTGTTTTAACGTTGACTGTTTCACTGCCATACTCACGGTAAAATTTCCGTATTCTTTATTTAAAGGAATAAGCTCAAGTAGTAAGTTGGCATATTTTTTTGGATGTATATCAGAAGTATTGAGTACTTCCTGATCACATGAAATTTCTCTGAAAGTCTCAATATCCCTATAGCCTATCTTAATAAGTGGATGAAACCAAAAAAGAGACTCAATCACAGATAAAGCGAGTTGTAATAGATAATCACCTCTGCGTATATGAACTAACTCATGCTGAATTGCCATATTTAATTTTTCTTTGTCTTCTCTTATCTTTTCCGGAAGAACAATGATTGGATTTTTCCAGCCGAAAGTAAAAGGAACCAAAGGATGGCTATGAAAAGCTACTGAAACAGAGCCATCTTTTAATCCGCTCGTAAATTCTGTATTAGTTAGTGGTTCGTTAGGTAACTGACTATGTAATCTTCTTAACTGTACATAATTGACCACAAGTTTGATCAATAGTATTGAAGCTCCCAGCACAATTACAGAAGATATAAGACCAATAAGAAAGTTCACTTCAAACCAGGGAATTGTAGATTCAGTTGTGGCGGCGTCTACAGTTTTATAAATAGCGGGTAAGGGGTTTTCAACTACGAATACCGGTGTATTAAATTCTGCAGAGGCAGAGAAAAAAGTATAAAATTGCAAAACTATTGCAGAAGCAATGCCTATTGGTAATGCCAATAAAGTGGCAACACGGATATGGTATTGATATAGTGGGTTGATCGATTTTCTTATTCTTAGTACAAAGAAGATCAAAGAGGCAATACACGACCAAATTAAAACAGGAAACCAGATAACTTCAGCACTTGAAGCTCCTAATTGTTGAATTGTATCAAAGAAAGTTCTCATGACTCATCCTCCATCTCATCAATAAGTTTCTTGATTGCCTGTAAATCTTCATTATTCAAATTCTCAGCCTTTACCAACGTTTGTACAAGAGCAGATGGAGAACCTTTGAAGACTTTGCTAATAAGGTTATTAATTAAACTGAACTGAACACTTTCAGGTTCAATAGCGGCGCTGTATACATAAGTAACACCCTGTTTTCTGTATTTAAGAAACCCTTTATCGTTAAGGTTTTTCATAATAGTCATAACAGTGGTATAAGCTACCTTCCTGTTTTCCAGAATTTTTTCCTGTACTTCAGCTACAGTTGCTTCGCCTAGTTCCCATACATGATGAAGGATTTCCATTTCGCTTTCGCCTAGGGGAGTAAGTGATTTTTTCATGAGTATTTTGTTAGTTAATTTCTTCTACTAATATAATAGTATTTAATACTAAGTCAATAGTATTCCGAAAAAAATATGAAAAAAAAGGCAGATGTATTAAATCTGCCTAAAGAATTAGAAAAAAAGGTATTAAACTATGGGAGCCCATTCAAATTTTGGATCACCAAACTTCTTTAAAGTTCGATAATGGGAAGCAACAGCTTCACTGAAAGTGTCGTGGCAGTTATAAGGGATTCCAAATTCGTTGGCTACTTCTTCTATTATCGGGCTTATTTTTGGATAATGAACACTACATACTTTTGGGAATAGATGATGTTCAATTTGATAATTTAATCCACCTATGTACCATGAAAGCAGCTTATTTCGACGAGCAAAGTTATTGGTAGTGAACATCTCATGAATAACCCAGTGATTCTCAATCATATTCTCTTCATTAGGGATAGGATGTGTCGTTTCTTCTACTACATGAGCCAGTTGAAAGATAACTCCCAGTATTAGCCCTGCAGTTAAGTGAACCGATAAAAACCCTATCAGCAGTTGCCACCAGGTTATATCTAAAATCATCAATGGTATTACGATAGCGTATGTATAATAAATAACTTTTGTTAAAATAAGAGTTATCCATTCTTTTACAGGATGCTTTTTGTTTTCATAAGGTCCTAATTCGGGTTTAAAGAAATACCAATAATCCTTTATAAAAACCCAAAAAATAGTAGCAAAGCTATAAGCAGGAAAAGCTAACACATGTTGCAAGCGATGGACTGGTTTATGTTCGGAATGAGGAGATAAACGAATAAACTCAGCTACTTCAAGATCTTCATCATGGCCATGTATATTTGTATAAGTATGATGAATTATATTGTGGGTAATCTTCCATATATACCCGTTTGCGCCAACAAAATCGAAAGAAAGCCCAATTAAATAATTGATTTTATTATTGGATGAATAAGCGCCATGTAGAGCGTCATGTGCAACCGAAAAACCAATCCCTGCCAGTCCAATTCCCATTATAAAGCACAATAACCACATCAAACCAAGTGATAATTGTCCGGATATAATCAGAGCGTAAGAACCAAAATATATCCCGAGAATAATAAAGGTTTTAAAAACCATAGAGGCATTAGCATTTCGAGATAATTTATTCTCATTGAAATACTTATTTACTCTTTCCTTTACTGTTTTACTGAATTCTCGATCAATCTTATTATTGAATGTTACTTTTTCAGCCATAATTATTTTAGTTACCTCAAAATACTGAATATCGATTCAGTGATTATTTCAAGTCTACAATTTAATTCTAATTAATCTAAAAACCTTAGAACTTAATTTCTGTAATATCATATTTTAAATTTCAACAAAAATACGTATTTACATTAAAATATAGCTATTTAGATATGAAACAAGATTATAAATTACTGATAGTAGCAACAATTGGGGTAGGTGGAGCATTCCTAGTTCCGGCATTATTAGGAGAATATTGGTTAGGGTTTATATTGGCACTAATAGGTTCTGCGATATTTCTTGGAATGGTGTATAGATTTGGAAGTAGTAGGTTTAAAAAACAAAACTCAAAAAAGACTACACTAACATTCTTCTCACTCCTGATTGTTAGTTCCAGTTTAATTTTTGCCTTTGACTATTACAAGGCAAATTTCCAAAAGGAATTACTAAGAGAAATAAGAGTGACAATAGATACCGGAGTGATACAATCTGAAATCAGAACAGAGCTATTGGAAGTTTTCAGAGAGTATCAGTTATCATCAAAGCAAGAAAATGCTTCTATTGTACAACTAGCTATGGATTTTTTTGGAAAGCGTTTAGTTGAGGCCAATAAACTCAAGCCTGAGAATGAGGACTTGGAAAAGGATTTCACCTTTCTTTTCCAGGAAAATTCTGATGTGGATAGTTTTTCAATTTATTCTATTGCTGAGCATTCAAAAAGCTGGGATAAGAAATTTGAAAACCGGAATGGATCAGTAGGTAAACTTCAAACCAAAACAACGGTATCAAAAGGAGGAGTAAGTCATGAAAGAGAAAACTAATAATTGGCTGCCATGGCTTTCGGCACTGTTAATAGGGATAATAATTGCTGCTTTATTAACCTTTATATCAAGCTCACTTTCGTTGTCCAGAACTTCCGCTATGCTTATTCCAAATTCTGTTCCTTCTAATCAATTAGTTTGGATATCCACTATTGAATCAATCAATGAGTTTTCCGGTGAAAATAGTCAGTCACATTTTTATAAAGGAGCTCTAGTCGGTATAACTATTAGCATTTTACTCATGTTCGTAATTATTCCTTTTATTTATGTTAAAGGAACGCTTCAATCAGAAGATAAAGAAAATCCTAGCCCGCTCTGGTATGTAGGTAGTGCATTCATGTTAATGGTTACTATTCTTCCTGTTATTATAGGATCTTTAAGCATTTACAGATATCAAAATGTGGAAGAGAGATCGGTGTTTAGCAGAACTCAAGATAATATGAGGCTGGAATTGATGGACGTTTCTTTTACGGCCGCAGAACAAATTCTTGAACTTGATGATATTTCAAAACTTTCCGGAGTATCAGCTGAAATTTTAGGACAATTGAAAAGCTCGGAGTATCAATTTATGTTGGTGACCAACCCCGCAGATTCTTCTATAGCAATTACTATTTCTTCTGAAGAAATAAAAGATTTTAAAACGACTACAACTATTAAGCCATACTCTGAGGAAATATTCACCTATAACAGGTCTTTTTAATATGTATGGAATTTCATAATTGAGCATTTGGTTATTCAAATGCCTATGAAAAATATAAACAGTTACCGAAAATTTTCCAGAAACGATAATGACCCAAATAAAGACGGAGACTATGTTCTTTATTGGATGCAGATCAATCGTAGATTCCAATATAATTACGCTTTAGAATATGCAGTAGCATGGGCGAATAAACTAGGAAAACCACTTCTTATTTACGAAGGATTATCAATAGAATATCCTTGGGCTTGTGATAGGTTTCATACATTTATTATGCAAGGAATGAAGGAAAATCTGGATTATACTGATTCGAATAACTTTAATTACTACAGTTTTGTAGAATCGGAGATTGGTGAAGGAAAAGGTTTATTTTATCGATTAGCTGAAAATGCTTGTACTGTTATTTCTGATGAATATCCTGTATTCATTATCAAGAAACACAATGAACGGGTAGCTGATAAAATTAAAGTGCCGTATATCACGGTAGACTCCAATGGAATAATTCCACTTGGGGTCACAGAAAAAGATCCTTATTCAGCGTATCTGTTCAGAAAGATCATGCAGAAGCACTTTAAAGAAGGGTTTACTAATCCACCAAAGAAAGATCCTATTGATGATCTCGAGAATAAATCTAAAGTGGAGTTGCCAAAAACATTTCTGGATCAATACCCAAAGGCAGATGAAATGTTGAATGACATCTTATCCAGTATTTCAAAATTAGATATTGATCATAATGTTGGGGTAATTGATATGAATGGAACCCGACAAACAGCACTCGGAAAAATGGGACAGTTTATAGGTCACAGTTTGCTAGAGTATGATGAAAAAAGAAATCACCCGGATGAAAAGAAAACAAGCGGCTTGAGCCCGTGGTTACATTTTGGTAAAATCAGTGAATATGAAATTGTAAAAGCAGCTCTGGATCATCAGCCAAAAGGATGGAGTTTAGATGAACTGACTCCAAATGGTGGAAAAAATAGTGGCTTTTTTAATGTTGATCCAAACATTGAGAGCTTTCTGGATGAAGTGATTACATGGCGGGAAGTTGGATTCCACTTTGCTCATCATGTAGATAATTATGATGAATTTGAGTCGTTGCCGAATTGGGCAAAAATAACCATGGAAGAGCACAAAGATGATGTTCGGGAATACGTTTACACGTTGGAAGAATTTGAGCAGTCTAAAACGCATGATGAACTTTGGAACGCCGCCCAAACGCAGTTAAGAGAAGAAGGAATCATTCACAACTATCTACGGATGTTGTGGGGAAAGAAAATTATTGAATGGACTCGAGATCATAGAACAGCACTAGAGTTCATGATCGAACTAAATAATAAGTATGCTATTGACGGTAGAGATCCGAACAGCTATTCCGGTATATTTTGGTGCTTTGGAAGATTTGATCGAGCATGGCAGGAAAGGGAGATATTTGGGAAGCTTCGATATATGACCAGCCAAAGTACACGGAAGAAAGTCAGGCTAGATCAATACCTTGGTAAATACGGAGATCAAAAATCGCTTTTATGATAGAAACTATTACCCATATATTTTAAGATTGAGATTTCTGATCTGGTTTTTGTGATTTTTGCTTATCAATAACATATATTGTACATATTTTAAATAATCCTATTCAATGGATCTCTTTCAAGATAAAAATGCTTCGTCGTTTAAGGTAAACGAGCCAAAGAACAGCTTTTCAAACGAACCGCTTGCGACCAGAATGCGTCCTCAATCTCTAGAGGAGTTTGCAGGACAGGAGCATTTAGTTGGTGAAGGAAAGATGCTCCAGCGCATGATTGAAAGTGGAATTATTGGCTCATTGATCTTTTATGGTCCGCCCAGTTCAGGAAAAACTACGTTAGCGCACGTTATTTCTAAAGAGATAAAGGCGAGTTTTAAAGTCATTAATGCAGTTTTGGATGGAATTAAAGAGCTTCGCACTGTAGTTGAGCAAGCCGAAAAGTTGAAGAAATTGAATGGAAGAAAAACCATTCTTTTTGTAGATGAGATCCATCGTTGGAATAAAGCTCAGCAGGATGCGCTACTCCCACATCTCGAATCCGGGATTATTACGTTAGTTGGTGCAACTACTGAAAACCCATTTTACTCATTAGTAAATCCGTTGCTTTCAAGATGTCAGTTATTTGAGCTTTTTCCACTTACTGTTAAAGATGTAAGAAGGATGTTAGATAGAGCTCTTGCAGATGAAGAAAGAGGATTGGGTAACAAACGCATTAAAGCTGAAGCAGCAGCTCTGGATCATTTAGCAGATTATGCAGGAGGAGATGTTCGCAATGCCCTGAATGCGTTAGAAGTTGCAGTGCTAACCAGCAAGAAGAATGCAGAAGAAGAAATACACATTACTAAAGAAATTGCCGAAGAAAGCATTCAAAGGAGAAATGTTCGATACGATCGAACCGGAGACGAGCATTATCATTATGCTTCTGCATTTATAAAATCGCTCAGGGGTTCCGATACTGATGCATCATTGTATTGGATGAATGCCATGCTTGAAGGAGGAGATGATCCAAATTTCATCTTCCGAAGGTTGCTTATTTTTGCGAGTGAAGATGTAGGAATGGCAGAGCCAAATGCTATCACTATTATCAACTCTTGCCAAGAAGCCTTTATGAAAACCGGAATGCCGGAAGGGATGTACTTTTTATCACATGCGTGTACTTATTTAAGTATCTGTCCTAAGAGTAACAGCACAAAAGGGATTTTCGAAGCTGCAAAAGAAATCAGAGAGAGGGGAGTAGGCTCAGTTCCCTCTTATTTGAAAGATAGAACAGCAAATAAGTTATCATCTAAATATTTGGATACAGAAAATGCTTCCAAAGATTATAAATATCCGCATAGGTTTGACGGGAATTGGGTCGAGCAAAAATACTTACCTGATGTTCTTAAGAATAAAAAGTTTTATGAGCCTGGGAAAGAAGGGAGAGAAGGGTTGTTGATCAAAAGACTAAATGAAATCAAAAGAAAATCAGAAAATTCATGACGCTTTTTTTTGGTTAGGAATCGAGAAGTGAAAAGTAGTTCCTTTATCAGGTTCGCTTTCAACCCAAATTTTTCCGTTATGTCTTTCGATCATTTCTTTGCAAAGACTAAGGCCTAATCCAGTCCCTTTTTCTTCAAGAGTTCCTCTGGTACTTACATAAGAACCCATTTTAAACAATTTCGGAATTTTATGTTTTTCTATTCCTACTCCAGTGTCAGAGATGGAAATTACCGTATTCTCTTTTACTTTTTTTGTAGAAATCTTAATACTTCCATTCGAAGGTGTAAATTTTAATGCATTTGAAAGCAAATTTCTTAATATGGTTTTTAATCCATTAGGATCTGCAAGTATTGTTATATCAGTATCTACTTTCTCAACGGTAATATGTTTTTTTTGCTGATGTTCTTGAAGAAGTGCAATGGTTTCATTTACGAAGTGATCCAAATTATTTTCTTCGGGTTTCATTTCCAGTTCACCGGTTTGGCTTGCAGCCCAATCCAGTAGGTTTGAAAAAAGAGTACTAGTTTGAATTGCAGTCTCTGTGATCATATCGCTGAATTCCACCACATTTTCTGTACTTCCTTTGGATGCAGAATTCTTGATCATCTGGCTTAGCCCTGTTATTCCCATAAAAGGAGATTGAAGGTCATGTGCCAGAATAGAAAAAAGTTTGTCTTTTGTTTTAACAAGAGATTGTAATTCTTCTTGCTTATTATTTAGCTCGGTATTCTTAATCTTTAGATTCAATATAAGTGAGTCAGTTTTTTCTGTGCTATCCTCCAATGTTTTTAATAAATAAAGAATCACATAAATATAGCCTATCAAAACCATTACAATGGTTCCTGAAGAATTCGATAAAAATTGATCGTTACTTATGTATAGGATAATTCCGAATTGGATCAGATATATTAAAGTGCTGAATAGAAACATTCTTTTATGAATGGTAAGCCCCAAAAGAGGCATAATTACCCAATAGACCAATGAGTTTCTCATATAAAAGGAAGAAAAATCAGGCTCATTAATTTGAAGAAATGGGGCTACAATGAGGTTGATCAAAAGCGTTAAAGCAAAAAGAGATAAAGCAATCTCAGCTTTCGGCTTTGCCAGCAAATGATAAACCAATGCTAAAGTCGTTAGTACAATACACGAATAGTTAAGAAGAGTAACTTCATAAGCTGTTGGAAATAACAGAATATCTGTTGCATAGCCTACTAAGCCTACAATCCCGATTACAGAGACTATTCTTGGATCTTTTAAAAAAAGATTCTCCATGTACCTTATTTTATTGACGTGCTTTTATTTTAAGAGGCACGCTTTTCGAAATGAAACCTTATTATAGCGTCGATAATCGTGAATTCTTTGCTAAATTAAAAATCTTAAGAAATAGTTTTATATCTATGAATGATATATTTCTATTTATGTTATAGAGTTAAATCAAATCGTTATATGGATATCAAAATAATCAGTAGTACGGATAGACCTAATTCTTGGGCACTTAAGGTTTCAAACTATGTAGCAACCCTTTATAAAAGTGAAAATACAGATGTTGAGGTAATCAGCCTTGAAGATTTTCCGCTTTCTGATGTAGTGGGAGGGAAGTACGGGAAGAAAATTGAATCGGTTGAAAAGTTTAGAGATCCTATTTTGAAAGCCGACGGTTTGGTTTTTGTGATTCCTGAATACAATGGCAGTTTTCCAGGAATACTAAAAGTGTTTATTGATTATCTACCTTTTCCGGAGGCTTTCGAAAAGATGCCGATGGCTTTTATAGGCGAAGCAGCAGGAGCTTTTGGGGGATTGAGATCGGTAGAGCAGTTTCAAATGATAGCAAACTATAGAAATGCACTTCAATTCCCTGAAAGAGTTTTTATTTCCAGAGTTACTCAGGAATTTGATCCTGAAGATGGAATTGAAGATGATTTCAAACAAAAGCTTTTACTTTCGCAAGTAAATAACTTTATTAAATTTGTAGAGGATAATTCCTAGCTTGATTTCAGCATGTAACCAACACCATGCAGAGTGATCAGGTAACGAGGGTCATCAGGATGAACTTCTATTTTTGCTCTAAGTTTTGAAATATGAACATCTACAGTTCTGGTGTTAGTGCTGTATTCATAGCGCCAAACTTTCTCAAGTAACTCATCTCTTGAAACAGGATTATTAGCATGAGAAAGAAGGTATCTTATCAATTCAACCTCACGAGCTGTTAGCTCTACTGTTTTATCACCGGGATGAATAGCTTCGCTTTCAGCAAGGTCGAGTTTTACATCACCTAATTGAAGAATATCAACCTCTCCGGCGTTAGAGTATGTGCCGGCTCTTCTTAGACGAGCTTTAATTCTGGCTAAAAGCTCCTTAACTCCAAAAGGTTTGGTAAGATAATCATCCGCTCCAAGTTCCAGACCCTTAACCTTATCTGTTTCCTGATCTTTTGCTGTTAGCATGATGATCGGGAATGTGTATTTAAGCTCTCGTACTTCTTTACAAATATCGTAGCCACTTTTTCCGGGAAGCATAATATCGAGAATCATTAGATCAGGACTATGCTCCTTGACCATTTCAACTGCGTTTTCTCCATTTTCGCTTACAAAAACGGTAAAGCCTTCACCTTCAAGAGTGTCTTGGAGTGTGAAAATTAAGCTTGGCTCATCTTCAACAACCAGAATTTTAGAGTTCTTTTCAGCCATTAAGTTATGTTTTAATATTTGTGGATTGAATTATACTACTTTTTTGGGAGTAGTTTTAAATTTCTTCACTATTTAATTTTGGGAAAGAAACTACAAAAGTAGTTCCAACACCGTATTCGCTATCTACAGAAATATCTCCTTCATTAAGAATAATAAGGTTCCTAACAATACTCAATCCTAGACCGTGACCTTTTGTTTTAGCAACTAAAGATTCTTCAACCCGATAGAATTTCTTAAAGATATTTTTTAATTCCTTTCTTTTAATTCCAACGCCATGATCTCTTACTGAAAGTTTTAACATGGAATCATCTGCAAATAATTTAATAATAATCTTTTTGTTATCTGAACTATACTTAATAGCATTTTCAACAAGATTGTTCAAAATGGTTTCCAAGCTGTCGGGATCGGCAAGTACTTCAAAATCAATGTTATCTTCAGTGTGATATTTCAGTTCAAAACCTTTTTCTGCAATGAATTCTTGATTCTCTTCTAAGAAAGTATCAACCAAAGTTTTAAGATTTTGAGGTGAACGACTAACCAAGGTTTGTCCGGCATCATACTTAGCAACATCCAAAAGCTTTTCGATCATTTTTCTTAATCGAATTGATTCATCATATATATGGCCACCATATTTTTTAAGTCGATCGGGTTCTGTGACCCTTCCATCAGAAATGTTTTCTCCTGCTGCCTGCATAACAGCCAAAGGTGTTTTTAATTCATGAGTTACATTTGCCAGAAAACCTGCTTGCCTCATAGAAAGTTCTCTTTCTTTTTGTGCCGTATAGAACATAAAAAGTAACGAGCCTACTAAAAACAAAACAGCGAATCCAAGTACGATAATGTTTTTTCGGAATGTTTCTTGATAAGCTGATGTAATCGGAGGATTAAGAAAAGCTACCTTTAGTATCCAATCACTGAAAAATCGAGGAAATCGAACTCTATTGTCAACCAAATCAACGCTAAAATCTACAGATGAATTATTTGAAGCCAAAACAACATCTCTTCGGTGATCGTGCAACCATACAACGGTTCCCTCATTTTCGCTACCACCAAAATATTGATAAATTAGAGGAGCAATGAGCTTATTTACGATGGCATCCTGATTGAGTATAAAAGTGAAATAACCTATGACGCGATTTTCAGTAAGGTTAATTAATCCGATATTCATACTTCGATGTGCATCAAATTCGACCATAGATCTCCATCTGAGATCAAAATTGTTAATTTGAATTCTAGTTGCAGATCGAATCAATCCAACACCATCACAAACAAGGGTGCTGTATTCGTCCGTGGTTTCTAAAGTTTTATCTGCTTGATTATAGAAGAAGATTGAAGTTCCTGCTTCACAAGGATCTTTTTTGGCAGGAGTATAATAAATTGAGGAGGTATATGGATTATCAGCAAGGTCAGAAAATATGCGTTCAAGAGTACTTGAAAGTTTACCGGAGTCTTCTAAAGAAGCTTCTTCCTGATTGTCGAGGTCTAAAGGCTTAGTGAAAAATTGATAAATCTCACTTTGAACAAGTGAGGTAATTTCCTCGGCCTTTTTTAATTGGCGTTCACTTTCGCTTTCTGTAACTCTTTCACGGATATCATATAAACTGAATACGTTCATACCCGTAAGTGCAATGATAGCTATTAAACCAAGCATTAGTAAAATCCATCGCACTAACCGGTTTCTACCGATTCTTTTTACTTTTAGAAAATTCATATCAATAAAGTAAAATAATCTTGGATGCAATCCTTTTAATGGAAGTAAAAAAAGATGAACTTATAGAATTGTATTCCAGACAGATAAAACAGAGAGCAAGATCAAAGTTTTTCGAAATTATGTTCTAGAGATTCCTTTAAAACGTCAAATTCGATGGGTTTTACTAAGTAATCCAGATATTTAGTTTCTTTAGCTCGTTCAACATGGTAAGGATCAGAGTTACCAGTTATATAGATAACAGGCACATTAGAAAATTTTCTAATTTCAAGCATAGCGTCAATACCATCCATATCTCCTTCAAGGGAAATATCCATCAGAATGAGGTCCGGTTTGATTCGTTTGGCTACTTCTATGGCCGTTTTCCCGTATACAAGTTCGCCTTCAGCACCGTATCCAAGTTTTTCTAAATAACTTTCGTAAAGCAGATTTAGGATTAGATCGTCTTCCACAATCATGACCGTTTTCTGTTTTCTATCCATATCAATCTATTTAACTTTTTATACCTACATAATAAGGGGAATAGGGCATAAAGAAAATTCTTATTGGCAAACAATTTAAAATTAGAGTTAGAATATTCAAATCAATTTTAAATTATATTGAGAATATATTTTAAATCATATCCCAAAAATGAAATAAGGTTTAACTAATATCATTCAAGCTGTTGCCTCACTCGTGTTAATATAGTATTCTGCTTTACAATAAGGACGGACAAATATAGACTTCAGGGTACAGATCTACGATTAGAATGAAAATCAGATTAAGTAGAGATAAAAAAAGTTCTGTCAACAGGCTAAATGTTGACAAGAAAATGATCAGTATTTTACTGGTATTTATAGTACTGGGGGTATTCCTTGTTATCTCTATAGTTGCAACTACCAGTTCCCTATCAGCATTAAGAGGGTTTGCAAGTTTCCAAACAAACTGGACCAATGCCAGAAAGGACGTTACTTTTCATTTAGTGAATTATATAAGAACGGGAGATCATAGTTATAAAGCTCGAATGGATAGCTCTGTACATCATATAAACAAGATGGAGACTATTAGAATTGAATTATTGCGAAAAGATACTAACAAAGAGAGAGTTGAAACTTTGTTTATGGAAACTCACAATATAGCCTATGATGTAGGGAAGATGATAAGCACTTTCGAGAATTTTCATGAGTTCGCTGATTTTAAAGAATCTATTGAAGCCTGGAAACAATCTGACCTGCTTATTAAAGATCTTTCCGGAATATCGAATGAAGTTGAAGCATTAATTAATAATGATGAGCTTACAGAAGATCAACAAGAGGGTTTTATAGATAAGGCAATTGCCTTAGATGGCGAATTAACACTGATGCAGTTCAGGTTGACAAGATCACTGGCTTCTGGAACTGAATTTTTACATATAGTAATTCTTGTTGTAACACTGTCGTTGGGAGTGATTCTGATCCTTACGGGAGGAATTTTATCTTTTAGGTTTTTGAAGAGCATTAAACGCTGGAGACTTGAATTTGAACAAAGTGAGAAGTTATTAAAAGATCAGTTAGTTGAAAAAACACACTTGATATCAGAAGTTCATGACCGTGTAAAGAATAATTTAGCTCTGGTCTCAACTCTTGTGCAGCTTCAACAAAATATCGGAGAAAGAGAAGAATCTGAGAGCAATTTTGTAAATACGGTATCCAGAATAAGGTCAATGGCATTGGTTCATGAACGATTATATCAAAACGATACATTTTCCAGTATCAGAATAGACGAATACATACAAGATCTTGTTGAAACTTTAAAACACAAAGGGTTTCAGAAAAACGAGAATCTGGAATTAGATCTCGAAATGAGTCCCGTTACACTAAGTATTGAACAAGCCATTCCAACTGGTTTATTATTGAATGAAGTATTAGTAAATGCGCTTAAATATGGTACCGATAATGAACATCCTAAAATAAAAATAAGCCTTTCCTCAGATGGAGACGATATTGTACTTGCAGTAGCAGATAACGGTCATGGATTGCCAAAAAATACAGAGTTTGAAAAACCTGCTACGTTAGGCTTCCGGTTAATTTCCGTATTGATAAAGCAACTTAGAGCAAATTTTGTTTTAAATAACGATCACGGAGCGTCATTTACATTTCGGTACCAGATTCAGAAACAGATATAAGTTTATATTTTTTAAATAACAGTCCCACTATTTTAATAACATCATTTTTTTGATTTGAACCTGATTATTAAATCTCAATCGATAGATATACATACCACTTGAAAGTGAGGAAGCATCAAAGCTTACTGAATGATTACCCGCCGACTTTTGAGTGTTTATCAAAGTTGAGACCTTTTGACCAATCATAGAATAAACTTCCAATACAACATTACCAGGACCAGGCAATGTATAAGAGATCTGAGTTTGTGGATTAAAAGGATTCGGGTAGTTCTGAGCTAAAACAAAACTCTGAGGAGTTCCCTGATTTTCATCTATTGAAACTGCCATTTCACTTCTTTCCGTTTTCATAGATCTTTCAGGAACGGTCATGATAAATCCATCCGAGAAAGTGACCAATCGTTCCTGAGAAGATGGATTATAAGCAACATAAGTCAAGTGATCTGCTTCATCTTTAAAAACAGAATAAGAAGGAGTGTCTGCTAAAATATTTATCTCAGGGGTTCCCATCTTTTTAAGATTATACAACCAATGCATGGTATGAGCTCTGGATTCGCCATCAAAAGGAGTATAATTTGGATCAGCTAAATAGTATTCTAGCGCCAAATTAGGATCAGCAAGAGCAAGATATTCCCAAAAAACATCTTTCCAGATGGTTGGCTGGCTTCCGCGTTCGGCGACAACCTCATTATAATTCTTGATGACATACTCCGGATCTCTGCTTAAATATAGAGAAGCACTCGTTATTGGAAGCAGATTAATTCCATGAATGAATTCCGGTTCACTACCAAACCAAGTCCCGTGAGCTCCTTTGTTTCCCCAAACTATTCCCAACGCTTTATGGGGAAAGTTTTGAGGAAATACCTTTTCTTCCACATCAAACCAATACTGATCAATGGCCGTTGCTTCCGTAGTATAAAGAAAAATTCCCAGATCCCGTATGTGCTTTTGATCAGTTGCTTGTCCCCAAAGAAATGCTGCTGAAGCAAAATTCATTGATTCAGAACTGGATTCCTGATTGTTTCCATCACCAAAAGCTGCGTGCCCGGAAGCCCATGAATGTCCGGCATAGCTATCATGAGATCGTAAAAAAGGAAATTGTGAATCTGTTCTGTCCCAGTTGTTGGCATCTTTGATCAGTAGATTTACCATTGCACCCCAGTTTTCCTGAGAAGCCCAAACACTATCATATTGAGCAATTGTAGCAGCACTCATTACAGCATAACTGGAGTGGAAGTGATGGTCATTAATTTGATCATCTGCTCCAAAACCGGAAGGATATCCTGTTAAAACATTCCATTCGCTGTTGTAAGAATATTCCTGAGCCCCGCCCACTGTAAACCAATCTTCCAGTCTTTTTTTTAGCTGACTAAGGAAATAATCTCGCTCGGTTGTGGCTTCAAGTTGATCAGCAATATGAACAAGATGAGAAAAGCGTCCCATAGCTTTTCCGTTTTCATAAGTAGGCCCTGTAGGCAACGTTTCATTAGCAACTTCTTTAACATAGGCCAGAAGTTGAGATTTATTGTAATCTCCCTCGCCAGGTAGAGCAGGCAAAATTCCTGAAAATGGAAGCTTCGTTGTGAAAGCGTTTCCTTGCTTTAGCTTCATTTCTCCTCTTGGAGAGACATAAGAATAGCTCGTAAGTACATCGGGAGTATAAAGCCATTGATGTCTGTATAATGCAGTAAGTGTTTCATTAACATTTCCTTGAGCACTATCTACAAGTTCTGTTTCATAAGTATAGGTGCTTAAAAGTTCCGCCGTTTTTTCATCGTAATTCCACTCTATGGTGCTATTAGTTACATGTGCATAAGCATGATTTTGGAAAAGCTCTAATGTGCCGATTTCTGCATTCGGCAGAAGTGCTACCGACAGATAATGTTTTCCATTCAAAGAAGATTGGAAAGTTGAAGATCCTGACCAAGAAGAACCTGTAGGTGCAAAGATACCATAATGTTTTCCATCAATTGTTATTCCTAAAACTCCATTTAGATTATACCAAACAGAAGGTGTTTGCAAAGAGGTGATAACAGCATTTCCTCCTTCAACCTTGAAGAATATAAAAGGAAGGCCATGTCCAAGAGTCGCTTCCATTGATCCGGAAACATTTTCCCATCGCGCAGTTACAGTCCAGTCGCCATACCCTGAGGTTTCAGTTTTAGAAGCTGATAAACCACTTACCCCAACATTTAGTTGAGGAGAGAAAGGATAGATATGATCGTTTCCTGCTAAAAAGGAATTGGTAGTATATCCGATTTGAAGCCCGGTATTAATTGCTTTTGCATTTATAGGATGAGCATAAAGGACACTTGAATGTTGGTCATCAAAAAATGGAAATATCAGACTACTCCAAAAGTCATTCGTCTGAATTGCTTGAGAAAAATCAGAAGTTATTTTAGGAGAAGCATTTTGTCCATTTGCATAACGGGGACCTATTGCTCCGGCAGGTAGCGCGGTACTGTAACTTCCGGCTCCGATGTTAACAGATTGTCCTGTCAAGTTTGGCGAGTATATAAAAAAAGACACTACTAAAAGTAGCAGAAAATATGAAGCTTCAAGAATTGAAAAGAAGCATTTAATGTTCTTTGTATTTGATTTCATAAATAATGCCCGTTTAATGGAGAATATTTGTGTAGATGTTATCGATGCTAAACCTGTTTTTTAAAAGAAAATCTTATATCAGATAAGTAGCTTCAACATGAAATAAATTTCCTTGTATTGTGAAAGCGCTTCTAATTTAATTCAATTTTAGCTCACCAAACCTTTATAAAGTATATACAGCTAGTAACAAGTCAGTAAAAATATCAAAGAAAATTGTAAACGCTTACATGCTTTCTTTGATCATGAAAGGTGTGTTTTAAGTTTAAAAAAGCGCTTTTATTGGAGCTGTATATACATTGTAAATATTGAAACTTCACTCTCAGAAAATTACAATCTGGGGAATCAGCGACTTCAGCTTGCAACATATCATTAAAGTTGAAGAAAATTGCAAAGCGTAAAAATAAAATCTAAGCATATGAAAAAGACGACCTTATTTTTAATAATTATGTTGGGTGTAATTACTTCAGCATTGGGGCAAGCTCAAGAGGTAGTTGTACAAAACACTACTGAAGGTTGGAAACTACTCGTTGATGGAGAACCAAAGATTGTAAATGGAATGAACTGGGATTATTTCCCTATTGGAACAAATTTCAACTACAGTTTATGGAATCAATCTCCTGAATTTATTAAGCAAGCTTTAGATGATGAAATGGCGTTGCTTCAAAATATGGGAGTGAATTCAATTCGTGTTTATACTGGTATTCCTAAAAAGTGGATTACTTACGTTTATGAGAACTACGGAATCTATACGATGCTCAATCACTCTTTCGGGCGTTACGGACTTACCATTGATGGAGTATGGATGCCAAATACCGATTATGCTGATCCTCGTGTGAAAGCACTTTTAATTGATGAAGTAACTCAACTAGTTGAAGATTATAAAAACACTCCAGGATTATTATTGTTCCTTCTTGGAAATGAGAACAACTACGGTCTTTTCTGGGATGGAGCGGAAACAGAAGATATCCCGATCGAAGATAGAGCTTCTACTCAACGAGCTCGTGACATGTACAAGACATTCAACGAGGCAATAGTTGAGATGAAGAAAATTGATACAGGTCGTCCTATTGCAATTTGTAATGGAGATTTACTTTTCATTGATATTATTGCAGAGGAAGTTCCGGATGCTGATATCTTTGGTACAAATGTTTACAGAGGTATTAACTTCACTGATCTTTTTGATCGAGTAGAAAATGAATATGGAAAACCTGTTTTACTTACAGAGTTTGGTTCTGATGCCTTTAATGCAAGAACGGTTCAAGAAGATCAGGCAGCACAAGCGAGATATCAATTAACCAACTGGAAAGATATCTATGCAAATGCAGCCGGCATTGGTGGAGCGGATAACTCACTTGGTGGATATACCTTTCAATTTAGTGATGGATGGTGGAAATACGGACAAACTGTAAATCTGAATCAACACGATGTAAATGCTTCCTGGGCCAATGGTGGTTATCAGTTTGATTTTCAGGAAGGCGAAAACAACATGAATGAGGAATGGTTTGGAATAACGGCTAAAGGTCCAACAAATGCTCAGGGATTTTATGAATTGTTTCCAAGAACAGCTTATTACGTATTAAAAGAAGTTCATCAGTTTGACCCATATGAAGAAGGAGTAACTCAGAATACGTTAAACCAATATTTCGGTGATATTTCACTTGGAGATGCACAGCTAAAGGCAAGAGCTGATAAAGCTGCGTTAGAAGGAAAATCAGGTGGAGCAATAAAGCTTAGTAGGTTTACCGCTGATTTCGAAACTTATAATACAGGTGGAAACTTAATTACTACTCCTGAAGATTCTGACCCATCAGAAGATGTTTATCCCAATGAGCAAGGGTTTGATCATATGCAGTCAATTTACTTTGGTATTGAAGCTAATCCGGCACCTAATGTAAGAGCTAATGTAGATTTCAACGTATTAGGAAATGTGCCTCTTAATCCTATTAATGAGATCTTTTATGAAAACAGAGGTCGCCCTGTCCAATTAGAAAGTAGAAATGGTTTAATAACGGATGAGTCCATCAACCGAGTAGCTATTTACAGTTCAAGTTTTAACTGGAATCATGATCTATTTAATCTTACCGGGTTTTACAGAACCGGACATTATCATTGGGCTTACGAAGGAGATTTCTTTGGATTGTATCCTGAAGCAAACTATGGGCCTAATATTGACATATACAATGGAACAGCACCGGCTGGAGTAGAAGTTGAAGGGAAAAAACAATTTGATGGCTTAAAACTAGCTTTTGGACCTGAATTATGGTGGGGAGCAAACCCTGCTTTACTTGTAAAGTATTCAAAAACTCTTGGAAAAACGGATTTTACAGGGGTTTTCCACGAAGATCTTGAGCAGCAAGGAACAGACGTTTCAAGTTCATTCGCAATCCCGCAACCTAAGACAAGACGTTTGTCACTATATGCTGATAGAGATTTTGGTAAGGTTGGTGTAGAAGTTGGTGGATTGTGGGCAGGACAACCACTTAATGGTCGCGAGTTTCAACTGGTAAGAGAAGAGGGAGACAGTACTCGTGTATACCAAGATGAAATAAAACCAATGGATAATTTTGGTGGAAAGCTGAAACTAACATACACAGGTGGAACATTTAACTGGTATGCACAATCAGCAATTATGGGATTAGTAGCAAATGGTGGTGGAGATCCTACGATTACTTACACGGGATGGAGATTAAAAGATAGTGGAAGCGGTAACCAGTATAATTTCCTTACAGGTTTTACATATTCGATCGGTAATCTTCAAATTGCACCAAATTTTTTATACCAAAAACCGATTGAAGGTCCTATCCCAAGTGATGTTAATGCACCCGGCAGACCAAGAAATATTTTGGATGATCCTTTTATTGTAAGATCAAACAGAGAACAGATAGCCGGTGAAATTCTATTTACCTACGATCAAACTCCGGGTTCATTCTTTTATGAATGGAATAATGATATGATGGAGGAATCGAAGTTTGCTGCAAGTCTTGGACTAGTGTATCGCCACTTACCAACTACTCAAGATGCTGCCATTGGTATACTACCAGACGGGCGGACGTTATTCCCTTTTGATGGAGCTCCTCCTGCAAAAGATCTTATAGAAGTAAATGCTAGAGTTGTATCAAAACTAAGTAGGGAATTAGGAATTATAGCTCTTCTATACGGTGGTAATGCTCAGGCAAATGGTAGCGATCCCAGACTATTAGAAAGGTTTGGTGCTGATGTTAGAGTAATTCGGAAGCAACTTATGTTGAATAGTTCTATAAAAGTTAACGATTGGGGGCCTTACGATTATCATCGTGATTTTAACCTCACTTTCCCATTTCAGTTTATGGCAGATTTTTCAACTACTCTTGGAAAGCCCGACTGGTTTAATGTTCCACAAACTCGTATAGGTGTAAGAGGAATTTACCGAACTCTTGATGACTTCTCACCTCGATATGCTCCAACCTACACCACAAATGAAGCTGGTGAAAGAGTACCTGATCCAACTGCAGCCGGATTTGATAGTGGCTCAGAGTGGCAAATCAGTACGTACATCCAAATTGACATAAGAAATTAAATTAGAGGTTATCAAAATGATTACAACTTATTCAAACACTATGAAACAAATCCTTTATTCTGGGTTGCTATTTATTCTGGTTCTTCCAGGTTGTGAGCGGTCGGTTAATGATTTAGACGAACCAACGTTTCCTACAAATCCCAATGTATTTATTGATGGATTCAGTGGGGGGCTAAACTATGCAGCTTTTGCAGGTTCTGTTCCGGCTGCATTTCAGGTTGATACTGAAGTTACATTCGATAATACAAGCTCTTCAATGAGATTCGAAATACCTGAAGTAAATGACCCACGAGGTGGATATGCAGGTGGTACGTTTTTTACGTCAGGACCTAGAGATTTATCAGGATACAATGCATTGACATTTTATGCTAAAGCCAGTGAGTCAGTTCCGATGGATATTGTTGGTTTTGGTAATGATCTTGGAGCAAATACTTATGTTGCTTCAGTAACGGACTTCAGAGTTAACTCAAATTGGAATAAATATATAATTCCGATTCCCAACCCTGAAGTTCTTACAGAAGAACAAGGAATGTTTTTCTACTCTTTTGGACCTATTGACGGCAAAGGGTTTACCATTTGGATCGATGAAGTAAAATTTGAAAATCTTGGAACCATTGCTCAACCACGTTTCGAAATTTTTAATGGAGAAGATGCAACAACAAGTACTTTTACTGGCGTAACTACTAGCGTCACCGGATTAAATTCAATATATAATTTACCAGATGGTTCAGATCAGTTAGTAAATGCCTCGTCTGCATACTTTAATTTTTCGACTAGTGATGAAACAGTTGCAACAGTAGATGAATCAGGAACAATTACAACTGGTGTACCTGGCTCAGCAGTAATTACTGCTTCAGTGGGAGATATTGATGCTGATGGGTCGTTGACTGTAGAATCGAGAGGGCAGTTTAACTCAGCGCCAACACCAACTAGAGATGCAGAAAATGTAATTTCTGTTTTTAGTGATGTCTACGATAATGTAGATGTAGATTATTATAACGGTTTCTTTAATGGAGATGGACAAACAACTCAAGGCGGTACAGGTCCAGGTGGTGCGGATCTGATTGTAAATGAAAATGGAGTAATAAACTACACCCAGCTAAACTTCGTAGGGATAGGAATGTTCGATACTGTACCGAGTATTGACGCTTCTGAAATGACTCACTTTCATGTGGATATAAATGTAAATGAGGCTGTACAATCGGGTGATTTTATCAGACTGCAATTAATTAACTCTGTTGGTAACAGTGAAACATCCGGTTCATTCACTATAAACTCAAATATATTACTCCAGAATACATGGATAAGTTTAGACATCCCTCTCAGTAGTTTTAGTGGTCTATCTAGCCGTTCAGAAATCGGATTGATCTTTTTCATCTCTGATAATAGTGTTTCAAATATTTTTGTAGACAATATTTATTTCTACAAAAACTAAAAACTGGCAATCAAATTCATGAAAACACAAAATTCATTTTTTAGAATACAGATTCATCTAATTCTTTTGGCTATATCAGTTTCGGCAGTCAGTTGTTCATCTGAGGATTCAGGTCCCGATTGGCAATTGGTTTGGAGTGATGAGTTCGAAGGCGCTGCAGGTTCTTCTCTTGATCAAACAAAATGGAACTTTGAAATTGGAAGAGGTCAGAATGGTTGGGGAAATAACGAGCTTCAATATTATACTGATCGTACTGAAAATGCTTCCTTAGATGGAGAAGGCAATCTGGTAATTATAGCACGGCAAGAAAATTTTCAAGGAGCTAATTATACCTCTTCAAGAATTACCACACAGGATAAGCTTGAGATTACATATGGGCGCATTGAAGCACGCATAAAAACTCCATTTGGGCAAGGTTTATGGCCTGCATTTTGGTTGCTAGGAACGACTAATAGTGGAGAGATATGGCCTCAAATCGGTGAGATTGATGTTATGGAGCTTCGTGGTCAGCAACCGACCAAAATTGCAAGCACTGTTCATGGTCCCGGATACTCAGCCGGAAATGGCATTACGGATGATTATACTCTTACAAATAGTCGTTTCGATACAGAATTTCATGTATTTGCAGCCGAGTGGTTTACTGACAAAATTGATTTTTACGTTGATGGCTTTCTTCATCATACAGTAACAAAAGAAGAGATTGAAAATGCAGGAAACGAATGGGTTTATAATGATCCCTTTTTTCTGATTCTGAACGTAGCAGTTGGTGGGAATTATGTAGGGTCACCAAATGCTTCAACACCTTTTCCTCAATCATTAACCATTGATTATGTAAGAGTTTATGGTGAATAAATTTCAATATCGAGCATTGTCCGGAATCAATAAGTCCTCAAATAACTAATTAATACTGTTTATTACTGTGCCAATTACTTTTGAAAAAATAGATGAAGAATCCTGGTTAAAAATAACTGACTTCGATACGATGCGACCTTTTTTTATGAGCATCGTGAGTAACTCGAATCACTGGATGTTTATTTCAAGTAACGGAGGGTTAACCGCCGGTCGAAAGAATTCTGAATTCGCATTATTTCCTTACTACACCGACGACAAGATCACGGAATTCAGACATACAACTGGAAGTAAGTCAATTTTCAAAGTTGTTAAGGATGGTAAGGAAAAGGTTTGGGAGCCATTTTCTGTAAGAAATACGGAAATGTTTCAGATCAAAAGAAACCTCTACAAAAACAGATTCGGAAATAAGATTTTGTTTGAGGAGGTCAACAAGGATCTGGGCCTTACATTCAGATATCAGTGGAATTCCAGTAATTCTTATGGATTTGTAAAGAAATCTTCTCTTTTCAATTCAGGTTCAGAAGACGTAAAAGTATCTGTTCTCGACGGTATACAAAATATTATGCCTTATGGGGTTAATCCTGATTTGCAAACAAGAGCAAGCAATCTGGTAGATGCATACAAGCGAAGTGAGTTGGTAAAAGATTCGGGTTTAGCTATTTATGCTTTAAGTGCCATAATTGTTGATAAAGCGGAACCGAGTGAAGCCTTAAAGGCTAATGTCGCCTGGTCATTAGGTTTAGAAAATCCGAAATATTTACTTTCCTCTAAACAGCTAGATCAATTTCGTAAAGGAGATTCAATACACGAAAAAGAGGATATCAAAGGAGAAAAGGGAGCTTACTTTATTCAATCGGATATAATTCTTGCGCCTGATTCCGAAATAAACTGGTCAATAGTAGCAAATGTAAATCTGGATCATTCACACATTGTCAGATTAAGCAAATCGATCAAAGAAAAAGGTTTAGAAAAGCTAATTGACGAAGATATTGAGCAAGGTACTCAGAAGCTTAAAAAACTTGTTGCTTGTGCCGACGGTTTACAGGTTACTGATGACGATTTAAAAGATACTCGCCATTACTCTAATGTGCTTTTCAATATTATGCGTGGAGGTACTTTTGATTTCAATTACCAAATTGAGAAGAAAGATTTTGTCGATTACCTGACCAACGCAAGCAAAGATGTGGTAGAGCGAAATCAAGAGTTCATTAATGATCTAACTGAGATTTTTGCCAAAAATGAGCTTAAAGCAATGCTTAATGATTGCGATGATGCTGATTTATTTAGACTGGGAAAAGAGTATTTACCTCTGAAATTCAGCAGAAGGCATGGAGATCCAAGCCGCCCATGGAATCAGTTTTCCATAAATACACATAGCGAAGTGGACGGTTCTAAAATATTAGATTACGAAGGAAACTGGAGAGACATCTTTCAAAACTGGGAAGCTCTTGTTCATTCTTATCCTGAGTTTTTGGAGAGCATGATATTCAAGTTTTTGAATGCAACGACCTTTGATGGCTACAATCCATATCGGGTAACAAAAGATGGTTTTGACTGGGAAACAATTGAACCTGATGATCCTTGGTCATACATTGGTTATTGGGGAGATCATCAGATCATTTACCTGTTGAAATTTCTGGAGTTTTATGAAAATTATGATCCAAAAGCGTTCAGAGTTCTCTTTGAAAAAGAATCATTTGTGTATGCTAATGTTCCTTATCGCATAAAATCCTACGATGAAATTGCGAAAAACCCGAAGGACACTATAGAATTTGATGAAGATTCTGATAGTAACATTCGTGAAAAAGTAGAGGAAAAAGGAGCCGACGGAGCATTACTTGGGAATGATAATCAAGATATCCATCATGTCAATTTTTTAGAAAAGATTCTTGCCACAGTACTTGCCAAGGTTTCGAATTTTATTCCTGAAGCCGGTATCTGGATGAACACTCAACGCCCTGAGTGGAACGACGCAAATAATGCATTGGTAGGTAACGGAGTTTCGATGGTTACTCTGTACTACATGAGAAGGTTTTTGAAATTTTTTGAACCTGTACTTAATGATACAAACTTAAGCGAAGTGTCAGTTTCGAAAGAAATTGCAGACTTGTTTAGTGAAATAACCAAAGTATTGAAGGATAACAGACAAGTACTGAATGGTGCAGTTTGTGATAAAGCCCGAAAAGAAATCACAGAAGGGTTGGGACAAGCCGGTAGCACATATAGAAGTCAAATATATACCAAGGGATTCAGTGGAAAGAAATCAAATATCAAATCGGGTGAATTAGCTGAGTTTGTTAAAACCACACTTCAATATTTAGAACATTCCATAGAAGCAAACCAACGTCAAGACGATCTTTATCATGCATACAACTTGATGAGCATGGATGATGACGGCATTTCTGTTTCTCATCTGGATGAGATGCTGGAAGGTCAGGTAGCGGTGTTAAGCTCAGGTTATTTAACTACTGAGGAAGAGCTTAAGGTGATGGATGCTTTACGTAACAGCTCTTTATACCGAAAAGATCAACAAAGCTATATTCTCTATCCTAATAAATCACTGCCGGGATTCCTGAAAAAAAATAATATTCCTGAATCTTCAGTGGAGAAATCAAAATTACTACAGAGATTAGTTTCTGATAACAATATCCAAATTATCAGTAAAGATGTTTCAGGGGATTATCATTTCAATGGAAATTTCACAAACGCCCGAGAATTAGATACCGCATTACAAGATCTGAAATCAGGAGATTATGCCGATTTAATTGAAGAGGAAGGAAAGTTAGTACTTCAAATTTTTGAAGAGGTATTTAACCACAAAGCTTTTACCGGAAGATCCGGAACATTCTTTGGGTACGAAGGGCTGGGATCCATTTACTGGCATATGGTTTCAAAACTTCACTTAGCAGTACAGGAAGTTTGCCAGAAAGCGATAGATAAAAATACTGATCCCGAAATATTCCAACGGCTCACAACACACTTTGATGAAATAGGAGCAGGAATAGGCGTCCATAAATCTCCTGAATTGTACGGCGCTTTTCCAACTGATCCATATTCTCATACTCCGGAACATCGAGGAGCTCAGCAACCGGGAATGACTGGTCAGGTTAAAGAAGATATACTTGTCAGGATAGGGGAATTAGGAGTTCGCTTGGAAAATGGCAAGCTAAGTTTCAAGCCGACATTGCTTAAGAAAAGTGAATTCATTGAAGCAGGAAAACCAATGAATTTGATTTCTCTGGAACAGGAAGAGTACCAGATCGAGTTGCCAAAAAAATCACTCGGATTTACTTGTTGTCAAGTGCCGGTTGTTTATCAACTAGCAGACAAAGAAGGAATTGAGGTCGAGTTTAAAAATGCCTCATCAAAATCGATTGAGCAAACCACTCTGGATGAAGAAATCACACAACAAGTATTTCAGCGAACAGGTGAAATAAAGAAAGTTACCGTTTCACTTCTCGAAAAAAATCTAAGATAGAATACTCAGTAAAAACTAAACCGTAACAAAATGATCAAACTATTAACTGTAATAACTCTTCCGGCTTTAATGCTGCTGATAGCTTGCGGTAATAGAACGGAAAAAACAATGAGTTCAAAAAGCATTTCAGCAGAAGAAATACTGGGAAATCCCGCTTTTCAGGCAATTTCTTACAGTGGATACAGAGGAATCTCAAGAGATATCCAGCCAACCATTCCAGAGTTAAAGGAAGATATGAAGTTGCTTGCGGCGATGGACATCAAAATCGTTAGAACATACAATGTGTATTTAGATGCCGTCCCTAATTTGCTGAAAGCGATCACTGAGCTTAAAGAAGACGATCCAAATTTCGAAATGTATGTGATGATGGGCGCGTGGATTGATGCTAAAAATGCTTGGACAGATAAGCCTGAAAGAATCAGAGATGAAAACAGTCCTCGTAATGAAAAAGAAATTGCTCGTGTTGCTGCTCTGGCAAATAAATATCCTGATATAGTAAAAGTTATTGCGGTTGGTAACGAGGCTATGGTTCATTGGCAATCAGAATATTATGTGGAACCTGGAATAATTCTTCAATGGGTAAATCATCTTCAAAAGCTTAAGAAAGAAGGAAAACTACCTGAAGATATATGGATTACCAGTTCCGATAATTTTGCGTCATGGGGCGGTGGTGGAGATGAATATCACAAAGAAGATCTTAATAAGTTGATCAGATCTGTTGATTATATATCCATGCATACATATCCCATGCACGATACACATTATAATCCTGATTTCTGGGGCGTTCGGGAAAATGAATTAGGTAATTCTGATGAAGAAAAAATCGAAGCTGCACTTCAAAGGTCTCTCGAATATTCAGTAGGTCAATATCAAAGTGTTATCGATTACATGAAAAGTATTGGGGAGAATAAGCAGGTTCATATTGGAGAAACAGGTTGGGCAACAATATCTAATGGACAGTACGGAAACGAAGGATCACGAGCTACAGATGAGTTTAAAATGGGAAGATATCATGATTTGATTCGCAAATGGTCTGATGAGAAAAAGGTATCGGTATTTTATTTCGAAGCTTTTGATGAGAAATGGAAAGATGCTAAGAATCAACAGGGGTCAGAAAATCATTTTGGGCTTATAAATCTGAAATCAGAAGCAAAATATCCTCTTTGGGATTTGGTAGATGCCGGAGTATTTGAGGGCTTAACCAGAGATGGGAAATCAATCACAAAGACTTTTGATGGTGATCTTGAGACGTTGATGGAATCAGTAAAAGTGCCGCCTACCAACAAAGAAATTCAAGCTAATAAAGCACAGTAATATGAAAGTACTTTCACACATATCACTCCTTCTTTTAACGGTTACGTTAAGTTGCTCTAAATCTGACTCTATGAAAATCGAAGTATATGAAACCTCTGAAGCCGGAAATAAATTAACCAAACTTGAAAGTTTTCCGGAAGCGGAACAAGTGGTGAAGATAACAATCAGCCCTAAAGAGACTTTTCAAAAGATCACAGGTTTCGGTGGGTCTTTTACGGAAGCATCGGCGTATCTGCTTAATGAGTTGAGTCAGGAAAATCGAGATAAAGTTATCGAAGCTTATTTCGGAGAATCAGGAGCTAAATATTCTCTAACTAGAACACACATCAATTCAAGTGATTTTTCCTTGGGAAATTATTCATATGCCTCGGTAGAAAATGACATGGATTTAGAAAATTTCACCATTGAAGAAGATCGCGATGATCTTATCCCAATGATCAAAGATGCGATGGCGGTGTCAAAAGATGGCTTCAAGATTATTTCCTCACCGTGGACAGCCCCGCCGTGGATGAAAGACAATAACGACTGGAAAGGCGGTAAGCTACTTCCAAAATATTACGATACATGGGCGCTGTTCTTTTCGAAATATCTTAATGAATACCAAAAGGAAGGAATAGATATTTGGGGAATTACCGTCGAGAATGAGCCTTTAGGTAACGATAGTAACTGGGAGAGCATGCACTTTACTCCTGAAGAAATGAATGAGTTCGTTATCAATCATTTAGGACCGCAGCTAGAAAAAGACAATCATAATGTAAAGCTTTTAGGCTACGACCAGAACCGTGATTCTGAAATGATAGAGTGGGTTGATGCCATGTACGAAAACGAAGAAGCTGCAAAGTATTTTGACGGAACGGCAGTGCATTGGTATGGAAGCACCTATGATGTTTTTCCTGAAGCATTGCAATATGCACATAAAGCCGCGCCCGGAAAATATTTGATACAAACAGAAGCAACAGCTGATGCAGAAGTTCCGGTCTGGAAAGATGATGAATGGTATTGGAGTAAAGAAGCTACCGATTGGGGATGGGACTGGGCTCCGGAAGACAAAAAGTATCTACACCCGAAATATGTGCCTGTTTACAGATATGCTCGAGATATGATCGGTACGCTAAACAATTGGGTAGATGGATGGATTGACTGGAATATGGTTTTGGATCGTCAAGGCGGACCTAATTGGGCAAAAAATTGGTGCTTAGCTCCTGTGATCGTAGACCCGGAACTGGATGAAGTGTACTTCACACCTTTGTATTACACAATGTCACATTTCAGCAGATTTATAAGACCGGGCTCTGTTCGCATTGGACATTCACATTCTGATGAAGAGCTGCTTTTAACGGCAGTACAAAACCTTGATAAATCAATTGCAGTGGTGATTCTTAATCAAGGTAAAGAAGCTAAAAAAATTCAGTTGGAGCTAAACGGAAAAAATTCAGAATTCGCAATCGATGGAAAAGCAGTACAAACAATAGTAATCAATTGAAAGAAATGAGAAAAAAAGATGTCTAATCAGCAAATATCGACAAGAGGAAAAGTACCTCTGCTACAAAAATCTGCATTTGGAGCAGGTCATTTGGTGCTAAACCTTCTTCCGGGGGCACTTGGTGTCTTTATGTTCTTCTTGCTTACCGCTTTTGGAATGAATCCTTTTCTGGCGGGATTATTAGGAGGCCTTCCAAGAATTTTTGATGCCCTTACAGATCCTATTATGGGATTCATATCTGATAATACTAAATCAGACTGGGGGCGAAGAAGGCCTTATATATTTGTTGGAGCGATCTTAAGTGGACTCTTCTTTATTCTGCTTTGGCAAATGGATGAGACCAACTCACAAACCTTTAATTTCTGGTATTTCCTAATTATGTCGATGGTGTTTCTTGTTGGGAACACCATGTTTGCAACTCCACTGATCGGTCTCGGTTATGAAATGACTTCTGACTACAACGAGAGAACCCGACTGATGGCATTTTCTCAAACTGTCGGTCAAGTTGCATGGATGATTGTTCCATGGTTTTGGGTATTAATTGCAGATCCGGATTTATTTGAAAGCCAGGCCGTAGGAGTGCGTCAATTATCGGTAGTAGTAGGCGTTACTTGTTTGTTGCTAGGACTTTTACCCGCAATTTTTTGTAAAGGGATTGATGCTTCAAATATGGAAAACAGAAAAGAGATCACTTTTAAAACTGCTTTTTCTAATCTAAAAGCATTGTTTCAAGGAATTGTAGAAGTTTCAAAAAACAAACCTTTTGTAAAGTTGTGCGCAGCTACTTTTTTAGTATTTAATGGCTTTCAGTTAGTGGCTTCATTCAGTTACTTCATTATTGTTTTCTATATGTTTAATGGTGATTATGGCTTAGCAGGTAACTGGCCTGCATGGTTTTCAACCATAACTGCTGTTACGACCGCCTTTCTTGTAATTCCAATCGTTTCATGGATTTCTGATAAAATGGGTAAGAGAAAAGCTTTCATTATTTCTACTGCTCTTTCGATAGTTGGTTATATCCTCAAATGGTGGGGATTTAGCCCTGAAAACCCGTGGTTAATTTTTATGCCTATTCCATTTATGGCATTTGGTCTGGGTGGTCTTTTCACTTTAATGATGAGCATGACCGCAGATGTTTGTGATCTCGATGAATTAGAACATGGGATGCCAAGAAAAGAAGGCACTTTTGGCGCCATTTATTGGTGGATGGTAAAACTGGGTCAGGCGTTAGCATTAGTGCTTGGTGGATTGGTATTGGAACTGGTCGGGTTCGACCAAAACGCTACCGTTCAAACCGTAGAGACTCTTACAAATTTACGAATAGCTGACATTGTTATTCCAGCTGCAACTGCTGCTATTGCTATATGGGTAATGATAAGTTACGACTTAACAGAAGATAGAGCCAGAAAAATTCAAAATGAGCTAGTTGATAGGCGCGGCGAGCTCTAAAGCGAAAAAAATCAAAAATAGAATTGATAAGTATGTCATTTAGAAAAGAAAAATATCTCAAATACAAAGAATCAGATAGCGTGGCAGCTCTGGAGTATATCGATGAGCTTTCCGGTGAGGAAATAAAGAATCTATTCTATGAAGTGTTAAATGATGGTATTCATGGGTTCTGCTACAGTATGTATGAAGAAGGGCAAAAACCTGGCGACATCATTCCGATCGAACAAATACGAAAAAGAATGAATGTCTTGAAGTCCAATTCAAAGTGGATTCGTTCTTTTTCATGTATAGAAGGAAATGAGTTGGTTCCTGTGGTAGCCAAAGAATTAGGGATGAAAACACTTGTTGGAGCTTGGCTAGGAAGTGATGAGGAAAAAAACAAAGAAGAAATTGATGCCTTAATAAAGCTGGCTAAAGAAGGCCACGTAGATATTGCTGCCGTCGGTAATGAAGTACTGTACAGAAACGATCTGTCCAAAGAAGTGCTGATGGATTATATCCGACAAGTAAAAAAAGAACTGCCTGATATTCCTGTAGGTTATGTGGATGCTTATTACGAATTCGTAGTTCATCCTGATATAACCGAGTTATGCGACGTTATTTTATGTAATTGCTATCCTTACTGGGAAGGGACAAGCTTTAAAGATTCCTTTCGTCATATGAGACAAATGTATTATGAAGCCAAAGAGGTAGCTGGAGAGAATAAGCAAGTAATAATTACCGAAACCGGTTGGCCGAGTAGAGGTGAAGGTCTGGGAGGAGCAGAGCCAGGTCGAGATAATGCCATGAAGTATTTTGTGAATACAAACCTATGGTGCCACGATGAAGACATTGAAATCTTTTACTTCTCATCATTCGATGAATCCTGGAAAGTGAGCGATGAAGGTGAAGTTGGAGCTTATTGGGGTGTTTGGGATAAAAACGGAGAGCTAAAATTTTGAATATGAATACATTCCATAAAATCGGAATTGAACCGGGGCAAGCTATATGCTACTCGGGGTTTAGAGATGGTCAACAGCCCGGTATAACTTATCCAAGTTATAAAGAAGTAAAGGAAGATTTAACGCTTTTGAACGGACACTGGAAGTATCTTCGGCTATACGATTGTGATGAACATGCTCAAACTGTATTGGAGGTAATTCAAAAAGAAGGATTTGATTTCCAAATAATGCAGGGAGCTTATATAGAAGCTGAAGTAAATAATTTTGACTGTCCTTGGGATGGAGGAGTTTATCCTAAACCTCAGCTTGAAAAAAATAAAGTTAGCAATCAGAAGAAGATTGAAAAGCTAATAGAATTAGCTGACAGATATCCTAAATCAATTTGCTCTCTATCTGTTGGAAACGAAGCGTGTGTAGATTGGACAGATCATTACGTGCATGAGGAGAAGGTTGCTCAGTATGTTCAGCTAGTGAAAGAAAATACTGCTCAACCGGTCACTTTCTGTGAAAACTATGCTCCATGGTTATCAAAGTTAGAAAAGCTTGCTGAATATGTAGACTTCATTTCCATACATACTTATCCGGTATGGGAATATAAGAATGTCTACGAAGCGCTCGAGTTTACTAAAGAAAATTATTATTCGGTTGCTCAAAAATACCCGAATAAACCTGTTGTAATTACCGAAGCCGGTTGGACAACTCGTTCTAATGGAAATGGAATAGATCCTTCAAATGTAAATGAACTTTTTCAGAAGATTTACTTCGAAAAACTAAACGAATGGACGATCCAGGAAAACATTTTGACCTTTTTTTTTGAAGCTTTCGATGAATCATGGAAAGGATCTCACGAGCCTTTAGAACCTGAGAAGCATTGGGGATTATTTAAAGCGGATAGAACTTCGAAATTAGCAGTTAAAGAGATCACTCAACAAGAATTTTGATGATACAAAATCAATAATCATGAATAATACAATTAAACCAAAACATAAAAATATTAGAGAAGACCAAACGATACAATTTCTAATTACAAACTATAAAACAATGAAACATATAATACTTTTACTCGCTTTTTTGATTCCTGCGGTAAGTAGTTTTGGGCAAGCGCCTACAACTAATGCTACAGATCCGGAAGCAAGAGACTCTGCAAATGTAATTTCCATATTTAGCGGAGTATATACTGATGTTAGTGGAACAGATTACAATCCAAACTGGGGCCAAGCTGGTTTTGGTACCGCAAATACCAGTTTTGATCCTGGTACCGGAAACGTTGTGCTGGCATATCCAAACTTCAATTATCAAGGTATCCAATTCGGAAGCACTCAGGATATTTCAACAATGGAATTTCTGCATGTTGATATCTGGATAAATGGCACGTTTAACCCAAATATTTTTGTTATCAGTTCAGGAGCAGAAATTGCTAACCCAATTACAAATACCGGTGCAGGTAGCTGGATAAGCGTAGATATTCCTGTTTCAGGAATTACGGGTGATCCAACATCTGCCATACAATTTAAATTTGATGGCGGAAATGGAAGCACTGATTCTATCTTTGTAGATAATTTATACTTCTGGAAAAATGCCAGTAATCCCCAAAGTGATGCTACCTTAAGCGACTTGCAAGTAGAAAGCGAAACAATAGCTGGTTTTAGTGCGGCAATAGAAAATTACACAATTGAATTACCACAGGGAACAACAACGGTTCCACAAATTACTGCAGCAACGGCAACGAATGCCAACTCTTCTATTACCATTACTCAGGCAACTGGAGTTCCTGGCGATGCTACAGTAGTGGTAGAATCAGAAGATGAAACAGCTACAAAAACATATACGATATCTTTTGTTGAAGAAGTAGCTCCAACTGTTGCAGCACCAGCTCCACCTTCAAGAGACGCTGCTAATGTAATTTCTATTTATAGTGATGCATATACCGATATCAACGTGGATACTTTTTCTGCTTCATTTGATGATTCAGATGTTGAAGAAGTAATGATTGACGGGAATGCAACACAGAAGATAGACTTTACAAATTTCGTTGGAATTGATTTTCAAAGTGACAAGCAAGATGCTTCAGCAATGACTCATTTTCATATGGATTTCTGGACAGGTGAAACTGATTTAGTTGGTAAAGTATTCAACTCTAAGTTTTCACAATGGGGTGGAACTGCAGGCGAAGTTTCTGCCTTTGAGTTAAATATCAATACAGGAACAAACCCAGCGATAGAATCAGGAGTATGGGTATCTATTGATGTACCGATTTCACAATGGACTAACGCTCCGCAAACCAGAGATGATATCGCTCAATTCTTAATTACATCAAACTTAGATGAAGTTTTTGTTGATAACTTATATTTATACAAAGAAGAAGGTAGCATGGGTGGTACAGAGCCAACAGTTGCCGCTCCAATGCCTCCTAGTAGAGATGTTACCGATGTAATTTCGATCTACAGTGATGCATATACTGATATTACTTTAGATGCCTTGTCTGCTTCATTTGATGATTCTGATGTTGCTGAAGTAATGATTGATGGTAATGCTACGCTTGAGATAGATTTTACCAATTTTGTGGGCATCGATTTCCAAAGTGATAAGCAAGATGCTTCTGAAATGACACATTTTCACATGGACTTCTGGACTTCCAGCTCTGATTTAACAGGTAAAGTATTCAACTCAAAGTTTTCACAATGGGGTGGTACTACAGGTGAAGTTTCAGCATTTGAATTATCTATTAATACAGG
>Ga0189291_100195_pt1 | contig 43837 bp, 32 predicted proteins | sample UW1redminimetaG_FD_130331 | JGI IMG/M metagenome (GOLD analysis project Ga0189291, IMG submission 130331) | Marine microbial communities from the Costa Rica Dome - UW179B-red mini metaG | ecosystem: Environmental > Aquatic > Marine > Oceanic > Photic zone | place: Costa Rica: the Eastern Pacific... | reverse complement strand
TGGTCAGGTGCTGGGCACGACGACCATCGCGGGCGGTTCGGTTGAAGTGGATGGAACAACGGACGGCACGCTTGAGCTGGCCGGAGCCACCACGGTTTCTGCCGGGTCCCTGACTTTGACGGCAGGCGATGCGGCGGCGGTGACGGTATCGGGCACGGGGACGTTTGATGTGGACGGCGGGACCTCTGGCGCTGTTGTAATTTCTGGTGGTACGCTTGACGCGTCTGGCGGGACACTCGCATCTTTGGATGTGAATGGCGGAACAGCTCATTCAATCTCTGGCAGCGCTGCAATGACGGGTGCCACGACAATTGACAATGCAACTCTGACGCAAAGCGGCGGATCTTTGAACACCGTGACGGTTGGGGTTTCAGGCACCTATGATGTGCAGGCTGATGTGAGCATTAACGCGCTTGCGGGGGCAGAGGCCTCAGCGGGGGTTGATGTAAACAGCAACACCCTGACGATAGCCGGCAGCGGGAACACCTCATTTGACGGGACGCTGAGCGGGGGTGCTTCGGGTGTGCTGAGCAACACCGGTGGCGGGACGCTGACGCTGGGTGGTGACAATTCTAGCTATGCCGGTGGTTTTGACATCAGCGGGGGCAGCACCATCGCAGGTGGTGTGAACGCCTTTGGCGATGGCACAGGTGCCATCACGCTGAACAGCGCGACACTGGATGTAACCGCAAGTTCTACGGTGGCCAATGCAATCACCGTGGGTGCCAATGGCGGCACAGTTGGTGCGACAGCAGGAACAGTCGCAACGCTGACGGGTGATATTACGCGTAACGGCACCCTGACCTTTGGTGATGGGACGCTTGCCGGTGGCGGGCAGGTTGTTGTCAACAGCACAGGCTTTTCCGGTACCGGATCAACGGTCGTTTCTGAAAACCTTGAGCTGGTTCTGGGCAGTCCCCAGAGCATTGCCCTGTTGAACAACGGTATTACAGTGAATGGCACCGTGGATCTGAACGGTCAGAATCCTTCCAACTCCAACCTGACCGGCGCAGGGGTGATAACATCAAACGCAGCGAATGCGACCTTTACATTTAATGGGCCAACAACATTCAACGGCTCCTTTGTCGATGGCACGACGGGCATCATGTCGATTGATGTAAACGTAGGTGGCCCGAATACCTTGCAGCTGAACTCGGGCTCAAGCACCTATTCTGGTGCCACAACGATCACCTCTGGCACCTTGCAAGTCTCTGGTGGGGGCGCGATTGGCGATGCCAGCGCGGTGACGGTTTCTGCTGGAGCCATCTTTGATGTTCATGCCAGCGAGACGGCGGGATCGATCACTGGAGCGGGGTCAATCACGGTTGCGGATACCCATGTACTGACAAGCGCGCAGACCGATCTTTCGGCCACGCCTTTGGTCACGACATTTGATGGTGTTATTTCCGGGATGGGGGGGCTGACCGTGGGTACGCCGACCGCTACGGGAACGCTGACCTTGACCAATGTGAACACATATATGGGTCCGACCACGGTAGATGGTGGAACCTTGCGTCTGGCCAATGCAAACACGCTGGTTGATACCGGCGCGGTTATTGTGAATGGCACGCTTGACCTGATGACAACGGATGAGACCATCGGTTCACTTGCCGGAAACGGATCGGGCATTGTCAGTATCAACGGCAATACTTTGACCGTTGCGGGAACCGGCGCTGGAACCACAACCGACTTTGACGGGGTGATCCAAGGCGCGGGTGGCCAGCTGGTTGTAAACAACGGGCCCGATACGCTGCGACTTGGCGGGGTGAACACCTTTACCGGTGGGACAACCGTGAACGGCGGGACGCTGGCGACAAGCGCTACAGGCAGCCTTGGTGATGTGACCCTGAACGGGGGCGCGTTCAATTCGGCCGGAACAGTCACGGGTACCGCAACAATTGCCGGTGGGATCATGACGGTCACCGGTGGCACGGTTGTGGCAGCGAATAACGATAGTGGTGTGTTGAACATCACCGGCGGCACGGTTTCGACAGTGAACAGCGCGGCGACCACATCGAATGCAGGCACTGTGACAACGGCTGTGGTGACCGCGGGCACATTTACCAACAACGGCGGCGGATCCGTGGGCACGGCAACTGTCTCGGGTGGCAGTTTCGCCACCTCGGGAAGTGTGACCGGATCGCTGACCAACAATGGTGGGGCAGTCTCCGTAACCGGCGGCGCGGTTGCGTCATTGAGCAACAATTCCGGCACTGCGACGATCACCAGCGGCAGCGTTTCATCCATGTCCAACAGCGCAACGGCCAGCAACTCAGGCTTGGTGGGTGAGCTGACGCAGGGCAGTGGCACATTTACTAACGCGGGCAATATTTCCACCGCCAATCTCTCTGGCGGGTCATTCACGACAACCGGCACCGTAGGAAGTTTGAACAACGCCGGGGCGACTTCGGAAATTCAGGGGGGGACAGTCAGTGCGGCGAGTAACACAGGGGGCAGCCTGACTATTTCAGGTGGGTCGGTCGGCTCGCTGTCTTCTTCCGCAAGTACGACAAATGCGGGCAGTGTTGGTGAGGCGAACATCTCCGGCAGCACATTTGTAAACACCGGCATCGTCAGTGGCAGCACAACCATCAGTGGAGGTGGTGTGACCAACAATGGATCAATGGCGAGCGTTTCCCTGAGTGGCGGCTCCATCACCAATGCCGCAGGGACATTGGGGGGTGTGACCAATGCAGGCGGCGCAGTTAACATTACCGGCGGCAGCGCCGGTGAGATTATCAATGAAACGGGCACCTTGAGTGTTGCAAATGGCGGTCAGACCGGTGCGGTGACCAACTCTGCCACGGCGGTGAACCTTGGGACAGTTGCCAGCTTAAACAACCTTGAGGGAACATTTGAAAACGGTGGTACGATCACCGGCCTGACAACTGTTGCAGGTGGCGTTGTTTCCAACACGGGTTCGATGGGCGATGTCGCGACCAACGGCGGCAGCTTTACCAGCAGTGCAGGGTCCATTAGCAGTATCACCAACAACGGTGGTAGTGTTGAATTGTCCGGCGGCACCGTTGGCGCGGTTACCAACGAGGCTGGCACATTGACACTGGGCCTTGATGCGGGGGCGGTGACAAATTCCGCTACGTTGGTCCTTTCAGGGTCTGCAACCAGCCTGACGAATACCGGAGGCACGACAACGGTCAGCGGAACAGTATCTGGCCCGACGACATTGTCAGGCGGCAGCTTGACAAATACCGGCGCGCTTAACGGTGGTGTTACGGTTTCTGCGGGCAATCTGGATTCAACCGGGGTGATCACCGGGGCGCTTGATGCCGCTGGTGGCACAATCAGCCTGTCGGGCCGTCTGGATGGGGCGCTGGTGGCAGGCAATGGGGATGTGACCATCACGGGACCACTCACCGGTGTTGACAGCATCACCAATGGTGGCAGCGGCGCGCTGGTGATTGCAGCAGGAACAACAACCGTGGACAGTGGTGGCCTCGTCAATAACGCGGGCAGCCTGATAGTTGACGGTGTGCTGGGCGGCGGTGCGGTGTTGCTGAACACGGGCACATTGAACATCGGCGAGACCGGAAATGTTGGCATGGGCATCACGAACAACGGTATTTTGCAGGCAGATGGCGCAATCACCGGTGATCTGACCAATAGCGCAGGGCGCACGGCGAATATCGCGGGCAGTATGACCGGTAATATCATTAACGCCGCCGATGGCGAGGTAAACCTTGCCGGGACCCAGACCGGTGTTATTGAAAACCGGGGTGATGTGACGGTTACGGGCACCAATGTAGGCGGCGTGATCAACTATGAACAGCTGACGGTTACGGACGAGGGCACGGTTGACGGTGACATCTTCAACACCGCCATTCTTGATCTGAACGGTGAAGTGACTGGCGACGTGATCAACAACGGCAGTGCTTCATCGTCGGAAATCCGTCTTCGCGTCGGAGATGGTGCGGTGATCAACCTGAACGGCGGCGTTTCGGGTGATTTGGCCAATGCCAGTGATCTGAACCTGGGTGGCCGGGTCGATGGTACGCTGACCAATACCGGGCTAACCACCCTGCAAGAGGGTGTGTCGACAGTCGAGGATTTTGTGAATAACACCCAGTTCATTGCGGATATTGGCACGCTGACCTATGGCAGCTTCACCAACAATGGTGTCGCCGCTATTCGCAATGCCGGTATCCTGTCGGGTGGCGTGTTTACCAACGCGGGCGAATTAACCCTGCGTGACGGTGGCCGGATCGCGGCAGGCACAGTGGTGAACAATGCCACCTTGCTGTTGCCGGGGGGCGGGCTGATCGGGGCGGATGTGATCAACAATGCCACCCTGACCGCAGTTGGTAACAACCAGGCTGGTGGCACGCTGACCAACTCAGCTTCCGGTGAAATCCTGATGGCGAATGGGTCCACGGCGGACGTCATCACGGTATCGGGTGATGCCAATCTGAATGGCCGGGTCACTGCAGACCTGAACCTGAGCCCTGACCGCCAAGGCGTGGACCAGATCAACGTCGGCGGCCATCTGAGTGGTAATGTTCAGGTCGACTTTAACGACATGAGCGAAGAGTTCGGCACCTTGGACGGCGGTTTGACCGTTTTCAGCTATGGCACCTTGGACGATGGGTTCACCTTTGATCAAACCGGCTTGCCTGCGGGTCGGGCCCTGATCTACGGCTTCCAGAACGATCCTGAGCAGAATGCAATTGTAGTGCAATCCGGTGCGAACCCGGCAGTTGCCGGCATCGCCTCTGGTCTGACCCTGACCCAATCGCTGATCAACACAGTGGTGAACCGGCCTTCCAGCCCGTTTGTGGCCGGGTTGGCCGCAGAGGATGACGACCCTTGCGGCTTTGGCAGCTGGGCGCGTGGTGTGGGCGGTGTGGCAGATGCAACCGGACAGACCTCAACATCGATCGGGAGCTTTGAATCCGAACTTTCGGCAAGCTACGGCGGTTTGCAGGTCGGCTTCGACTATTCCTGCTTTGACAGCCGCTATGCCGGTTTCGATCTGAGCTTTGGCGGGATCATCGGGGCCAACGCGGGTTCCCTGTCGCAGCCGGTATTCAAGTTTGATCCAACCTCGATCAGCCTTGACCGCAGCCAACAGGTCAGCGTGAATGATACCGATTTCAACCAGACCTATGCGGGTGCCTATATTGGTGCATCTCGGGGCCGGTTGTTCGGGGATATCCAGCTGCGCTTTGACCGGACGGCCTTTGACCTCAAGAACACCGCCTTTATTGAAAGTGCCGCGAACGGAGGGCTGGATGACCTTGGGGTTGCGGATCAGGAATATGACAGCAGCAGCACAACCATCAGCGGCTCTGTCGGATATGCCTTCCCACTTAGCGAAGCCTCTGGTCTGGTCTTTGTGCCAGCGGTGGGTGTGTCACACAGCAGGACCTCGGTGGACAATCTGCGTTTTGACGGGGGCACGCCGGATATCGTCGGTGATGACGGTTTCCTTGTGATTGACGATATCGTCAGCACTGTGGGCTTTGTCTCGGCAACCCTGTCACGCAGCAAGGTTTTGCCGAGCGGAACGGCGGCGCTGAACATGTTCGGAACAATCACTTATTACCACGACTTTGGGGATGATACGACGTCACGCTATTTTGCGCTGGATGCCAACGGCCTGCCGGAAGGCGAGCCGCTGACCACAACGAGCAGCAATCTGGGAGCCTATGCAGAGCTGTCACTTGGGGTGAACTACACCAAGCTGCTCCAGCCTGGTGCCCCCGGCGGTGCGCGTCAGTTTGATGCCTCTTTGCGGATTGACGGACGGTTCTCGGGTGGACTGGACAGTTATGGCATAACAGGGCAAATGCGGTTCCAGTTCTAAGGGTTAACGCCCTGAACTGTACCACCTCTGCTTGACCCCACGGCTTGGGGTGGCCACACTGATCTGGACACCGAACATAACGGCGTAGGCATTGCCTGCGCCAGAGAACAAGGAAACCGCCCGCAGATGTCTTGGACCAGCAAGGTAGCCTGGAAAGAGGGGCTCTTTTTGCATCCTCACCATATGCAGCAGTCCGACCGCTATACAGAGCGGTTGGTGCAGGCACGCACGGCTGATATTACGCCCTATCCTTGGGGGGTTAGCGAATTGCGGTTTAACCGTGATCTGGCCCAGCAGGCCAAGATCGGCCTGACTTCTGTTGCCGGGATCTTTCCAGATGGCACAACATTTGACGCTCCCGCCGGTGCGCCCTTGCCGCTGCCTGTGCCGGTCCCCGAGGAAGAGGCCCAGGGCTTGTCGATCTGGCTGACCCTGCCGGATGTCAGCATTGGCGGCCAAAATGTCTCCCCGCAGGCGGGCAATGCCGCCACACGTTATGTGTTGTCAACGGAAACCGTGACAGAGACCTCTTCGGCCTCGCGCAACGAACAGACTTTGGAAATCGCCAATCCGCGTCTGGAGCTGGTGCTGCGCAAGACCCCGCGTCCAGGCTATCAGAACATTCATCTGGGCCGCATCATCGAAATGCGCGATGGCATTGTGACGCTGGATGATACCGTGCCGCCCACCGGTCTGGTGGTGCGGGTGCACAACGCCTATGAGGGATACCTCAGCCGCGTTGTCGGCTGGATCGAGGCCAAACTGGAAACGCTGGCGCGTTTTGCGTCTGACCCTTCGTCGGGCGGCGGCATGCAGGCTACGGATTATCTGATGCTGATGGTGTTGAACCGCGAATTGCCGGTGCTGCAACACCTCAAGGGAATGGCGGCGGTCCATCCTGAACGGCTTTATGAAAAACTGATCGGACTGGCGGGAGAGCTGTCGACCTTTGATCAGGGCGGACGGCGCGCACCGAATTATGCCCGCTATGAGCATGAGAACCCCAAGGCCAGCTTTACCCCTGTTGTGCAGGACATCCAGCGGTTGCTGGCCCGCGATGTAGGCCGCGCAATCCGCCTGCCGCTGAAAGAAGTGCGGGCAAATTCCTATGCCGCGCTGGTCAATGACCGCAACCTGTTTGCACAGGCAACCTTTGTGATTGAGGTCAGCTCGGGCCTGCCGCTGTCGCAGGTGCAGACCCAGTTCCCGCAACTGGCCAAGGTTGGCCCGTCCACCAGTATGAAACAGATCATCAACAACAACCTGCCCGGCATCGGGATTGTACATTTGCCAAACCCGCCGCGACAGATCAGGGTGGTCAGCACCAATGTCTACTTCGTACTGGATAAGTCCACTGAGCTGTGGCGCGAGTTTTCGACCGCACCGGCCATCGGCATGCATTTTGCGGGCAACTGGCCGGATCTGAAACTAGAAATGTGGGCCATACCGGAGAGCGCGTGATGTCGGATGATGACGACAAAACCGTCTTTGGCCAGCGGCTGCCTGTGCCAGAACCGCGTGGAACCTCCAGGGCAGGGGCACCACCGGCAAGCCCGCCCCCCGCGCCAGCGGATGACGGGGCGGATAAGACTGTTTTTGGTCAACCCCTGTCGCCCACCAGCGGTTTACCCACAGGCGGCGGACGGGCCGCGCCAGTACAGCAACCGATAAACAATCCCGGCGTGGATGACACCTGGCTGGGCGGGGCATTGAACCCGCACCCCCAACCGCAGTTTCAACCCCAGCCCCCAAGGCCGCCACAACCGGCCTATACCCCGACCCCGCCGCCCCCCTTGCAGCCCCCGTATGGGCATCCGGCACCGCAACAGCCGATCTATCAACCCGGCACGGGCCAGCGCCCGGCAGGTTCCGAAATTTTCCCGGAGATCCGCGCCGCAGAGGAAAAGCCGCAATATGCACCGCGTCCAAGGATCGCCTTTCAGGACGCCTTGCGGGCGGCAGGGCCGGAAACCGGCGGGTCGTCGAACCCCTTGGTACGCGCAGCGTCGGGTCTGCTGATCCTGCTGGGACGGTTGCGCACCGGTCTGGTCGATATGCAACCCGCCCCGCTGATCGATCATGTTACCCGCGAGATCGACACGTTTGAGCGCAACGCGCTGAACGCAGGTGTGGGTCAGCAAGATGCCTTTGATGCGAAATACGCGCTTTGTGCTACCGCGGATGATATTGTGCAGAACCTGCCGGGAGCGGATCGTGGCACATGGATGGAGTATTCCATGGTTGCGCGGTTCTTTGGTGAACGCTCCTCTGGTGTTGGGTTTTTCCAGAAGATGGACGAGGCGATGCGCGCGCCCGGTCAGCGGTTCAATCTGATCGAGCTGATGCTGACCTGTCTGTCGCTGGGATTTGAAGGGCAATATCGCGCGATGCCGAATGGCTCGGTAGAGCTGAGCCGGATTCGCACGGCAATGTATGAAACCCTGCGCCGCGTGCAACCGCGCCCGGATGATGATGTTTCGGTGCGCTGGACGCCGGTTTTGCTGGGCGGGAAACGGCGGCAGGGCGGCACCCCACTCTGGGTGATTGCCGCAATTGCGGCGGTGATGGTGGTATCACTTTTTGCCACGCTTTCGACCTTGCTGACCCGCGAAGGGGCAGAGGTGCGTGGACGTATTCTGGCGCTGCATGCGGGCCAGCCGCCGGTGACAATTGAACGCACCGCACCGATTGTGCGCAGCTATGAGGCACCGCAATCAACCCAGCTGGAACGCATTCGCGCGGCATTGGCCGCAGAGATTGAAGCCGGACAGGTAGAGGTTGCGCGCACCAATGATTGGGTGTTTGTACGGGTTGGCGATGTGCTGCAATTTGGATCGGGATCGGCCACATTAACCAGTGATTTCAGAACATTGGCCGCGGCCATCGGACGCACCTTTGATGATGAGAAAGGGCCGGTGCGGGTTGTAGGCCACACGGACAGCGTGCCACCAACGGGACGCGGGCAGTTCAAAACCAATGAAGATCTCTCGGTGGCCCGTGCCAAGGCGGTGGGTGACATATTGAGCGGCGTCCTGATTGATCCCGCACGCCTGCTGGTCGAGGGCAAAGGCGCGGTTGATCCGATTGCTGATAATACCACCCGTGAGGGCCGCGCCCGCAACCGCAGGGTCGAGATCATGATCCCCAGAGAAGAAGCACCGGAGTAGGCTGACATGCGCGCGATCTTTAATCCGGTGGTCAGGCTGTTCCGGCTTTTGCAACGGATGTTCAAATCCAAATGGGGCAAAGCGTTCCTGATCCTCTGCGGCTTTCTGGCGATTTTTGCCGCCATCTGGTTCGGTTTTCCGCTGAGTGGGTATGCGCCAATCAGCACTGTCTTTGCCCGTCTGGCGTCGATTGCAGGCATCCTTGGCCTGATTGGTCTGATCTATCTTCTGCGCTGGCGGTCCCGGCGCAAGAAGGCGCGCAAGCTGGAGGAAAGCCTGCTGCCGGACCAGACCGGCGATGGCAAGGTGCTGGCCGAGAATATGAAACTGGCGCTGGACAAGCTGAAGAAATCCGGCGGCAAGAATTACCTCTATGACCTGCCATGGTATGTGATTATCGGCCCCCCCGGTGCGGGCAAGACGACGGCACTGCGCAACTCCGGGATAGAATTTCCGGGGCTGGATGCGATGCCCGAACAGGGCGGCGGTTTTGGTGGTACGCGCAATTGCGATTGGTGGTTTGCGGAAGATGCCGTTCTGATCGACACGGCGGGGCGTTATACCACGCAGGACAGTGATGCCATCGCAGACGAGGCAAGCTGGGGCTCCTTCCTTAATCTGCTGAAAAACGGCCGCCCTGATCAGCCGATCAATGGGGTTATTCTGACGTTTTCGGTGGAGCAAATGTTGAACGCCACGCCAGAGGACCTTGCCGCGCATGCGCAAACCGTGCGCAAACGCTTGGGCGAGATCCACGAACAGCTTAAGATCGACTTTCCGGTTTACGTGCTGTTCACCAAGGCCGATCTGATCGCGGGTTTTCGCGAATATTTTGCCAGTTTCAGCACCATGCGACGCAAAAGCGTTTGGGGTGTGACTTTCCAGACCAAGGACCGCAAGGCAGAGACCTACAAGAATGTTGAGGCCGAATTTGACGCGCTTCTTGCCCGCTTGAGTGATGAGGTCATCGACCGGATGAACGAAGAACCCGATGGCGTCAGCCGTATTGCGATCTTTGGTCTGCCTGGCCAGATGGCAATGATGCGGGCCAATGTGGCTGAATTTATCCGGCAGGTGTTTGAGCCGACACGTTACAAAACCAACGCCATTCTACGTGGGTTCTATTTCAGCTCTGGCACACAAGAAGGCACGCCGATTGATCAGGTTCTGGGCGCGATGTCGCGCAATCAGGATGGCATTGAGTTCCAGCCCTCATTCATGTCGGGCAAGGGGAAATCGTTCTTCCTGCATGATCTCCTGAAACGGGTGATCTTTGAGGAACGTGACTGGGTCAGTTTTGACTACAAGGCGATCCGGCGTGCGCGGATTTTGCGCACCGGCGCGGTTGGCATTATTGTCGGGGCAACCATGGCGGCGATGGGCGCTTTCGGCTTCAGCTTCTGGCAAAACGCCACCTTGTTGCGCACCGCTGATCTGGAAACGCAAAGCTATTTCAGCAAAGCCCGCCGCGAGATTTCACGCCCCGTGGTTGATAGCACCGACCCTTCCATCATCCTGTTGCACCTTGAAGATTTGCGCAACATGACTGCCGGTTATGGTGACACCCGCGAGCCGCCGGTTTGGGAAGGGTTTGGCCTGTCACGCCATAGCGAAGTGTCACTGGCTGCGGATCGGGCCTATTCTGACGGGCTGGAGCGGATGCTGCGGCCACGCATGATTCTGCATCTTGAGAATGAGATACCGCAGCTGATTGCGGATAAGGAAACCGGCGGCATCTATCGTGCGCTTAAGGTTTATCTGCTGCTGGGCGGACAGGGCGAAGGGCAGGGCGATGATGCTGCCATCAAGGCCTATTTCGAAGAGGTCTGGGGCCAGTTGTTTTCCGGTCCGGGTCAAGGGGATGAGCGGGACAGGATCAATGCCCATCTGGCCGCGATGCTGACGCTGGATGAGGATCGCTTGCCGGCGCTGGACATCGACGCCGAGATTGTGCGCAGCGCCCGCGAAGCGATCGTGAATCTGCCACTGGCGGATCAGGCCTATGCCTCGATCAAGGACCGCGCGGTGACCTCGGGTGTGCCGGACTTCAATCTGGTGGAACGGGTGTCGGGACAGGTGGAGCGGGTGTTTGAAACCACCGACGGCAGCCCGCTGGATTCAGTAGGCGTGCCGGGGATCTATACGTTTGAAGGATATTGGGGTTTCTTCCTAGAAGAACTGACCTCGGCGCGGGACCGTTTGCGCGATGATCAATGGGTGCTGGGCGAGGCCGCAGGGCGCGTCGGATATGAGGCGCAGCTGTCCAATCTGGAACGCGATTTACATCGCGCCTACCGGATCGAATTTAACGAAGCCTGGCGCGAGATGTTTGGCCGTATCGGCCTTGGTCCGCTTTCCACCGATGCCCCAAGCTATGATGCGCTGGCGGTTCTGTCATCCTCCGTGGCCTCACCTTTGTTGGAATATGTAGAGGCGGTAGAGGAGGAAACCCGGCTTACGCGGCTTTATGACCAGATTGGCGACATCTCTGCCGAACAGATTGCCAGTGGTGCGCTAAGTGACGGCATGGGGGACGCGGTGTTCCGGCGGATCTACAGCCAGTCCGGTGTGTTCCAGCGGGTTGTGCTGGATAACATTGCCAAAAAGGGCAAGGTCCAGACCCGCGCAGGCAATGCCGTGGCAGAGGATACCCAGCGCCGTCAGGTCGAGCGGATGAGTGATGATTTCGCCCAATGGCATGCTTTGCTGAAAGGTGAGGCCCCAAATCGTCCGATTGATGTGATCCTCGTCAATCTGGCGGATCTGCGTGAAAACCGGCGCCAGTCTGCCGTTGCGCCGACGCCTGCGGATGAAACCATGCTGAGCCAGTCCCTATCGGCGCTGACCCGCAACAATACCGCACTGCCCGATGATCTGGCGCGGATGCTGAACGAGGTTGATACGGAATTCCGTGCGGTGGCCACAGCGGCCACCATGACGCAGCTGAACCGGGCCTTGAATGATGATGTCTCTCAGTTTTGCCGTGACCTGATCGCGCCGCTTTATCCCTTCGGCACCGGGCGGCATCTGTCACCTGCGGTATTCGGTCAATTCTTTGGACCCGGCGGGCGGATGGACACGTTTTATACCTCCTATCTGCAACCCCATGTGATCCGTGGCGCGGATGGGTTGGCACCGGCACCGGACAGCGCCATCGGCCAGACGCTTTCGCCAGCCGCGCTGAAGCAGTTTGACCGCGCACAGGCGATCCAGCTGGCGTTTTTCGCGACAGGTTCGTCAGAGCCCAAGGTGGATATGTCCGTGACCCACCTCAGTTCTTCACCCTCTGTCGAACTGGCGATCCTGTCGATGAACGGCGGGTCGGTGCGCACCCAGCCTGACAGCATTCCCGCCGCACTAAGCTGGCCGGGTCAAAGCTCTGGCGTGGCGCTGGAGCTGTTTCCCGGTGCGGATGATCGCCAATCCAACATCACCTTTGCAGAAGGGCGTTGGGACATTGTGAACTTTCTGCGCAAAGGACGGTCCCGTGTCAGCAATAACGTGGTAGATGTGACCCAGGATGTGGGCGGGCGCACGATCACCTACCGGATTGAATTCAACAGCACCACGGTGCCGTTTCTGATGCGCGAGCTGGCAGACTTTTCCTGCCCCGCGTCACTGGAGCAATAGGATGGGCAAGGCCGTTATCGGTATCATGGGCAAACATCCCGGCTACGGTGATTTCCTTCAGGCGGGTGTTTCCGAACAGCTGGTTGATGTGATGAACAGCTGGCTTGATGCCTGCCTGCCGGTGCTGCGGGATCAGATGGGCGAGGGGTGGGGGCCGTTCTGGGACGGGGCGCAGGATCTGCGGTTCTGGATCGGACGTGGTGTGCTGGGGCAAACGGTGGTGGGCCTGCTGCATCCTTCGCGAGATCGCGTGGGCCGGCGTTTTCCCTTGATCCTGTTGGCCAGTGGCGCGGATGTACCGGTGCCCTTGGGTGATGCGACGGATCAATCCCCCTGGGAAGCCATGGCTGCGCATTTGGATCAGATGGAAGCAGGTCAAGGTGCGGCGGCATTGCTGGAGGGTGTGAACATCGAGATTGTCGCCGAAGGGGAAAGCCATGCAGCCGTGGGGCCAACCCTCTGGGCGCATCACCCGGAGGGCAATCTGGAGGCCTTGCTGGCCTCTGCTGCCGGACCGGATGCGGCGCGGGCGCAATTAACCCGCTCTTATTGGTGGGCGACGGGATCGCAGGGCAAAGAGGGGGATCGCGCGGCGACATGGCTGGGCTGTCCCGGTCTGCCCGAAGCGCAGGCACTGGGCTGGCTCTTGGGTGGCGTGGCGGGCGAAACGGGGGCACAAACGTGAACCGAAACGATTACTTCACCTTTGAGACTGGGCAGGGCAGCGATGTTGGCTGTAAACGCAAGGTCAACGAAGACAGCTATCTTGCACGGCCCGAATACGGGCTTTGGGTGGTTGCCGATGGCATGGGCGGCCATGCAGCGGGTGATTTCGCCAGTCAAACCATTGTGCATGAGCTTAATTCGATCGGGCTAGCGGTTTCTGCGGATGATCTGGTGGCGCGTTTCGACCAGCGCTTGACACGGGCCAATGATGTGATCCGCGCGCAGGCCGCGAAACTGGAAAGTGGGATGATCGGTGCCACAGTTGCCGCACTTCTGGTGCATCAAACCCAATTTGACTGTATCTGGTCAGGTGACAGCCGGTTGTATCTGCTGCGCGACGGGCAGTTGATCCAGCAGACCCGCGATCATACAGAGGCACGCGCATTGCTGGATGCCGGGTCGATTACCGCAGAAGAGGCGGCGAACTGGCCGCGCAAAAATGTCATTACCCACGCGGTTGGTGTCAGCGAAAAACCGATTTGTGAACGGGTCACTGGTGAATTGCAGCTTGGTGATTTGTTTCTGATCTGCTCGGACGGGTTGACAGAACACATTGCGGATGCGGAAATTGCAGAAGTGTTGCTGAGGTATCCACCGCAAGAGGCTTGCGCGCAACTTATCGAAGAGACAGTGAGGCGGGGTGCACGTGATAATGTCACGGTTATCACGATGCGCTGCTCTGATGCGCCTCCTCCGGCGGAAGATGAGATGTTGTATGATCTCGATAACAGTAGTTTAGATACAGGGTCGATATTGTGAGCGGGAAAGACAACAGCAAGGGAAACCAAAGCGTGCCACCGGTATCGGACGATGAGGACGACGATAAGACACGGATCGTAAGCCGCCCCCCTGCGCAGCCGCCCGAAGAGGATGCCGAACGCACCCAGTTCGAGGCGCATCCGTCGGCCAATACGCCGGACCCGCAACAGGCACCTGCGCAGAACGCACCAAAGGATGATCTGCCGCCTCTTGATCCGCCTGTCGGGGCACCACCCGTGCAACCGCAAACCACTGCACTTGGTATCGGCACCACAATCAACAACAACTACCGCATTGAACAGGTTCTGAAATCCGGCGGCATGGGCGCGGTGTATCGCGGTGTGGAAATTGGCACCGGTGATCCGGTTGCGATCAAGGCGATCCTGCCCGAACTGGCCGAGGATGAAAAAGCCGGGCTGATGTTCAAACGCGAGGCCCGCACCCTGCGCCAGCTCGCTCATGAGGCGATTGTCCGCTACTACAACTATGTCCACGACCGCGATCTGGACCAATATTTCCTGGTGATGGAGTTTATCGAGGGCATTCCGCTGTCGGATCACATCAAGGAATTTGGTGCCCTTCCTGTTCCTGCGGTGATGACACTGCTGAAGCGGTTGAGCAGCGGCTTGTCCAAAGCGCACGCGCAAGGGGTGACCCATCGCGACCTGTCGCCGGATAATGTCATGCTGCCCGGTGGTGACGTGAGTCAGGCCAGGTTGATCGATTTTGGCATCGCCAAATCAACGGTTGTGACCGAGGGCACAACCCATGGGCAATTTGCCGGCAAGTATAAATATGTTGCGCCCGAACAGCTGGGCGGGGGTGAGGTCAGCTCGCCCGCGGATATTTACGGGCTGGCGCTGCTGACCGCTGCGGCGGCAATTGGTACACCGCTTGATATGGGCAGCTCCATCGTTGTAGCGGTGCAATCGCGGCTGACCATACCGGATCTTTCCGCGGTGCCGATGGCGCTGCGCCCGATCCTCAGCCATATGCTGGAGCCGGACGAAACCCGTCGCCCTGCCTCGATGGATCTGGTGGGCCAGATGGTGGATCACCCAGAGCTGATACCGGCGGCCTATCGGGAAGGCGTGGGGTTTTATCCGGCGGAAACCACCGGCACCGGTCAATTCACCGCCCCGCCTCATGGGTTGCAAATGCCGGGGACGGCAATGACCCAAAGAAGTATTTACCCCAGCACCATTTCACCGCAGACGATGGGCCCCGCCACCCTGCCAGAGCCGGAACCAGAAACCAGCGGTGGTAACAAGGCACTGGGGCTGCTGGTTGGCTCCTTTGTGATGATCAGCGCGGCAGTAGGGTTTGGTGCATGGCAGATGGGCATGTTTGGCGAGGCCCCGCCGCCACCCGCATCGGGCATAGACCTTGGGGCGCAAACCGCTGGCATGCCGGCAAGACGGACCAACACCCGTGCCGGTTTTCTGGCAGATTTCGATGCCGGCCGCTGCACGTTTCTGACGCGCGTGCCGGCTGGCCGTAACGCGGGGATGATCGAGGTATTTTCACAAACCGGAGAAGAGCTGGCCGGGCTGCCAGTTGCCTATGAAGAGAAATTTGGTGCCCGCCCTGCCATCCTGCCGCGCCAGATCACGCCGGATCAATGTGCCGCGCTTGAGTTCACTCATGCGCTTCAGGGGCGCGGGCGAGAGGCCCCACGGATCGAGATGACAAAAGACGAGATGATCTCGGGGCAGGCGACAACCGTGCGGATCGGCGACATCGGGCGACAGTCGGTCTGGGCCGCGCTGATCACCCCAAGTGGGGCGCTTTTCAACCTGACGGAACGGTTATCGGATCCGGTGGGCGGGCAACGCAGTCTAAACTTCGGATTGACGCTGGCCAAGGGATCAGAGGCGGTGCCGCAACTGGTATTGGTTGTCGCCAGTGACAGCCCCTTGGCGCGCACGGCAACGGCGGGTGATGGCATCCCTGCAGCCGAACTGCTGGCCTTGGTGTTGGAAGAAATTTCCGGTCGCAAGGGCGCGGCATCAGCAAGTTTAGGGTATGTCAAATTACTGCCGCCAGAAGACTAGGCCCGAATTCTAGCGCACATCAAAAGTTGCAACTGCAAGGGCTGCCTGACTGGCTACCTCGCCGGATAATTCTGAAAATACATCCTGCGCCAGCTGTCCGGCGCGGTCCCTAATCTCCATGGCGGGGCGGCGGGTGGCGATTGCCAGCAGGATTTGCTTGGTGTCACGCGGCGCACCCGGACGGGTGACCGGGACATCAAATCGCGCAAAATTCCCGGAGAACGACATAAAGCGTTGCAGATCCTGAACCACGCCGTTGTTATCAACCAACACCAAGGTGACATAACGCCCCGCAGTGCCCCGCAGGACGCCGGTCAGATTGCCCCCGGAAGACACCTCGGCGGCATCAAGGCGCAGACCCAATTGGGTCGCAGGATAATCACGGTTCAGCCGGATATAATTCAGCGCGGCACATTGGCGATCATCAATCAACACGCGGGTCTGGCGAATGTCGGTGTCTTCCTCCGTCAGTACCGCGTCACTGAAGCGCGCCATTGCGGCATCGGAATTTGCAATCAACGCCAGTCCGACACCCTCTGTCCCGTCCCGCCGGGGCAATGCCAACAGACACGGATCGGTGACAGAGGTTTTGATCCTGCGCAACAGATCCCCTACCGCGATATCCTGTGCTGAAGGCGCCGGTGCCGCGACTTTGGGTTTGGGTGGGTTGATTTCAGGCCGGCGCCCCACGGCGGTAACCACCGTACTGGCAGCCGCAGCCGGGCGCACAACCTCGGTCTGGCTGGGCACACGGGTGACAGTTTCCGCGCCAGAGGGAACCGGGGTGGCGATCAACCCGGCAGTGCCTTCCGGTACGATCGGGCTTAACGCTGGAGCTGTGGGCAGGGCAGTGACGGTTTCGGGGATCAGCGGACCGGTATCCAGCGGCTCGGGTGCCGCCGGTATGATCGGTTCGATGGTTTCTGGCTCTGCTTCAACAGGTGCGGCGGCGATGGTCTCAAGAGCCTCAGGCGTTTCTGGTTCCAGAGCAGCGGGTTCTTCAACCTCTGGTGTGATCGGTTCCGGTTCCACCGGATCGGGTGCCATCGGTTCTGCGGCGATGGTTTCTTCCGGTGCAAGGGCTGCCAGTTCCTCGGGTTCAGCATCTTCAAGGGTTTCGGGGGTGGCAGGATCAATCCCATCCCCGTCATCAGCCCCGGCTTCGCCTTCCTGCTCCAGCAAACCGGCAATTGTATCGCTGTCTAGGGGGGCAATGGTGATGGTATATTCAGGCCGCTCCTCTGGATCGGGGGCGGCGACGGCCAGCACATTCTGCAACCCACCAAACCCAATGGCGATTGCGGCACCGTGCAGCACAACAGCCCCTGCCGTTGCCGCCCACCAGCCGCCGGGGCGGCTGCCATGATAGGGTAGAAAACTCATGTCCCTTCACGCCGGTGAATGGTGACCAGCCGGATATCAAGGTTTTCCATACCGGGTCGGTTGACCAGTTTCAGCAGATCAAGAGCAGGTGCCGTGCGGTCAATCAGCACATGCAGAACACTATGCCCGACCATGGCCTGCGGCAGCCCCTCCACCGCCAGTTCCGCGCCATCCAGTGTCAACCTGCCGTCTTCCTCGACAATCAGCACCGGTTTGGGCAGCTGATCAATCGGCAAATCACGGGTTTCTGATATCCGCACACCTTCATCCGGTGTGCTGACCAGTGACCCCGTAGCAAGGAAAAACAGGATCAGCAGCAGCACGATATTCACGATGAACAGGGATACATCAGGCCGGATCGGTTCACGTGGACGGGGCAGGGGGCGACGACGGGGTGCCATATCAGAATTCCTCCCCGATGCTGACCTGAACCGAGGCGACTTCGGCAGCGCTGAGGCGGGCCAGAACCGTTGTGATATCCTGCACCTGTGCAGAGGGTCGTACAATCAGGACAACCGAGCCGGGGGAGCCGGCAGTGCCCAGGGCACCGGCAAGATCATCCAGCGCATCAAAACCAAAACGCTGGCCGCCAACCAGAACGGCCTCTGCTTCGATGGTCCAAAGCGCCACATCTTCCGCCTGCTCAGGGGCAGGTGGTTCGGGGTCTTCGCCTTCTTCTCCAGCAACGCTTGGGCCGGCATCCACCTGGGCCTGCGCGCTTTGAAAAGGCAGCAGGGAATAGGGCGTCAGTCCAGAGGACAACATGAAGAAAATCAACAGCTGAAACATGGCATCGGCCAAAGGCGTCAATGCGAAGCGGTAGTTTGTCCGCCGCTGGGGTAGATTGAGGGAAAAGCCGCTTGCCACGCCCCCACTATGCCTTTGCGGTTGGGTCAACCCGACCATAGATCGCGGCAGAGATGGCTGCCTCGATCAGGTTGCGTTCACGGTCGATCCGGCTTTCGAACCAGCTGGCAAAGAAATAAGCGATCAGCGCAATCGCCAGACCCACCGCGGTGGTCGTAAGCGCGGTCCAGATGCCCCCGGCAAGGGCCGCAGGATCAACACCACCATCCGACAGGGACAGGACCGAAAAGGCATCAATCATGCCGATCACTGTCCCCAGCAGACCCAGCATCGGGGCGGCCTGTACCACCATTTCCAACAGGCGCATCTTTTCGGTCATCCGTGCCAGTTCGATCACAGCGGTCTGGCGGCCCAGCTCTTCTGCATAGGCGGTTTCGCCCGGTTTGGCCTGCACGCCGGAAAACACCGCCTGCAGGATGCGCGACAGGACCGATTTGCGATCTGACGCCAGCCGCATGGCATCGTCGCCACGCCCAGACAGCCAGGTATCAAGGATCTCTTCGGCGCGGTGTCGTTTACCGACCCCGATCCGGGCAAACTGCACCAGTTTGAAAACCGAAACGGTGACCGACATCAGGGACAATACCGCCAATGCAAGAAAAACCACCAAGGTGGCAGGGTTCAAAGACGTCCCAAAGAACTGTTCCATAACATCCTTTCCATCGTCATCCGTGCCAGGGCACGCCGTGATCCAAAGATCAGATGCCGAACTGAATTGCTGTGCGTGAAGAGGCGGTCAGGGCCTGCATGCAAATTGGGGCCTCTGAACCGGCAACGACACAGGCCGCTGCGTCATTGACCACAATGCGCGAAATCGCCCCGCAGGGGGTTCCGGCCAGATCAAATTGCAAGATCTTGGTCTTGCCTTCAATCAGATCACCGAACTCCAGCACCAACAGGCGTGTCACGGCCCCTTGGGAATCAAAAACCGCCACTTCATAGGCGGTTCTGTCCAAGGCATTTCCGGTTCTGTTGGCGGCAACATAGGTCAGACGGCAGCTGCCCGCCTCGGTCTCAGTTGCACCATTTAATTCCAGCGAAAATACAGGGGTTTCCTGAGCAAAAGAGGCCGTTGAGAATGTGAGGGTGGCGACGACGGTGGCGGCAAAAATACGTTTAAATAACATCAATCTTCCTTGCAAATTCGTTAAACAATTGCATGACCATAGCGCCGCGAACCGGGCGACAAGTCAATCGGAATCATGAGATAAACCGTGTTTTTCTGATATGAAATCGGAAATTTGCAACCAAGGGAATGATGATGGGCGCTAGCGGAAAACGCCAATCAGAAATCCGGGGTTTGGTTGATTGTTCATGCTGCGCTGCTTTACTGCGGGCATGGGAACGGTACGCGGTTCGGCGACCCGTCTGGTCTGCGGCATTGAAGCCGCTGCCGGTTTCACCTCTCGGGGAATGACGGGCGCGTCAAACACCAGATCACCAGAGGCATGCGCAGTATGGGTGGTTGTATTGCCCCGTGATTTGGGACGGTGGCCGGTTTCGGGGGCCAGCTCTGATCCGAAAAGCCGCCAGCGCAGGACATTGGCTCGCGAAACGTCTTTGGAAACGATATTCGACATTTCTTCCGCTGTAGGAGTCTCTGCGGTCTGTGCAGATTCAACAGGCCATGCAAGCCGGCCAAGTTCGGCATTGTCAGGCGCGAAAGGTTCAGGCGAAGAAATTGCCGCCTTGCCCGCAGATCCATGTGCATTGGACAGGCCGATGCCGCCGCCAACGGTCAGGATCACCAACCCGATTGTTATGCCTACAAAACGTATCATGACCTCTATATAGCCTATATCACTTGGTTTTTCAGCTTTTTTATCGGGGCCTGTCAAATTTGTGGTATATTCCCCACGCTGCCCTACTGAAGCATTTGAATCCATTGCCTTCTCGGGATCAATTCTGGCCACGTATCTTGGAAACTCTTGTGACAGGACAGGTAATGCAGAGGAAACTGATCCGCCTTGTGGCATGCGCGGTGGGAATATCCCCGTTTCTGCCGATCCGGGCCGAGGCGCAATTTGCGGTCTGCAATCAAACCTTTGATGTGATCAACGTTGCCTTGGGGGCCTATGAACGCAGGGCATTCAACACCTCTGGCTGGTGGACGATTGGCCCCAACCAATGTGCCAATGTCATCGACGAAACTTTGACGGCGCGCTATTTTTATGTGTTTGCCAAGGATGTCTTTGGTCGTGAGGTGCTGACAGGTGCTACACCGATGTGCGTTGCCCCGGACCGTTTTGAGATCAGGGGCGAGGGGGATTGCCTTGTGCGCGGTTTGATTGAGGCGCGGTTTCACGAGGTGGACACCCGCAAAAGCGAACGCTGGACTCTCTTTATCTATCCGCCACCAAATTGATGTTTTTCCCGGCCTCAAATTCCAATCGCGACTCGCCCTTGAGCGGATTTTCGATGTAGGATGATCTCAAAGACAGGAGCTCGGGCACGATGATCCCCTCTCGACCACGCTGGAATCTGCGCAAATGGGCGGCATCCTTGGGATGTGCGGCCGGATTAATGATGTCGACACCGGCCATCGCGCAAAACTGGCAGGGCATCGTGATCGGCCAGTCCGGTCCGGCGGTGCCAAATGCCTTTGCGGATGCTTTCCATGTTGCCGGTGCGCTGCGCAATGGCGGGTTAGATATGGTTCAGATGTTGCGCGACCAGCCGCGTGATGCGGTTCTGGCGGCCCTTGATCTGTTGGGCGGTGACGATCATGCGGTGATTTATCTGACCGGTCCGCTGACACAGGGGGGCACAGCAATTGCGCTGGAAGGGGGCGCATTGCGCTTTGACGATGTGGTCAGCCGTCTGGTTTCTGCGGGTCTGAACAAATTTGCGCTGCTTGTCGAAGCCTGCCCGGCACAGGATGTCGACCTTGTGCTGCCCTTGCCCCAACCGGGTATCGAAATGCTAAGCGCGGTTTCGGCCCCAACGGGGGAGGCCTGTCCGGACATGGGGCGGCGGATGACGGATCTGCTGAAAGCCGACCTTGAGGCTGACATGACACTGGGTGCTTTGTTGTCGTCTGTGACGGTCACGTCCAACATACAAGAAGACCTTTTGCTGCGCGCGCCCACTGTTGCCGCGCCGGTTGTTTCGCTGATCAGCAATGATGTGGTTTCTAGTTCCGCCAGTGCAGTGGTTTCCCTGACGCCGGTCACCGCACCATCGGCGGGTGTGGCCCTGCTGCCGGTTGCGTTGGAAGCGCCGGCACCGGCATCATCACCGGATGCCGGTGAGGTTGTGATTTTTGCCCCTACGCCACAGGCGCAGCAGGCAGCCTTGCCTCGCGCTGCCGGGTTGCCAGAGCCGTCGATTATCGTGGGCATTATCGAGGATCTTACCCTTGCGTCCTTTTCCCCTGCTGAACCACTGGGCGACGTGACCAGTAATGAAATAAGCTACGAAAATCTGGAGGCGCGCCGCGCCCTGCGGGAACAGGACGCCGGATTGTTCGCGAGCCTGGTGGGGTCCGGTGCCTTTGATCCGCCAGCGCCCTTGCTGGCGACAGCGCTCCAGACAGAGCTTGCGCGGATGGGCTGCTATTCGGCTGGCATTGACGGACAGTGGGGTCCGGGTTCGCGCCGTTCGGTCGGGCGCTACTTTGATGAGATCGATGGCGTGGAAGCCGTATCACTGGACCCGACCATTGACCTGTTCCGCCAGATCGTTTTGCAAGACGATATCGTCTGTGCCGCACCTGTGGCTGCCGCAGCACCGCGCGCGACCACGGCGCGTTCCACAACCCGATCCACCAATCGCACAGCAGCCAAGCCGCGTACGACGACACGCCGCGCAGCCCCCAAACCTGCGGCAAAGGCGGCACCCAAGCGAACGATTTCTGGTGGCAGACTGGGCGGCGTGTTCCGGTAACATATGCCGTTTGACGTAGATCCACGTTTCCAAACCACTGCACGACATGCCAAAACCAGACGCCGCCGCCGTTGGGGTCTTCGGGCAGGTGCCGGGGTATTGGCCCTTGGTGTTCTTGCCGGTTTGATCTGGGGGATCACTGGCTGGGGTACGGATGAGGGGCGCGAGGGGCCTGACCCAACCGAACAGGCTCAGAACCCGGAGGATGAGGATGAAACGTTTTCATTGGTGCAAAGTTCCGAAACCGCTCAGGCGTCAATCAATGTTGAGCGGCTGAACTCCTTTATTGATCTGCGCCGCGATCCGATGATCCTGCATTTTGCCGGGTCTGAAAGCGATCTGTCGAAACGACTGCCTGCCCCGGCCAGCTTTGCACAGGGTCGATTGTCCCGTGGTGGTCCCGATGCGGTTCTGGCGCTGAAGGACAGTCTGTTTGTGGCAGAGCGGCGGTTGATCACAACCCTGCCGTCCAGCCGAGATGACTTTGCCCTGTTCAAGGCGCAGCGCAGTCAGGGGTTTCGTGCCACAACAGAACGCAGCGCGGCGGCACCTGTCGCACAAGGCAAGCTGGTTGCCGTCAAGGAAGACAGCAGCTGGGGCAGCTTGGTTGGATCAGAGGAAAACGGCGCTGATCCGGCTGCTGCGCCTGCGGTCTATGTCGAAACGCAAATTGAAAACACAACCAGCACCGCCGTCACCCTGCGTGAAAGCCAGCGCAGGGTTTTGTATGAGGACGAGGTCATTGTACTGCAGGCGGGGCGCAACCTGTCGGAGGTGCTGGTCTCTGGCGGGTTGGCTGCGAATGAGGCTGCCAATGCCGCCCGCGCAGCGGAGCAAAAGCTGACCCTGCCCACCCCTCTGCCCGCCGGTTCTGTGGTGGCATTGCGGCTGCGTCCCGATGCCCTTGCAGGTCGATTGATGCTGATGTCGGTATATGGGCCGGGCGGGTATCTGGCCAGTCTGGCACAGGTGGGAGCGGGGCGGTTTGAACCGGCGGCGGACCCCTGGATCGATGCGGATCTGCTGTCGCGCTCCGGCAAGGTCCGGCAACAGGCGGGCAAACCGGGTGAAGTGCGCCTGCTGGATGCGCTGTATTCCGCCGCGATCCGCAACGGGATGTCGACACGTATGGTGGGCGAGTTGATTGTACTGATGTCACAGCGGTTCGATCTGGATCGGTTTGTCGCTGACGGGGACGAGTTGGTGGTGCTGCGCGCGGCGGACCCCGGCCCCTTGGGTCGTGGCCTTGGTGAGGTGCTTTATGTCGGCATCCACGGCCCCACGCAGACCATGCGCTGTTATCTTCTGCCCAGCGGGGATGATTTCAGCTGTTTCGACTTCGACGCCCCGTCACAGGGTGGGGCGGGTCTGGGCGGCGGATTTCTGGTGCCTGTGGATGGTGTGAAAACCTCTGGATTTGGGCCGCGGCACCATCCGATCCTTAATCAGGTGCGCAATCACAACGGGGTGGATTGGGCGGCCCCAACCGGCACGCCGGTGCTCGCCGTGGCAGCGGGGCGGGTGACCCGGATTGGCGATGGCGGGGGGTATGGCAATGTGATTTATCTGGATCATGGCGGTGGGGTTGAGACGCGATATGCCCATTTGAATGCCTTTGCCAAAGCCTTGAAGAAAGGCAAAATGGTCGCTGCCGGACAGGTCATTGGGTTTGTCGGCACCACAGGGCGCAGCACCGGGCCGCATCTGCATTTCGAATTGCACGCGAATGGCACACCGGTTGATCCCCTGACCTATGGTGGCAGCGGCGATGGTCAGGCGACCCAAGCTGTTGATGCGCTGGTGAACCAGATCATTCGTGTGGAAAGTGCCGGTGTGGCAACCGCAAAAAACCCACTTTCGACGGCAACGGGGCTGGGACAGTTTATTCAAAGCACATGGCTGCGCATGATGCGCGACTATCGCCCCGATCTGGTGCGCAAGATGAACCGTGCGCAATTACTGGCGCTGCGCACCGATCCGGCGCTCAGCCGTGACATGGTGCGCAATCTGGCCCGCGAAAACGAGGCGTTCCTGCGTGCGCGCGGCCATCAAATCACTGCCGGGCGTCTGTATCTGGCGCATTTTCTGGGACCAGCGGGCGCGCATATGGCGCTGCGTGCGGATGCGGATGCCTCTGTCCTGTCGGTGATGGGCGCGCAGGTGGTGAATGCGAACCCCTTCCTGCGCGGCAAGAGCATCGCCGACTTACGCGCCTGGTCAGATCGCAAGATGCGGCAGCGGGGCAAAGGACCGGCAGCACCGCCTCCGGTACGGCGCATTCCGCCCGAAGTGATGGCCTATCGTGCCGCAGTGGATGCGATGTTGGTAGAGTTGTGAGATTTGTTGCTAGTTGCCGTATTTTAGAAAGTTTTCCAGCGCTGAAACATCACCGACGCCAACACGAAGGTGCCATTGGGTAGTGAACGGGCCATATTGAACACCAGCCCGGCCAACAGAAGAATATTTCGGGCTGTCGTCGATATAGGCCGAAAACGCGTGTTTCGCCCCGGATTGCACCAGTTTTTTCATCAGTTTGGTGATGGAGCCACTGGGCGCGGCGGACACAAAAGAGGACCAGATATCAAACAGCAGTTTGGCTTTCTCGCTTTTGTCGACAGCGACAAACAGAGCAGCTTGCAAAAACGCGCGGTCACGATTGGTATAGGCTTCCTTGGGCCCCTCAACGCCAAAAAATTCCTTGGCGATGGATGCGTATTCCTCATCGGTGAAATAAAGCTGTTCCGGCGCAAAACGAAGATCATGATAGGTCTGAGAAATTGTAGACATTTCTTGTTTCCTTTTGGTGGCTATTTGAAACTGTAGGAGAAATCATTGTTTTCGACTGACACTTCTACAGAAGCAAAAGCATCCCCTGATACCATCCGGCTCAACACCTGACGGCTGAGGTCGGGCAGGATTGAATTGGTGATGATGTTGTCGATCATCCGCCCGCCGCTATCGGGGTCGCGGCATTGTTCAACAATATGTTCGATCACCCCGTCGGCATAGGTGATCACCGCGCCATGCGCGCCTTTCAGGCGGCGTTCAACAGCGCCGAGTTTCAGTTTGGTAATCCCGGTCAGCACGTCGCGGCCCAGCGGGAAATAGGGGATCGAGACGATGCGGCCCAGAAGTGCGGGGGGGAAAACGTCGAGCTGGAACGGCTTCATCGCGGCCTCCAGTTCGTCCAGATCCGGAGTGGTTTCACCCGCTTCGGCCATTTCCATAATCACATCGGTGCCAACATTTGAGGTCAGCAGGATAATCGTGTTCTTGAAATCAATGGTACGCCCGTTGCCGTCTTCCATGACGCCTTTGTCAAACACCTGAAAGAACAACTCGTGCACGTCGGGGTGCGCCTTTTCGATCTCGTCCAGCAGCACCACGGAATAGGGCTTGCGCCGCACCGCTTCGGTCAGCCGCCCGCCTTCACCATAGCCGACATAGCCGGGAGGTGCCCCTTTCAGCAGGGAAACGGTATGGGCCTCCTGAAACTCGCTCATGTTAATTGTAATGACGTTCTGTTCACCGCCATAAAGCTGTTCCGCCAAGGCAAGTGCGGTTTCCGTCTTACCCACGCCGGACGGCCCGCACAGCATGAACACCCCGATGGGTTTATTCGGGTTGGACAGACCGGCGCGGTTGGTTTCGATCCTTTTGGCGATGGCTTTCAGCCCGTGGTCCTGCCCGATGACACGTTCCTGCAAACGATCGGCCAGTTGCAGCACGGCCTGCAATTCATCCTGCACCATGCGACCGGCGGGAATGCCTGTCCAGTCGCTGATCACGCTGGCCACGGCTTGCCCATCGACATGGGCATAGACCATGCGGTTGTCGGGGTTGCCGCCATCCAGCACCGCCATCTTTTCGTACATTTCCGCACGCGCGGTTTCGGGGTCCAGCGTTTCGCCTGCGTCTTCATCGCCATCTTCGGCGTTCTTGGCGGCAAGGCTTAGACGCAGCTCCAGAATGCGATCGACAACTTCCTTTTCGGCGGTGAAACTGGCGTCCAGCTCGGCCAGCCGCACCTCAAGCTTGATCTTTTCCGCTTCGGCCTCGGCGAGCCGCTCCTCGTCAGTTTCGCCCAGATCACGCTCTGCAATCTTGCTGGCGATCTCGCTGCTCAGGGCTTCAATCTTGTCTTTGGTATCTGCGATCCGCGCTGGCACCGAAGCTTGGCTGACCGCAACCCGTGCGCAAGCAGTGTCCAGCAATGACACTGCTTTATCCGGCAATTGCCGTGCCGGGATATAGCGGTGCGACAGAGAAACGGCAGAAACAATCGCCTCGTCCGAGATGCGCACACCGTGGTGTGCCTCCATCGGGCCAAGGATGCCCCGCAGCATAAAGCAGCATTGTTCAACAGTAGGCTCATCAACGCTGACCGGTTGGAAACGGCGGGTCAGGGCAGGGTCTTTTTCAAAATACTGGCGGTATTCGGACCATGTGGTCGCCCCGATGGTGCGCAGGGTGCCACGTGCAAGAGCGGGTTTGAGAATGTTGGCGGCATCCCCCGTACCCGCCGCACCACCAGCGCCAACCAGCGTATGTGCCTCGTCTATAAACAGGATGATCGGTGTCGGGCTGTTCTGCACCTCGTCGATGACGGATTTCAGGCGCTGTTCGAATTCACCTTTCATAGAGGCACCGGCCTGCATCGACTGGATGTCCAGTTCATAGAGCAATGTACCTTGCAGCTTTGGCGGCACATCGCCGGCGGCCAAAGCCTGTGCAAACCCTTCAACCACGGCGGTTTTACCCACCCCGGCCTCGCCGGTCAGGATCGGGTTGTTCTGGCGACGGCGCAACAACACGTCGATGATCTGGCGGATTTCGTCACCACGCCCTTTGATCGGATCGGTATTGGCGGCCACGGCGGTCATATCCTTGGCGAAGCGTCCCAGCGGCGTGGCGGCCCCTTTGCGATCCTCGCCCGCGCCATCGACACTGGGCGAAGACAGGCCGGAGCCATCCATCGGCGGCATGGTTTCTTCTTCGGAATTGGCCCAAATCGTGCGGCTGTCCTGACTGATCTGTTCGGCTGAAATCTCGTCAAACACCATGGAATAGCGGGTCAGCTGACGTTTCAGATGCGGATCACTCAGCAGCGCGACCAGAACATGCCCGGTGCGAATTTGCGCTTCGTTAAAGAACAGGGTGGCATAGGTCCATGCGTGGTTCAGCGCATCCGACAGGAAATCGGAAATGCCCGGAGTCTCGGTCACGTTTTTGTCCAGGGCGCTCATCGCCTTGTCGAGGTCTTTCAACACCCGTCCGCGGTCCAGCCCCAATTCCGCCAAGGTTACCGACAGGTCCGCATCCTTGTTAGAGACTGAATAAAACAGCCAATGGCACAGTTCGACCGACCGGTTGCGCTCACTACGCGCATGGCGCATCGCTTGCAAGAACGCGTCATAGCCTGCGCGGTTCATCTTGCCGGCGAATTTTTCGATTGTGATCTCGGTCATCAGGTGTCCTTCGGAATTCTAGGCGGCGGTCTGTTCGGGCTGCGTATGATCAAGAGGTTCCAGTTCAAACCGTGTCACCCGTAATAGGTGTTCGGGGTTATCGGGATCTGGCGCGATACAGGCCATCCATCCCATCATGATCGTCTGGCCCAATACGGCAGGGCGAATTTCGGGTTTGGGCAGCCAAAGCGCGACTTCAATGTCAAAAGCGCGGCCCAGATACCAGAAGGTCAGATCGCGCAGATGGGCGTGATCAGTGCCACCGGGCAGGAACCGCAGGTAGGCGTCATAGTCTCTGACATAAATCTGGATGGTGATTTTCTCACCAATCGACAGAACACGTTCACCAAGGTTCGCATCCCGCCCCATAGTTGCCGCCTGTCGGCCCATCTGGCACAAGGCGTTTGGTTCGAACTCAAGCCATGCGGGTTCGAACTCATCTATGTCAATCCGAACAGCATCACCGAAATGCACCTGTAACATCTGGCGCAGTTTGACCGGGCTTTTGATCCGCCCCACAGCCAGAGGAGCCAGCCGTTGTTTTGCCGTATCCGGCACAGAGTCGCGGTTGCGATAGGAGGGAGAGCCGCTGCCGAGCAGCGAAAGCACATAGGCCGAAAACCGATCTTGAGTTTCGTGATCAAACTGGGTGATGGCGCGGGCGTCGGACCAGGCGCGAAAGAACAGCTCCTGAAAACGGGCGGCAAAGATATCAGTGAAGGCGACAAAGCTGGGGTCGCCCGCATCAAACCAGCGCCGCACCTCTTCGGTCCAGACCAGCGGCAGCGCGCCTTGCGGTCCGAAAAACCCCATAAACTGTGCGCGGATCATCGGCGGGCTGGCTTCCAGATCGACCCGCGCCATATCGGCATCAGGAAAGGCCAGAAACGGGTCCTGCCCCAAACGCACAAGCGATTCCTTGAGCCGCGTGTTTTGACCGATGCGCGGCGCGTCCTGCCCCTCGCGCTCCAACCGACGCAACACGTTGAACAGACCCTGACCAAAAGCGGCTTTGGCTTGCGCATCGCGTTGGTTCAGGATTTCGGTCTTGCTTGGCTTGCTCATAACAATGGTCCAGAGCCTGAGCGCGGTGGAAACACTTTGATCTCACCGCGTTGCACGGTGCGCACAACCGTTTGGGTGAAACTGTTAACCGCGGCGTATTCCGACAGGAAACGGTCGAGGACCGCGGCCAGTAGCATCACACCGGATCCTTCGTATTCCTCTTCATCAAAGGTCAGGGTCACCTCGATCCCGCGCGCAGTGTGAAATCCGTCAGCATGGGGAATGGTGCGGCCCACGGGGCGGGTTTCCACCTTGTTCAATCCGGCAATCTGCGCCTCGCTGACATTGTCGGACAGATCGGTAAACAGCGACAGCATCTCGCGCAGGCTGGCGGCAGCATCCTTGCCATCGCGACTTTCCAGCCCGTAGTGGTTCAGCGACAGATAGGACACCAGCCGCCAATAGACATCACCCGATGTGGTACGATGGGCGGCCCCGGATTCGAGATCGGCAAGGCTGTCGGTTGGCGGTGTGGGACCGGCGACACAAGACAAGGTGACCGTCTGATCGTCGCAGAAAAAGAAGTCATCTTTTGACTGCGCGATCGGCAGGAATTCGGGCAGATGCCGATTGGAACACAGGGTATTGAGCTGCAACCGCTGCACCACATCGTCGCCGGGCGGGGCATAGATGGACACAAATGTTTCGGTCCCGCGATAGCGATAGTTCGACGCGCCATAGCGCTGTTCAGACGCGGTCAACCGGCGCGGGCGGCGGCGATAAGTGTAATACAAGACCTGACGCGGATCCTTGGCATCCGGCGGCAGAGCATAAAGCGGATAGACCCGCACTTTGTTCTGCTGGCCTTGATAAAACGCCCAGACATCCTTGATCGATTGCACCTCGTAATGGGTGATCGGGGTGGAGTTGGGGGTGACCACTGCCTCGTGTTCTTTGGTGTTGATACGCACCTGTGAAGACATTTCTTCAAATTGGTTGATCGCCGGAGCGGCGTTCAGGGCAAAATGCTCTTTCTCAAGCCGCGAGGCGAGGCCGCGGTTCACCGTATCAAATTCAAAAATCACCTCGACCTGTGACTGACGGATATAGCGCAGGACATCGGCCAGCCCACTCAGGCGAAAACCGGCGAACTTGCGGGGAAAAACAAAAAACTCGCGCAGAAAGGCGAAACCTTCGAACAGGCGGGTGTTATGGGCAAACAGACGTTGGTCCCGGTCAAAACCGACCTGTTCAAGACTATGCTGGGGCAGGGTGGCAAACACCGGATCGCCCTGTGCGTTCAGCCAGCGCAGCGAGATGCGGGTGGTGTCACAAAACAATTGTTCAAAAAGCGCAACACTGTCTTTTAACGGGCCGGTCAGATGGACCACCAGTTCATCCAGCCCGGCATCGTCGCCCAGACCGGCAAGAGTCAGATCAGCGGGATCGGTACCTTTCGCGCCCAGCCGTTCCAGCGTCAGAACAATGCCCGCTTTGGTGCCCTGCGCTATTTCCTGACCCAGCGCGCCGATTGGCCCTGCACCAGCGTGGTATTTTACATCCCGCACCCCAAGCGGCCAGATTTTCAGCGGTGCGGCCAGTGCAAAACGGCAGGCGATTTGTTTGTCTGCGTCCTTGAAACGGGCATCCATATAGGCACCGGCGTCAAACGGGATTCCCTTGGCCAGATCAGTGTTTTCAAGCGGCAGATTGGCCTGCACCAGCATCGCAGAAGGAGTGGGGGCCAATGCATCAGGAAAGATCTGATCCAGCAGTTCATGCGTGAAGGTCTTGAACTCATCCTGCATCTTGGTCTGGACGCGGGCGGCCAGTAAGGCACTGCCCTCAAGCAGGCCAGAGACCGTTGGATCAAGATTTTCCTCGACCAGCCCGCCAAGGCGATCGGCCAGACCGGGGTAGTCATGCGCAAACTCTGCTGCGCGTTCCTTAAGAAGCGCCAATTCGCGGTTATAGGCTTCGCGCAGGGCGCGTTTCATGCCTGCATCCTCAGCTTGGACATTTTCAGCTTGCCTGCAGCCATATCCACTTCGGCGTCAAAATCCAGTGGAATATCAATGGGATCTCCCATCAACTCGGCAGAGACAGAGATCGACAGACGTTGGCGGTTGTCGCCATCCGGCTCTACCACCGTTACTTCGATACTGTCGTGGACCAACCGGGGTTCATGGTTGATCAGGGATTTGCGGATGGTTTCCTTGATCCGTGGGCTGTTGATATCTGCGGTCGCAACACTGGACAGATCGCTGAACCCATAGTTGGCAATCGATGCGGCAACATGGGGGACATCATGCAGGCTGACCACCGAGCCCAGTTCAACCGTGTTCAGCAAGGCATTTAAATCGGTTTCAAGATATTTACGCAAGGTTGCCTCGTCCAAACCGTCGCGGCGTTGCAGGCTGCGGGGGCCGTCCCCCGGTGCGCTGCCACGGGCATCCCCGGCTTCAAAGGAATTGCGGAAAACCTGAAGGATGGAAACCTTGGCACGTTCGCCCTTGCGCCAGTTGCGCCGCGCTGCAAGTCGTTTGTCGGTTGGGGCGTTTTGCATAATCTCGCTTGCATTTGGGCCAACCATGGCCGGCTATCCCCAAGGTCCTCGGACGCGGAGGCGGGCCCAAAGGCCAGCCTCATTGGTATCAAAACAAGTGAACGGCAAAAGCCGGTCTTACTTGCCCCAGGTCTTGTTCTCGGCGATTTCCCAGCCAGCCATGCTTTCGGGGCCTGCGGCACCGGACTGCTCCTGGAAGGTATAGGTCACCTGAAAACGACGCATGTTCAGGGTCAGTGTTTCCTGAACACGGTCCAGACCATCCTTGCTGCCACCTGTGTTGTAGGTGCTGATGATGATGTCTTCCATGTCGATCTTGAGGTAGTCAACCGGCGCTTGGCCGCCTGATTTACGTACCACCAGCTGGCCGCTTTTGATGTGCTCGCCAGAGCAGCAGCGCGCGATCAGATCGTGGGTCGCTTTGTCGACGTATTTGCTGATTGTGATATCGTTGACGTCAACCTTGCCGCCGCCGCCACCGCCACCCTGATGGGTCGTACCGGACTGCGTCATACCCCAGTTCCAGGACAGGATATCAATCCAGTCGCGGTGCTTGTCGTCCTGCGACTCACCTACAATGTTGTTGTCGAGATACAAAAAGCAATCAATGGCCATCTAGTTCACTCCTTTTGGGATTTTGGAACCTGACGCGCCTAATTGCGCGGCAGGAAATCTTATTTCTATTTTCCTGTTGGCAGCTTGGATACGAGGCTCATGCCGATATCCATGCCTTCCAGTTGGAAATGAGGTTTAAGGAAAAATTTGCCTTGGTAATAACCTGGGTTCAATTCATCCTCTACCACCTCGACTTTCGCACCAGCCAAAGGCTTTTTCGCCTTTTCGAATTCGCTGGCACTGTCTGGGTTTCCTGAAACATATTTATTGATCCACGCCTGCAAGTCCATCTGAAGTTGCATTCTGTCAGGACTTTGCCCGATTTTGTCGCGCACCATCGCCTTAAGGTAATGGCTGAACCGCGATACGGCGAAAATGTAAGGAATACGTGACGACATATTGTCCGATGCAGTGGCCAGATCGTCGACATATTTCTTGGGGCGGTACAGGGATTGCGCCCCGATGAAAGCCGCCTTGTCTGTGTGCTGTCGATGGATGAGGCCGATCAGGCCAGCCTGAGACAATTCGCCCTCGCGACGGTCGGTGATCGACACTTCGGTCGGGCATTTCAGGTCCTTGGAGCCATCGCCGGTATCAAACAGATGGGTTGGCAGATTGGCCACCTCACCACCCGAAGTCACGCCGCGAATGCGCACGGTCCAACCGCTTTCTTTAAACGCGCGGTTGATGTTTGCCGCCATGGCATGGGCTGCGTTCATCCAGGAATACATCTGGCCGCCGTGACCATCCGTATCTTCGACAAAGTTGAACTCTTCCACAACGGAATTGCTGTTTGGTCCGTAAGGTTCACGGGCCAGAACGCGGGGCAGGGTCAGCGCAAGGAAACGCGCGTTTTCGCTGTCGCGCAGGCTGTTCCACTGAGCATATTCCGGGGTTTCGAAAATCTCGCTCAGGTCCGGCGGGACGGAGATTTCGTTCCAGCTGTCCAGCCCCAGCAATTCGGGCGACGCACCGGAAACAAATGGGGCCAAAGAGGCTTCGGCGATCTTACCGATGGAGTTCAGCAGGTTCACATCCGGTGAGGATTGGCTGAAGTGATAGTCACCGATCAGGCAGCCAAAGGGTTTGCCGCCCAGAGTGCCAAGGTTTTGTTCGTACACCATGTCATGCAACGGGGATTTGTCCCATTTTGCACCAGGGTAGCGGCGCATCATCGCCTGCAGCTCTTTTTTCGAGATGTTCAGAACCTTGACCCGCAGGGTGCTGTCGGTCTCGGCGTTATTCAGCGTATAGGCCAGACCGCGCCAGCTGCTTTCAAACTGCTGGAACTGTTCATTGTGGATGATCTCGTTCATCTGGTCGGTCAGCTTTTCGTCAAGCTTGGCCAGCATCGCATCCAGCGTATCAATCACATCCTCGGCGATCAGCGACTGGTCGCCCATGGCTTCGCGCACCAAGGCCACAACAGCATTGTCCACCTCTTTGGCGGCCACTTCGGAACGAGGTTTGATTGTTTGTTTCAGGATATCCGAGAATTCGGAAAGCTCGTTCAGCGCCTCTGCGCCCTGCTGGTTTTCCTGTTGTGTTTCATTGCTCATCTTGATCTCTTTTCCGGCTTATCTGCTGACATGTGGGGCTGGAGCCGCCTACATTAATCATCATCGGTGTCAGGTCCGGCACGATCCGCCAATGCGGCCATCAGTTCGGGGTCGCTGAGCAGCTTTTGCAAATGTTCCTGTGCCTTGGGCTTGGCGCTCATGTAACGCTGCAGATTTGCCAGCTGTTCACGCGCTTCAAGGATCTTGCGCAGTGCAGGCACCTGACGTGCAATCGCAGCCGGCTCAAGGTCTTCCATCTTTTCGAATTGCAGATCCACGCCCATCTTCTGACCGCTGTCGGGATCCAGCTTGTTACCCACCATAAAGGTCATGCCGGGTTTGGTCGCGGCCATGTAGTCATCAAGCGTGTCTTTGGTCACATCCGAGAACTTGCGGTCATCCGCCGGTTCGGGTTCAACCCCGGGGTTATTGCCTGACAGATCCGACATCACACCCATGACAAATGGCAGCTCGACCATCTTTTCGCTGTCATAGGGATCTTCGTATTGAATTTGCACGCGGGGCGGGCGGTTTCGTTTGATGAAACCGGAACCAGAATCAGACGCCATTCATACTACTCCAAGAAAGTAACCTAGGTTTTTCAATCAAAAGTGAAGCAGCGTTAACCATCAAAGTCAACGCCACGCCATATCTTAGGCATTGGGGCGAAAGGATATTTGACAAAGCAATCATATTTATTGGTTTGTTTCCACCACTGGAACCAATTCGTCAACCAATGATTGAAAGTCCCGGGCAAGATAACTTCTAGCGCGTTGCAACAACAGGGGAACCGGCGATGATCTTTCTTTTGCCAGAAAATAGGTTTCCACTGCGCGCATTGCACCTGCCGCCTGTTCGCTGCTTTGGATGTCGGGGGCCGGCGAGTCGGACTCTGCGGTATCGGTTTGCGGTGACGGGCTTTGCGGGGCGCTGTCGGTCAACTGACGCAAGCGGTCGATGTTCAGCGAAAACCCGGTTTGCGGGCCAAAATCGACAACCGCCTGATTGGCCTTTTCCGGCAACAGGGTTTCCAGCGCTTCGATCAGGGGGCGACCAATCAGCAGCCGCGCCTGCGTGACCAGCAGCAGCGCCGCCGAGGAGGGTTCGCTGTGCCGGTAATAATGTTCGCAAGCCTCAAGTGTCAGGCGGGCATGGCTGTGACTTGTGATTGCCTCAGCGGGTGGCGTAGCTGCCTCAGCAACCGGGGCTGCAGGCATGTCGGGGGATGGTGTGGGCGCTGGCGCTGCGCTGGCCTGCACCTCCGCGGCGCGCAATTCGGGGCGGGCGGAACTGATCGCGCCCAGCATTTCCTGGACCGTCGCGGTGAGCAGATCAAAGGAAGGTGTGAAAGCCGCCGCCTCATGCGCCTGACAGCTCCGGGTGATCCGCCCCAGCGCCTCTGCCAGCCGCAACAATGCCTTATGATGCTGCTCCAGCCGTTTTTTATTGCCCGGATCGCTGAGCGCGTCGGTCATCATACCGGGAGTCAGATCCTGTTCGTTTTGCAGCGGAGTCACAGCACCGGCAGCAACACGGATTTTGCGCAGGCTGACCTCATCCGTACCGGTCAGCCCGAGAAACTGGAGCGGCTGGATCAGGGTAACCTGACTGTTCAGATCGCCCAAAGCGTCCCGCCGCGCGGTTATCCCGTCACCAAGCCGGGGATGCAGATCGTCGCCATATGTCTCAAGCAGTGCGGCAATTGACTGTACCGCATCGGCCAGGGGATCAAGCCTGCCGGCAAGCGCCTCCCATTGGGCGAGCAGCACAAGCAGACGAATATCGCGGCTGCGGATCAGCAGGCTTTCAATCTCGCGGCGTTCGGTCGTGATATCCACCTCGCCACTGTCAAAGATCATGTCCTGCGAAGCGGTTCCATCGGGGCGTTCAACACCAGGGCGGTAATAATAGGCAGGCAGCCGGCCCAAGGCACCGAAATAATATTCCTCATATCCGGCATCCATCGTCGCATCCAGATCAGGACCGCAGGGCGCGTCATCCGCAACAGGTGTCAGCAATTCGTCTAATGTCACGGGTTTGTCCCCAATTCATGAATGTTGCGAATACGGCGCAAAAACCCGCTACCGTCAAGGTTGATCGGATTTACCCGTCGCATCGGCGTAAGCTTTGGCAAAGGCCCGCAGAAACACATCCAGCATCCCATGATCCCCGGTGCTGGCCTTTTGATCCCAGCGTTTGACAAAAGCATCCCAATTGCGAGTCTTTTTCGACCCGCTCAACAGGTTGCTGGACGTGCCGTCACGCTCGGCAATCTCATCCGGGGCAAGCCCGATCAACACCTCGGCCAGCGCCGGTTGCAATGCGGCAAACACTGCCGTCTGATGACGCCGCAAGTCACTTAACGCATTCTCGAACCCCTCGGCCCCGGTCAGAAAGCCTTCACGCGGAGAGAGCAGAAGAGCAGCAAGCGCCTGATCGCTGTCAGGCATAAATTTCATTGGGTTGTTGCCGGTAGCACTGCGCATTGTGCGCTCGCCGCTGCGGGTGAATTGTTTGACGCTGGCGCGGTCCTTGAGCATCAGCATCACCTCGTCCACCGTCACCCGTGCGCTTTTGCCGAGCGCCTCGACCAACGCAAGCGGATCAACCCCTTCAACGCTTTTCGGGTCAATGCCTGCACCTGCGCAAAAGGCAGCAAGGATTGCCTGACCGTCCGGCTGGCCTGGCGCAGCGACAGGGATGGGCTCTGCCACGGCGGGCGCAGGAGTGGTGCGACGCGGGGGCGGCTTGATCACCGTTTCGGCAGGGTTGCCCACCGGCGGCATCGGCACAGCCTTGGGCGCGGCAAGCGGCGGCGGGGGCGATTGGACCGGCTGTTGCGGCGGGTGTTGCACAGCATCGCCTTGCGAGGGATGAACATTGGGTTGCTGAAGCTGGGAAGCATCCGGCGGTCTGTGCTGCGGATTGGCGGGCTGTTGCAGCGGCACGAAATCCTGCGCCATTTCATCAAGATGATACGGGTTCGCCGCAGGGTTCGGCAGGGGGTTCACCGGCGCAAGCCCACCGGTATTGGGGTCCGCCCCCATATCCCAGGGATCCGCATCCGTACCAATGCCCCCCCAGGGATCAACAGTAACACCGGGCCGTTGCTGGCGTGCGGGCGCGGGTGCCTGACGTGTGCTGAGTTCCACAGCGATGATGTAGTGACCGACAATCAGCCGCTCGCCACCTTTAAGCTGCACAGGGCCGTCGATCCGGTAGTAGCTGCCTTGCAGATAGGTCCCGTTGGTCGATACATCGCGCAGCCAATAGGCCCCGTCATGATACTGAATATCAAAGTGGTGGCTGGACACATGTTTGGCGGGATCAGGCAAAATCCAATCCATTGATGCACGCCGTCCGACACTTGCCCCTCTCTGATCAAGAGTGATCCATGTCGGCCCGCCGTCTTCCAGCGTGTCAAAATTATCGATTCGCATACGCAGTGTCATTAAGGACCAACTTGCGCCAAAATTACGGTCAATTCCAGTGGGATATCCCGAAGCATCCGGCCTCAGGACCGGGTCATATTGCCACCCTAGCTCGCATGATACAGCACTTCGGACTGATCGATGAACCGCGCCAGACGGATGGGCCGCGATTGCAGGTCGGACTGTGCAAGGCAGGACAGTACCGCGGTATTCAGCGCCTTGGGGCCGCGATGTGCGGGCACCCCTGCAGGATCATTGGGAGCGATTGATCCACCGGACCAGCCCACGGCCAACCCAAGATATGTTGCCGGCGTCCGCACCGGCGCATAAAGTGCAGCCTTCATCGCGCGGTAGCGGTTTTCATTATCCGGGTATTGCGTCCAATTCGCCACAAGCTCCATCATCTGACGGTCTTGCGCGCTCAGATCCTCTCCGGACAGGCGCAGACATTCATAGCCCCACCACACGCCCATTTTTGGCATCGTCGCAAACGCTGTATAGGTCACCGCCTCTTCCGGCGTGGTCGACGCCCGTAGACGATACAGGTATTCTATCGCCCGCTCGGTAACTGTGGGGCGGTGCAACGTCAGCTGAGAAACATGCGGCATTTTAGCATATAGTTCGGCAGGTGTGGCATAACGCAGCGCGGCCAGCGGCGGCTGGGTCTTGTCCGGTTCAGCAGGGGGCGCATGATCATGAGGGGCCATAACGGCAGAGTTTCGCCGAAAAACCCGCCACGTCAATCCATGTTAAATATATCTGGCCCGCAAGATGCAGCCCTGCGCCTAATCCGGGTTAAATGGCCCTCTGCCTACTTGTACATCAGTAAGAAGTTTTCCATTCTACCTAAAGGCGCATTCCGATTTGATTGCTGCGCTGCCAAAGGGCTACTCTTTGGATGATTCTAAATAAGATCAGTGGGTTTTATGAATTTAATTCTTAGCCAAGAGAACCGGCCCGCCATCCTGACCACGATGTTGGGTGAAACCGAACTGGTGTTGCTGCGCTTTACCGGGCAGGACGCGGTTAACGATTTGTTCGAATATCGGGTCGAGGCGGTATCGCTGAACCCGGATATTGATCTGAACGCGCTGATGGGCACCCATGCGCATGTCGCGTTTTCCAACCAGCAGCATGGCCCGCGTTATTATGATGGCATCGTCACAGACGCAGAGACACTTGGCGTTGGCGATGGCGGTTATCTTTATTCGCTGACCTTGCGGCCGTGGCTGTGGCTGGCGGATCAGCGTCAGAACCAGCGTATTTTCCACAATAAAACCGTGGTCGAGATTATTGAGGAAGTGTTTGGCGATTGGGCAGAGGCGTCGCAGCCGCTGTTCGATAACCGCCTTTTGCAGGATTACCCTGTTCTGGAATATACGGTGCAATTCGGTGAAACGGATCGCAATTTCATCTGCCGCCAGATGGAGCGTTTCGGGATCAACTATTGTTTTGATCATCAGGCGGGCGCGCATACGCTGGTGATGACAGACGATCCGCTGAGTTTCAGCGCTATCGCGGGGGGTACACGGGACTATTATAACTCGGTTGAGGATCATAATGCCGATGACGAACATTTCTGGGACTGGCGATCGGGCAGGGGGCTGACCACCGGCGCGGTGAAACTCACCGATTTCAACTTTAAAACACCCAAGGCCGCCATGCAGGTCAGCCAGCTGTCAAACCGGACCCATCCGCATGGGCAGATTGAATCCTATGCCTATCCCGGCGACTATCTTGAGGCGGGCACTGGCAAGGGCCTGTCACAGACGCGGCTGAAGCAAATTGAATCCGCTGACCATCGGCAACGGATCGTCGGCAATGCCCCCTCCTTGTCCTCAGGTCTGTCGCTGGACCTGACCGGCGACGACATTCCCGGGCGCAAACCCGGCACGCTGATCTGTCTGGAGGCGCGACACAGCTATTCCGCCAATGGCTATCAGTCAGGTGGATCGGGCAGTGATATGGCCTCTTACAGCGGTGAATATGTGCTGACCCCGGTGGATGCGCCGATCCTGCCACCGCGCAACACTTATGTTCCGCGCATCCATGGGCCACAGACCGCTATGGTTGTGGGCGAGGGCGAGATTGACTGTGACGAATACGGGCGCATTCTGGTGCATTTCCACTGGGATTTGCAAAAAGCCTATTCAATGCGCTGCCGCGTCTTGCAGCATTCAGCGGCTGGTGAATATGGCGGCATGGTCATTCCACGCATTGGCATGGAAGCGGTGGTGGAGTTTCTGGAAGGCGACCCCGACAAACCGCTGGTGACCGGTTGTGTTTTCAACGGCAAAACCGACCGGCCCTACAGCCTGCCCGCGCATAAAACCAAACATGTGATCCGCGCGGATACCCACGAGGGGGCAGGCTTTAACGAGATCAGTTTTGAAGCGCAGGCCGGTCAGGAAAACATGGCAATCCATGCGCAAAAGGACCAGACGATCCGGGTGTTGAACGACCAAAGCGCCAATATCTCGGCCAACCGGGTGGAGCAGATCGGGGCCAATGCCTCGCTGAATGTTGCCGCGAACTCGATGGAGCGGGTCGGCGCGAACAAGAATATATCTGTCGGTGGTGGCGGCATGGGCCTGCTGAAAATGCTGATGCCATTGGTGCAGGCCGGTGGCAAATTCATGAAGAAAGGGGCGAATAAGGCCGGATCAGGGGCCGGTGTCGCAGGTTTTGCCGGGATCGTGGCCGGCGTGTCCGATTTGCCAAATGAACTGGCGGCCATTGCGATGAAGGGGCAATTCACCAGCTCTGGCGGCCATCGCAGCGCGGGTGGCGCGGATCAGCTGGGCAAGGGTGCCACCATGGCGCGGCTGTTGCAGATGATCATGCCATCCTCCGGGACGATGAACCTCACGGTTGAGAAATACAAAAAGGAAACCGTTGGTGCCGGATCAACCGAACAGGTGGGTCTGGCGAAAAACGTATTGGTGGGCAATGTTCTGTCAACCTCTGTGGGCAAGCTGATGCAGACCAAGGTGGGTGAAGATTACGATCTTGAAACCAAAAAATCCATTTTCAGCCGCACCCGCAAACATACGCTGCATGCCAAGGACAAGTTTGTGATCGGTGGCCCCGGTGGCACGATCATCATCGATAACAGCGGGATCACCATCAAAACCAAACATCTGAAAGTGAAATCCCCCAAGGTTGATTTCACATCCGGCGCGCCGGATCAGGTGGATGCCTTGAAATCAGACAAGCCGTTCGCGCAAGATTGTAAGGGAAAGTAAGCCATGGATCTGCCTGAATTTATTTCCCCTCCCCCTGAAAAAGAAGCGGTAGAGCTGGCGCTGGATGCACTGATTTTCGAGCCGTTGGAAACCGATGAAGTCAAACGTGTAGAGGCCAAAGACGAAGAGACACCACCGCTTAAGGCCTATCTCCTGCTGGATGCCTCTATCAATCCTGACATCCCGGTCTGCGCTGAAGCCTTTTCAGAGCCGGCGCGTTGTCTGTTTGACGGCGCGGCTTTTGAGGATCTTGGCGACGTCGGGCCATGGCTGGTAGAATTGCGGCGTTACGGCGATGCATGGGACTGGTTCGTCGAAGACGGCTATGGCCAGAACTGGGGGATCATCATCCACAGCCGCCTGCCACTGATGCGCCTGAAAACACAGATGAAAAAATTCATCAAGATTGAGGATGAAGACGGCGAGACCTATTTCTTCAAATACTACCGTCCGCAGCATTTGAATACATATCTGCCCACCTTTGACGATAGCCAGCGGAGCAGTTTCCTGCGTGGGCTCGACGCGATCTTTGCCGAGACCCATGGCGATCCCAAATTTTTGCAGCGCCATAAACTCCGCCCCGACGGCACATTGCAAAGCCGCCATGTTGATCTGATTGAAACTGGCATGCCGCTGCGGATACAGCCCCCCTCTGAGGAGGATGTTGCCCAATTGCTGGCCAAGGCCGCACAAGACCCCGCAACCGCCGGTTAAAAGGAACCCCTTCATGAGCAGCAAACCCCTTGCCATCCTCGGTATGATGCATGTTTGTCCCAAGGTTGCACCGGGCCCGCGGCCGCATGTCGGCGGGCCGGTGATCAGCGCCGGTCAAAGCCACGTCAAGTTCAATGGCATCCCTTGGGCCGTCGAAGGCGGCGCGGCGCTTTGTACCGGTTTGCCGGGACCTGATAAGCATAAAAAAGGGTCTTCGAAGGTCAAAATCAACGGCAAGGGTGTGATGCGCATTGGCGACAGCACCGGCCACGGCGGCAAGATTGTCACGGGGGTGCCGGTGATCAAAGTGTGCTGATCACGGCTGATAAGACGACGCTTTCACAAAACCCGCTGAACATCGTGTACATATCTGCGGCTATGTTCCAAATCGCGATCAGGACGCAGAGCGCAGCCAAGCAGGGGCGACATGTATAATCCCAAGGGCAACGGCAAAGAAAAGACAGTGCGCGAAGTGCAATTTGTCGAGACCGAACCGCCGGTCCATCTGCAGGGTATCGTGCACCGGTTTCTGGAGCTGAACACCCATGGTCCCTTGCCCGAGGACTATCGTTTTCACGCCCTGCCGGATGCCTGCACCTATATCGTCTTTGACCAGTTGAACCGCAACATTGCCGGGGTTTCCCGTCTTCGGGCACAGTCGGAAGAATTCAATCTGGGCCAGATGTTTCATTTCATTAACATCCGGTTCCTTCCCGGTGTCTGGCAGGGAAATCCCGACCAGATGATCCATGGCATTGTCGATGCACCCTATACCGGTGATCTGCCACTGTTGGAGGTTAATCAAAAACTGTCCAAACAAGGTTTCGCAGACAGTCAGACCCTGCTTTGCGAATTGGTCGAGATGCTGATTGCGCAAAAGCTGGTTGCACCCAACCCAATCACCGAAAAAATATTCCATCATCTGGATGATGTAATGAGCGTTGCGGATATGGCAGAACTGGCAAACCTGTCACCACGTCAGTTACAACGCACCCTCAAGCGCACCACCGGGTTTGCGCCACATGATTTCCTTAAGATACTGAGGTTACAGCAATCTTTGAACGGCAGTGACACCTGGTCCTATGCGGATCAAAGCCATTTCATCCACTCATTTCGAAAAGCGACAGGATATACACCGGGAAAATATGCCCGCAAATTTGATGTCTGAAATCTACAATACAGGGGGAAGGCCTCTTGGTATTTGGGTGTCATAGCGACACTCAAAATGGAGATTGAGATGAGTAAGATGAACGCGGTGGCCTGGTTTGATATCTATGTGGACGATCTGGATCGGGCTGTAGATTTTTACGAAACTGTGCTGGGTCAAAAGCTGGAAGCGATGGGTGATCCAACCGGCGAAACCCAGATGATGAGCTTTCCTGCCGATATGGGTGCTTATGGGGCCGCAGGGGCCTTGACCAAATCACCCCATGCTTCCCCAGGGGTGGGCGGCACCATCATCTATTTCGCAGCCCAGGATTGTGCGATTGAACAGGCACGGGTCGAGGCGGCTGGCGGCAAGGTGATCCGGCCAAAGTTCTCGATCGGGGAATACGGTTGGGTTGCGCTTTGTCAGGATACCGAAGGCAATATGTTCGGCCTGAACTCAATGCAGTGACAGCCGAATGGAAACAAGTACATGGGCGGTCCAACAGACCGCCCATGTCGCATTCCGGGCCATCATGCACTCTCTGCAATGGCGAAATTTGCCTGAGACAGCACCTTGATCGGAAACCAGGTCGTATCAGCAGCCAGCAACACCGGTGCGTTTCTCTCTCAACCAAAATCTGCGTTTTGGCTGGTACGATCATAAATGATCCGCCCACCCAGAAGGGTTGTTCTGACCTTTGCCTGATTAATCTGATTCAGCGGCGCAGCTTCGATGTCACGGTCCAGAATGACCACATCGCCCATCATCCCCGCGCTAAGCCGACCCTTGCGGCTTTCATTGAACTCTACCCAGGCGTTGTCACGTGTATAGGCCGCAAGCGCCTGTCGCAGTGTGAGGCGGTCATCAACCCAGGGTGCAGGAAGATCTTTCCCAACCACGGCGGCATGTATTGATGGCAGCACGTCGATTGGAACCACTGGCCAGTCGGTGTTGAGGATCACTTTGGCCCCGGCGTCCAGAAGTCGCCGCATTGGATAGTTCCACCCCAGTTCTTCCGCACGCAGAATACTGTCTTCAGCGTCCCCAAAATCAAAGTATCCCCCGCCCGGCGCATGTGGCGGCTGGATCGACGCTACAACGCCAAGTTCGGCAAAGCGCGGCAGATCGCTGGGCAAAAGAACCTCGATGTGTTCGATGCGGTGGCGACTGTCGCGGGGACCATTGGCACGACGTGCGGCTTCATACCCGTTAAGCACGCGATGCACGGCACCATCGCCAATCGAATGCACCGCAATTTGCAAATCCATCGCGTCGGCCTTGGTGCAGACCTCGTCAAAAAACGGTTGCGAAAATAGCGGATCGGCAAGGGTGCCGGTGTCGGTATAGGGACGTGTCATTACTGCCGTGCGCGACTCGATAACGCCGTCCATGAACATCTTGACCCGATTGCTCCAGACCATATCGTCGGAATATTGGTTGCGCATATCTGCGGCCTCGCTCAGCCGGTCGATACTGTCAAAATTCTTGAAATGCATGGGCACTTCGGTACGTGCCGTAAGGCGGCCTTCGGCCTCAAGAGCGGCAAGCAATTCGAGCTGATAGAAATTGCCGTCCATGTTATGCAGGCCGGTGATCCCTTTGGATGCAATCTGTTTAAGTGAAAGTTCAATAAGGGTCTTGTCTGCTTCGCGCTCGGCAGCGGAGGGTGGGGGCTCCTGCCCATTTCCTCCATCATCTTTTCACGGAAGACTTCAGCGGGGGTCTTCCATCCGAGGCATTTGCGAGGGGTGTTGTTGAGGCGATCACTGATCATCTTCATATCATGATCAGT
>Ga0189291_100194_pt1 | contig 44025 bp, 38 predicted proteins | sample UW1redminimetaG_FD_130331 | JGI IMG/M metagenome (GOLD analysis project Ga0189291, IMG submission 130331) | Marine microbial communities from the Costa Rica Dome - UW179B-red mini metaG | ecosystem: Environmental > Aquatic > Marine > Oceanic > Photic zone | place: Costa Rica: the Eastern Pacific... | reverse complement strand
GCCTCACGCAGATTACCAACCTAATAGTGGCAACCCACAACCAACGCCGAGCACTTTTTTAGCAGAACAGAAACCCAAAAAGGGCAACGCAAAAACCACCACGAAAAGAACACGCCTGACCAGGCACATAACATAATATTATCCAAACAAGGATTTTCCTAGTTTGTTGGGATATAATCCGAAATCCTATTTTTAAGCTGATTAAAGACATTATTTTGGATTATATCCGTAGAAGAAGTAAAAATGGTGTGCGGATAACATCCAATAATTTACCGAGCCACTCACTTTAACTTGCCTAGGATTATACTTAAAATAAATGAAGAGTGCTGTTTAAAAAAATCACTAGTTTCTATACATTACTCAGGAGATCACTTCACTGCGCTCGTGAATGGGAAATTAATCTCTACCAATCAACTCTACGGCATTAATGGCACTTTGTATCACCAGAGGAATTCCGCCGCCGGGATGGGTGGAACCGCCTACAAAATACAACCCTTCAATTTCACGGGATTTGTTTCTTGGTCGCAGAAAGGCTGAGAACTTATTGTTGGAGGAAGTTCCGTAAATACTGCCTTTGTTGGAGAGATATTTCTCGTAGAAATCTTTGGGAGTGACCTCGGATCGGTACTTTATATGCTTCGAAAGATCCGTTAAGCCTCGTCTTTCCAAATTCTTTATCACCTTATTCCCGTATTCACTTTTATCCCAATTATAGGAGCCACTCAAATAAGGTGAATTCACCAAAATGAACAAATTTGAACCTCCCTCAGGAGCATGATCTGAATCCGTAAAAGAAGTATTTGCAATGTAGATGGTTGGATCGTCGGGCATCACTTTGTCCTCAAATATCTGTTTGAATTCCTGCTTATAATTTGCAGAAAAGAAAATATTGTGATGAATAAGTTGCTCGTAGGTGGTGTCAATTCCGAGCAGAAGCACAAATCCAGAACAGGAGGGTTCCAGTTTTTCAACTTTCTTTTTCCGTTTGGCTGAAATACTTTGATCATCAATTAAATTTAATATGGTTTCAGAAGCATCGCTGTTTGAAACCACCAGATCGGTTTCCATAAGTGTACCCGATTCCGTTTCCACGCCTTTGATCTTTTCATTCAATACATGAATTCTATCTACTTTGGTATTGTATTGAATGTTCACTCCTAAAGAAACAGCAAGGTCCCGTAAACATTCTGCTACTCGGTATAATCCTCCTTTTATGTAATAGCCACCTTCATTGAGTTCAATGTGAGGAATTACATTCAGTGTAGCCGGAGCCTGAAAAGGAGACGATCCATTGTAGGTGGTAAAACGTTTGAAAAACTGTCGCAAGTAAGGTGAGGAGAATTTGGAATTAACTCGTTTGCTGACTGTTGTGAAGGCATCAATCCCGAAGAAAGAAAACAGATTCAGGTTTTTCAGATCGGAAAAGCTGTACAGTGGATTGAGTACAAAAGCATCTCGGGTTTTTTTATCGAGCGATTCTGCATACTTCAAAAATTTTAAATAAGCTTTCTCATCATCAGAAGCAATTCTCCTAACTTCCTTCAACATCTGAGCTTTATCGCTGTAATTATCGAACCGCATTCCGTCCTGAAAGAAATACCGACAGTTGATGTCCAGCGGAACTATTTCCAATTCTTTGGAAAGGGAAGTGCCACATTCCTGAAGCAGTCCGTCCAGAATATAAGGCATGGTAAACAGGGAAGGACCGGTATCGAATCGAAATCCGTTTGCGGTAATTTCATTCATCTTGCCGCCTGCAGTTCCGTTCTTTTCCAGAATAGTAACTTTATGGCCTTGTTTTGCCAACAAACAACCCGCTGATAATCCTCCGATTCCGGCACCTATAATTATTATATTCATGTATTCAAAGTTCTAAAAAAGCTTGTTGGAACGGATCACGTTCCGCCCGTGCTTGATTAGACGAATCGTGTATAATTATAAGATAGGGATGAAAAATAAATTCTCTGAAGAAAGTATTGATTTTATAAAAGCTCATCAAAATGATGATCCTGCAGAGCTGATGTTGGTGGCGCACAAGTATCCTGAATTACCGATGAAGGAAATAGTGATTCAGATCGCATCCCGACAAAAAGCCAAAGATAAATTGCCGGAATGGTTTTCTAAAGATGAAATTGTATTTCCACCCAGGCAGAATCTGGAGCAAGCTTCTTCTGAACTCACGGCTAAATTTAAAGCTCGGTTTATGGAAGGAGAAAGCTTTGCAGATTTAACAGGAGGGAGCGGAATTGATACATTCTATCTTTCAAAAAACTTCGACTCGTGTACCTATATTGAACCTGATCCTGAATTGTGTGGCTTAGCTCGATACAATTTTGAAAAGCTATCAGCAGAAATTGAAGTTCGACAAGAAAAAGCGGAAGAGTTTCTGGCTTCAAGTTCCAAAAAGTTAGATTGGATATTTATTGATCCGTCACGACGCGATGATTCCAGAAATCGTGTTTATGCGTTGGAAGATTGCGTTCCCAATGTAGTTAAATTGAAAGAAGAGTTCCTGAAATCTGCAGAGAATGTGCTTATCAAATGCTCTCCGATGTTAGACATCAAAAAGACCCTAGCACAGTTCAGTGAGTGTTTTAAAGTACAAGTGCTGGCTGTTGATAATGAAGTGAAGGAACTGCTTCTGTATATGAATGCTGATTTTAAAGGTGAAGTAACTATTGAAGCATGGAATATTTCCGAAAGGAATCAGGATGTACTTTTTAAATTTACTTTAGGGGACGAGCAGGATTCTCAGGCCGAAATTGGAGAACCCGCTCATTTCTTGTATGAACCAAATTCATCACTGATGAAAGCCGGAGCCTACAATTTGATTTCATCTCGCTTTAAGTTGAAAAAACTTCATTCCAACACACATCTATATACTTCTGAAAAGTTAGTAGATAATTTTCCCGGAAAAAGTCTGATGATTAAAGAAGTATTCAAGCCATCGAAAAAAGAGATCAGAAAGAGAGTCAGCAATGGCAAAATAAATGTAATTGCCCGGAATTATGCGATGGGTGCGAACGAGATCAAAAAGAAATTCAAACTCCACGATGGCGGAGAAGAATTCCTTATTTTCTGTGAGATGGAAGGAGAGGGGTATAGAGCAATTTGGTGCTTGAGATAAAAGACAGTTAAATGAGTTCTGTAAAACTTTTATCCAAGTCCCGTTATTTTTTATTCAATACTATTGATTGAGCAGCTAATAAATCAAACATGGGTAAAGTAGCTGCTCCTAATGATACAGCATCTATACCCGTTGTTGAACAGATCAATTTTGGAGATTGTCCATTTTCCAGGATCCTGATTTTACTAAGATCAACATTAATTTTTTCTTGAAGCAATTCCAGAATTGATAATGGAAGTCTCCCGCCAATTATTATGGCATTGGGGTCAACTAAATATTCAATAGCAAGAATGGAAGGGGCTAAAATCTTAGTTCCTAACTCAATCCACTCATTAAAGTATTTGTTATTACTATTTAATAGTGATTTAGATTCACCTGAGATTGATAGAATTATAACCCACCAATCGCTCCATCCAGCCAAGTCAGTCGATTAGATATCCAATCTTTTAAATAAATGATCTCTTCCTCATAGGTTTCACCAACAAAATTATTGCCGGTTAGGTCCATTCCTAGAACCATCCAGGTTTCAAAATTTCTGCTAACAGCTCCTGAACTTTCCAGTAAATTTGTGTAGGAATCGATCATAGCATTTAAACTTGAGTCCGAAAATTCATCTTTTCGGATTTTATCCCAGCGTTCCTTAAGCTGAGCGACAAAAGCAGGATCTTCTAAGAGTCGACCCCACCAAAAAGGAACCTGTTGATCATGATCTCCGCATCTTTCATTGAATGTATATGCCCAGACATTAGTTTCTCCGGCTTCACAATAATCTGCGTTTCCAAGAGAAAAATTAAAATCCCAAACCGGTCCCATTCTTAATTTACCGTTTTTATCTTTGGTTATATAAGTACTCCGTCGATAAGCATCAACATTATTGGCTAGTTCATTGATCAGAAAAAAATCTATAAAGCTGGAAACATCGATATAAGATAGGTAACCGGAAACGGGATCAGTGAAGTTTTCAGAATTTAAAGCGTCTTCAAAACCGGCAACATAATTCTTTATATAATTCTTTTGTTGCGTTGTTATTTCATCAGCTCCGGGCTCTTCATAAGCGAAATTAACTAGTTGACCTTCTGTTGCTGATGGTGGGGGGTAATTTGAAGTGAAGTATTCATCAGGATCGTCACCAACATGATCGATTTTTATAATATAACCTCCGGTCAAATCTTCTCCGGAATTTTCATCTTCATTTAACTTGCTGATATCAATTCTGTTATCATCTCTTTTTAACTTTTCTAAAAGTACATAAACCCCTTGATGTTCCTGATTAAGATTTAGCTCAACAAAAACACTTCGGCTCGCATAATTCCCAATGCTTCTTGAAAGATCATAAATGAGCTTATTTCGAATTAATGTTTTATCGCTATACGGGCCATTCAAAACCCAATCTTCTTCTTCAGGAAATCCGAGAAGTGACACATCTACATCGGCATTGTTATTATCTCTAGTTTCAAAGCTGTAAGATTTTTTAAAAAACTTCTTTGAGCTGGATCCTCGGATTTCAATGGCAATATTGCCGTTAAACAGAATTTCATTTTCAACAGAGATGCTTAACTGAGCATCAATTTTCGGATTACTTTTAATTTCATTCTCTCCGGTAGATATTTCAAGAAGAGGCAACGTATTTTCAGGTAATGGAATCTCTCCATTATCATTACTTGTATTGCAGGATATAATTAAAAATGAGATCGCAATTAAGCAAACAGGCGAATTTTTTTTGATGATATTAATAATAAGTAATTGATTGAATTATCTTTACGCTAAATATATTGTTGAGACTATATAATTTTAATCTTAAAAAATAAAATAATTGAAGATCGTAACTTAACGTTTATAAGCTCTAAGGTTGCCAATCCCAAAATCCTGATAGTTATCTAAATTTTGATCACTATTTGAATATCTAAGCTCCCATTGAGTTGTTTCATTTTTATTTAATGAAAAATTAAAACTATCTACAGAGCCACCAAGCTTTAATGATTGCTGAGTATCTGTGTAGAATTGAGCTTCCATGTACCAGGTAGGAGTAAATGTTTCGTCTCCGGTATTTCGAACTGTACCTTCAACAAAAAACGTATTATCTACTACTTCTTTACTGGTAATAACAAATACAACTCTTTCAAATTCGATAACATCTTCTGAACCAGTTGGGGGAGTTTCTTCACAAGCCGGGAAAGAGATCAACAACAAAAATAAAAATGGAATAGATTTTTTCATGGCATCTGGATTGATTTCTAAAATGTATAGAAACAGCTGTTTTAAGGCAAAATATTTTCTCCTTAAAATCAGAATTTAATATTTGTAATAGCCAAGATCATTCCTTTCCGGATATCCACACACCCCAAACCGCATTGTATGGATGGATTTCTGATGTTATCCCTGATGAATTAACAACATCAAATTCCTGATTATACCATTCAAAAATTCCACCGTAGAGATTTTGAACATTTTTAAATCCAAGATTAGAAAGTTTTGCAGCAATCTTTTCACTTCTGTAACCAATCGAGCAATAGACTATTAATGATTGAGATTGATCAATTTTGTTTAATCGTTCAGTGTCGAAGCTTTTATAACCAACATGAATTGCTTTCTGAACATGACTCACATAGAATTCTTCGAATTCTCTGGCATCAAGAAAAATAAATTCTTCTTTTCTATTAAATGCATCCGCTATACTAATTTCAGATACAGAATGAGCTAATAGTTTATCTAAAAGTCTTGCAAAAAGAGGGTTTTTGATCTTCATGAATCATTTGTCAGTCTTCAACCTTAGCTTTGCAACGGCTTCCACATGATAGGTTTGAGGAAACATATCAACAGGCTGTACTTCCAGAATATCATAAACTTCTTGTAACTCTTTAAGATCTCGGGCCATAGTAGAGCTGTCGCAGCTTACGTAAACCAACTTAGGGACTTTAAGCTCTTTTAATCGCTGCACTACATCAGGATGCATTCCGGCTCTTGGAGGGTCGGTGATTAAAACGTCAGGGGCTCCAAATTCATTCACAATTTCCTGAGTAAACACATCCTTCATATCGCCCTTTATAAAAGAAACGTTATTGACGTTATTCTCTTTGGCGTTGAACTTCGCATTTTCAACAGCCACATCAACTAACTCAATACCAAGCACTTTGTCGGCCTTTTGACTCATGAATAAGCTTAGCGTTCCAACTCCACAATACAAATCATAAACGGTCTCACCGGGTTTTAGATCTGCATATTCTCTGGCTACTTCATATAATCTTTCTGCTTGAGCTGTGTTGGTTTGAAAAAAAGCATTCGGATGAATTTTGAACGTATGTTCTCCGATCTTATCAACGATGTACCCCGGGCCATGAATTACCTCTTCAATTCTACCGATAGAGGTAGGACTCTTAGTATCGTTGATATTATTGACAATGGTAGTAATGATTGGGAATTCCTTGAGTAAGTTGTCGGATAACTTTTTTATTAAATCCTGGTCATTCTGATAAGTAACTAAATTTACCATGAAATCAGAAGTATGATATGAATTTCGAATCATCAAATGGCGCATAAAGCCTTCATGTTTCATAGCATCAAAAGGAGGGATGTCATGTTGAATGCAATAATTTCGAACAAAATCTAAAATTTCGAACGATTCTTTTCTCTGAAGATGGCATTCATTCAGGTTTAAAATCTTATCAAATCTTCCCGGAGCATGCATACCGGCAGCAAAGGCTGAATCATCCACAAATTCGTCTCTTTCAACTTCTTCACGTGTTAACCATCGACGATTGCTAAAACTATATTCCATCTTATTTCGATAATAAAATGAGTTCTCGCTACCCATTGCAGGATGAATGGGAGTTTCTGTCAAACCTCCAAGCCGTTGTATATGATCTGCTACTTGCTGCCCTTTATATTCAAGCTGTTTGGCATAGGGAACATGTTGCCAGCTACAACCGCCACATACATTTGCATGTTGACATTTTGGTGTTATACGATCAGGGCTCGGTTCTAAAACTTCGAGTAGTTTTGCTTCTCTGTAATTCTTTTTCTTTTTAATGATGCGGGCTTTTACTACATCTCCCGGAGCAGTGCCATAAACAAACACCGCTAAACCATCTACTTTAGCAACTCCTTTACCTCTAAAAGCCGCATTTTCGATTGTTAATGTGACTTCTTCACCTTTCTTTAATGCCATAGTTAGTCTTCGGAGTTTTCGTAATATGAATCGAATTGGATTTGAAGAGCTTTTTCCTGTCCCGCTAGATCTTCAATGATATAAGTAGCCCTTTCCAATTGTCGCAGGGCGATATTTGTAAGAGATTGTAGAAATTTAACTGCAATTTGTGGATGGCGATCTCTCAAAACCTCAAAATCAGGTTGAAAAAACCCAAGCAACTGGCAGTCATTTAGACATCTGGCAGTAGATTTTCTTCTTAAATTATACCCTATGGAGAGTGCACCAAAACTATCCGGAGCATCAAGGACAAACTTACTCTTTTCGTTTTCTGAGGTATCGTTTTCATCTTCTGCTTCAAGCATAAGTTCAATTGTACCGTCTTGAATGAAATACATTCCAGTACCGGGATCATTTCTATAAAAAACGTATTCTCCTTCTTTGTATCCTCTTTTATGGCACAATTGCAGGAATTCATATCTTTCAGTAGTAGAAAGGTTTTTTAAAAATTTGGAGCCAAAAACGATGCTCAGTTGTTGCTTTATATTTGAAACTTTTCTCATAGCTAAATAAAGTTAAAAAGAGTGACCTATACCAAAACTAAAGTATAATTTTTTGTTGTTGAACCAACCCACGTCTAAATCATGTGCTCTAAAGGTAAAATCAAATCTTGCTACAATATACTGCCAATCTAATCGCAAACCCAGACCGCTACCTACTGCAATTTGTTTGTAGAAATCATCAAAATAGAACCGTCCGTTTTTTAGATCATTATTTGAAGCAGCATCATTTCTTGGGCCATACCAAACATTTCCAGCATCCACATACCAAGCTGCATGCCAATTGGCTCCAATCAAATCCCGGACAAAAATTTGTCGTGCTTCGGTAAAAGCGGCTAATTTTATTTCACCTCCATTAATACGAACTTCATCCGAGTTTATCATACCCGGCCCTAACTGAAATGGTCCCCATCCTCTGATATCATTACTTCCTCCTGCAAAAAATCTTCTGTTTAATGGGATTGTTGTACTTGATCCATAAGGCTGAGCAATTCCGCCATATAATCTCCATGCAAAAACGGCTGAATTGGAAATCGGTATGTAACGGCGATAATCTGCAGTTACTTTTACGTATCTACTATAGCTTAATTCATTTTCACTAACTTTAAAAAGGGAAGGGAGGCTTTGTTCAAGTGTATCCGGAGTTATTACATAATTGTCGAGCAAATAAGGTATGTTTCCTCCTGTCGATAATGCATATTCACTAAAATAGCCTCTGTTTCTTTTAATCAGATCTGTGTTTTGGCTCCTGAATGTATAACGAATTACAGAAGATATTTGAGGGCGGAAATCTTCCAAAATTCTGGTTAATTCAATTGAATCTATGATTTCGCCGTTCACTGTATCTGATTGGAAATCATTTCTAAGATTGCTGATGAACTCATCAGTTGGCGAAGGATCAACTATATCCAGCTCAATAAGATCTAAAAAACTGGAAAAGCGCTGATTATGTTGAACTTCATATCTTAAATTGAACTGAACATCTGTATTTATATCAAAAAATAATTGATCAGAGCGGCTATACGATAAAGAATATCGAGTTAATCCACTGGTAAAGAATCGAGTATTGTCAAGAAATGCGAATGGAAAATTTAAACGTGGTACAGTATAATCTCCACGAAGTTCATAGCTTCTGAAAATTGAAGATTGAGTAGAAGTATCGGCAATTTCTTCAAGTACGCTCTCACTAACAAATTCTAAGCTGACGTTTGCAGAAAGAGAAAAGTTTTCCGCTTTTCCAAACACATTGTTATTGGTATAATCGACCCCCAAACCTGTACCAAAACCATATCTCTTCATCCCGAATATCTCTGCTCCAACACTATGCTTAGTAAGGGATTGCAGGTCCAAGTAAGTCGGGATGTATTTTTCTGTAAAGTCAGGTTGACTACCCGTTTCATCTTGCCCAAATCTTCTTATAAACAACATGCCCAGATTTTGATATTCCCGGATTGTGTTTAGATAAAGCTCATGATTATAAATTGCTCCGGGTTTAAAAAGCACTTGATCAGTTAAAAGAGAAAACTTGGTCTGGGTTTCAGGCTCTTTCTCCATGAATATCTTTGAAGTATCAATAGTAGCTTCTTCAGTTGCTAAAGTATCGAGTTGTGTGTAATTATCAGGAGGGGAGCCATCAGCTAAACTAACATGAACGTCTCCGAAGCGGTAAATATCACCTGAATTTACTCTGAACTGAATATCAAGCTTTGTAGGATCTGCTTTTTGTCGCTGAACTAATGCAATAACAGAGTCTTTTTGGATGGATGCGTATCCGTTGTTCTTCAGAAAATCGATGATTCTCTGTTGCTCGTTACCAAGATCTTGGGTGTTATATTGCTTGTTTACTGTATAAGTTGAGTCATTAATTCTATTTTTTGTAAGAGGGCTGTCTCTTAAAAAATCAATTCTTTTCTCTTGAGTATCAAAAAATGGGAATCCTCTGTATGAAATCGTTTCAATTCTGGAGGGGGTTCCTTCAGTTATGATAAAGGAAACCTCAACTTTATCGGTTTTAAACTCTACTATTGTTGTATCAACGGAAACTCTGAGATAACCCAGAGACTCATAGTACAGCCGTATTCTTTCCATATCATTAGAGACAACGGATCTATCCAAATAAATTGGATCTTCACCAAATCTGCCGTTACTCAGTTCCCAAAAATAATACCAGGGAGTAAATCGGGGAATTCCTAAAAATTCACGATTTGTCTTAGTTCGGATCAGAGTTTCTAAGGTTCTGTCTTTGACATTTTTATTACCCGAAAAACGAATTCTACGCACAACGTCGTCTGAAGTAGAATCAATTAAACTGACATTATTTTGCGCGTATACAATTCCCGGTACGGAACAAAAGATAAGAACCGTAATAAATATTAATGGTATTAACGCTGATATTGAAGATAATTTATGTCTCAATGGGAGAGGCTGCGACTTATTTCGTAGCCATACTTTTTTAAGTGACTAAACGTCGTCGTAATCAAATCCTTCATCTTCTTCATTATGGAAAAAATCTTCCTTCTGAATATAATCAGGCCAAATATCCTCAATATTCTCATAGATGGTGTTTTCACCTTCATCCAACTCCTCAAGCTCTTGTAAATTGGTGATAACTTGTGTTGGCAATCCATTTCTTTCTGCCCATTCAATAAGTTCTTCTCTATTGGCCGGGAAAGGGGCTTCATCTAAAGCTGCTGCTAATTCTACTGTCCAAATCATAAATAATTCTTTGTGTTTATTAAGTGAATGAATGATACAATTCTACTTGAATTTTCCAAGTATCGTTCCAAATAATTTTTGATCTTAAATCGTGCCGAAAATATTGTTATCTTAGCACAATTACATCAACTAAATCCAAAGAGGATTATTTTTTATGGGAAGTCTTGGAACAACAGAAATTATTATCATTGCTATTATCATTTTGGTGCTGTTTGGCGCTAAAAGAATTCCCGATTTAGCAAAAGGATTAGGCCAAGGTATAAAAGAATTCAGAAAGGCGTCTAGCGATATTAAAAAGGAAATTGAGGATAGCTCTCGTGATATTGATGATGCAGTAAATTCAGATAAAACAAAGTCTAACACAAAATAATAAGAGATTGTCTAACTATACTATTAGCAGAGTCCGAGAAGGGGTTCTGGATAATAAAATTTCACTCAAAGACATTGTATCTAACTATATTTCTGAAATAGAAAGTAAGAATCCTGAAGTTAATGCTTTTGTTGCTACCTACTTTGATGAAGCTCTTAAAAAAGCGGAAGAAGTCGAAAAAAAGATAAAAAATGGTTCCGCCGGGTCTCTCGCCGGAGCGGTAATGGGTATAAAAGACCTTATCTGTGAGCGCGGAAAGCAAGCAACCTGTGCGTCTGAGATTCTTGGGGATTTTGAGAGCGTATACGATGCAACCGTAATCGAAAGGCTATTAGCTGAAGATGCTATACTTATTGGTAGAACCAATATGGATGAATTTGCAATGGGATCTACAAATCAATTCAGTAGATATGGTGCCGTTAAGAATCCAATTGATCTAACAAAAGTACCCGGTGGTTCATCCGGTGGAAGCGCAGCAGCTGTTGCAGCAGATATGGTTAATACAACCTTAGGATCTGATACGGGTGGTTCCATTCGTCAACCGGCAGCTTTTTGCGGTGTTGTGGGTTTAAAACCTACATACGGAAGAGTATCAAGATGGGGATTGGTTGCTTTTGCTTCTTCATTTGATTGTATTGGTCCATTTGCCAAAAATGTAGAAGACACGGCACGAATTCTTAGTGTTATCTCAGGTTTCGATGAAAAGGATAATACTTCTGCAAATATAGAAGTGGATGATTTTGTCGAAATTGTTAAAAACCCCGACAAAAAAATCAAAATTGGCATACCGGAAGAATACTTCGGGGAAGGCTTAGATGAAGAAATAGCCTCAAATATTAAAAATAAGCTTCAGCAATTGGAGAAGGATGGAGCTGAACTTGTACCAATCAGTTTGCCTCATACTAAATATGGAATTGCTACTTATTACGTTTTAGCTACTGCTGAAGCGTCAAGTAATTTGGCCAGATTTGATGGAATAAGATATGGTCACAGAGCAGATAAAGCAGATGTAATTGATGAGCTCAAAGCCGAAGAAAGTCAGTTAAGAGCAAAATTGGATTCTGCAGATGACAAAGATGTTCAAACTTTAGAAAGTGAACTTGCTGCAATGGATTCCGCTTTAACAAGGTTATATAAAAAATCCCGCACAGAAGGATTTGGTACTGAAGTGAAAAGAAGAATCATGCTGGGTACGTATGTACTTAGTTCAGGTTATTACGACGCATATTATGCAAAAGCTCAAAAAGTTCGTCGTTTAATTCAAGAAGACTTTAAGAAAGCTTTTGAAAAAGTTGATGTAATTGCAGGCCCTACTACTCCAACAACTGCATTTGATTTAGGTGCAAAGCTAGACGATCCTGTTCAAATGTATTTGAACGATATTTATACAACGTCAGCAAACCTGGCAGGGATTTGCGGGATCAGTGTGCCTTCAGGAAAGCACTCCAACGGGCTACCTATTGGTATCCAATTTTTAGGAGATTCATTTCAGGAATCGAAAATACTAAATGCCGGAAGACTGGTTGAAATTCTTAACAACTAGGAAGCGAATTTAGAGTTATGAATCGTCTTAAAGGCAAAAATATAATTATTACCGGTGCTACATCTGGTATTGGTAAAGCTACTGCTTATCAATGCGCTGAACTTGGAGCTAATCTTTTTTTGACAGGGAGAAGAGAGGAAAAGCTCCGGTCGATACAGACGGAGCTATCAGATAAATTCAATATTAATGTGAATATATTTCCATTTGATATTGCAGATCAAGATGCCTGTTTTAGCTTTGTTGATTCTTTATCTGACGATATCGATATACTGATAAATAATGCGGGATTAGCTCTTGGAAAAGACGCTGTGTTTGAATTGGATAATAAAGAAGTAGATCAGGTATTTAATGTAAATGTCCGTGGCTTGCTAACTTTAACTCGTCTTATTTCTCCGAAAATGAAAGAAAGAAACAAAGGACACATCATTAATCTCGGTTCCACTGCCGGACATGAAGCTTATGCCGGAGGCTTAGTGTATTGCGCTGCAAAGCATGCAGTTAAAGCCATTACTGAATCGACTAAAAAAGATCTTCATGGGACTAATATTCGTGTAAGTATGGTTTCTCCCGGGATGGTTGAAACTGAATTCAGTAATGTTCGGTTTAGAGGAGATCTCCGAAAAGCTGAATCGGTTTATCAGGGATTCAAGCCGTTAGTCGCTGACGATATTGCTGAAATAATTGTATTTATAGCAAACCGACCCGAACACGTAAATATTATGGATACTATAATTTATCCGGTATCGCAATCTTCACCAACCATGGTTCACAGAAATGAATAAAGTAGCAGCTATTATTTCTTTAATGCTGATTATATCTTGTGCAAATAAAGATGGACTTCAGTTTTCCGAGAAAGGAAGAGCGGTACCTGAATTTTCATCAGATTCAGCCTTTAAATACATTAAAACTCAAGTTGATCTTGGTCCCAGAGTTCCAAATACCTATGGACATGTTAAAACAAGAGAATTTCTTGAATCAAAGTTAAAAGAATACGCTGGATCAAATTCAGTTTTCTCTCAGGAATTTACTGAGGAAGGATATGGTGAAACTTTAGAAATGGCGAATATCATCGCTGCATTTAATACTTCATCTGCTGACAGAATAATGCTTAGTGCTCACTGGGATACCCGTCCAAGAGCTGATCAGGATACAAGTCGCACCGGAGAATACATTGCAGGAGCAGATGATGGAGCAAGCGGAGTAGGAGTTTTAATTGAGTTAGCACGAATTTTTTCAGAAAACCCGCCACCGATCGGTGTTGATATTGTGTTGTTTGATGGCGAAGATTATGGTACTCAAGGTGATCTTAAGAAATATTTTCTTGGATCCAGATATTGGTCAAAAAATCCTCCGGTTCCGGGTTACAACCCTCGCTTTGGTATTTTACTGGATATGGTTGGAGCGGAACGGGCTGTTTTCCCAAAAGAAAGTTATTCTATGAGTTATGCTCCGAATTTGGTTAACGAGCTTTGGAGTATCGCATCTGAAAAGGGATATTCTGATATTTTTCTTAACGAAGCGGGAGCCGGTGTTTTAGATGATCATTATATCATTTATGAAAACGCAAAAATTCCTACGATCGATATCATTAATCATACAGTAGGTGCAGATGGAAATATTAGGTTTGCTCCTCATTGGCATACACATAAAGATGATTTGCCGATCATTGATACAAACACATTACAAGCCGTTGGCGATGTGATAGTTGAACTCATTTACAATCGAATTTAATGGACTATATTCGCCTCCATATTAAACTTTCAGACGATTTTCATGAGTTAATGATCGCAGAGTTATTCGAGTTGGGTTTCGAAGGATTTGAGCAGGAAGATAATTTGTTGATCGCTTCTGTTCCTGCAAACAGATTTGATGATGTTAAGCGGGAAGAGATTGAACAACAGATCCACCAGTTCGAAGATGCTCAATGTATTAAAGAAGAATTAGTTTCCCCTCAAAATTGGAATAAAAAATGGGAACAATCGATTGAGCCACAGTCAATAGGTAATTTTTATGTAAGACCAACTTGGGGAGAAACGTTGCCCGCTGATTCTGATCTTATTGAATTACTGATCGACCCAAAGATGGCTTTTGGAACAGGGTATCATGCTACAACACGCTTGATCTTAAGTTGGGTTTCTGATTTTATCGAAGAAGGAGATAAGGTGCTTGATGCCGGAACCGGAACCGGAATTCTGGGAATTGCTGCTCTTAAACTAGGAGCTAGATCTGTTTTCGGCTTTGATATTGATGAATGGAGCGAAGATAATTGTAAAGAGAATGTAGCTTTGAATGGAGTTAAAAATTTTAAAGTAAAACTTGGCTCCTTAGAAGTAATACCTTCAGATGATATGTACGATACAATTCTTGCTAACATAAATAGAAACGCTTTGATTGAATTGCTGCCCGGGCTATTGAAACATTTGAAGAGAGATGGTTCTTTGTTACTTTCAGGCTTGCTGGAAGATGATGAACGCACAATGCTTGGGCTTGAATGCTTGCAGACATTAACACATTTAGAAACAAGACAAAACGGAGAGTGGATAGCTATCCTATTTAAGAAATGAAAGCAGCAATAGATATAGGAACAAATACGGTATTACTACTGATAACTGAAGATGCAAGTGACAAGCTTGATATTGTTCATGAAGAACAAAGAATGCCGCGATTAGGGAAAAATGTAGACGCTGATAAAACATTAGCTTCAGACAGTATTGAACGCGTCATAAAAGTCCTTTCAGAATATAAATTGATCATTGAACACGAATATCCGGATGTTTCTGAGGTCATAGTTACTGCTACAAGTGCAGTCAGAGATGCATCTAACAAGGATGAGTTTATCATAAAAGTGAAAGAAGAGACAGGATTTGATGTACTATTGCTCTCGGGAGAAGATGAAGCTCGTTTTACTTACAATGGCGCACTTACTGTATTTGACGAACAAGTAAAAGGCGATATTTTCGTTTTAGATATTGGTGGTGGAAGTACAGAAGTAGCTTTAGGTAGAAATGGCACTTTGATCGATTCTTACTCTTTTGATATGGGTTGTGTTCGGTTTACTGAACGATTCCTTAAACAGGATCCTCCATTTCAGGAACAAATTCAGGAATGCCGTGAAGCAATTAAGAATATGCTGGATTCCAAAAAATTTAAACCTAAACGTAATGCCAAAGCTGTTGGAGTAGCAGGAACATTAACTTCATTAGCGGCGATTGATCTTCAGATCGACGAGTATGACCCTGAACATATGAACGGGCATTTGATCGTTAATGAAAAATTAAAGAAGGGAATTGAGATCTTTAGTTTACATACACATCAGCAGTTGCTCGAACTCAGCCCAAAAGTTTTGAATGGAAGAGAAGATATTTTTCTTGCAGGACTTCTTATTCTGGAAGGTTTTTTAAACTATTTCGGGCTCGATGAAATAAGAGTGTCTACAGGAGGCATCCGGCATGGAGCAATTCTAAATGAACCCGAAAAGGTTTAATATATTATTTTAAAAAATCGATTTTCATTTACGCTAAGCTTTGTATTTTAGCCTCGCATAAAATCAACTAATGTCAGAAACAAGCACAGATAAAAATACTACACCCAGAGAAAATGCTTCCGCAAGTAGCATTGAAGATGATGGCTTTGTAACTCGGGCATTAAAAGGTGACGAAAGTGCCTACAAAGATCTTATGGAGAAGTATGATCGCCCGATCTACTTTCACATCCGTAAAATGATCAAAGAGAAAGAACTCGTTGAAGATCTTGTTCAGGAAGTTTTTATGAAGGCTTTTAAAAATCTTGCTACTTATAGCAATGAGTATGCTTTTTCTACATGGTTATACAGAATTGCTACCAATCATACTATTGATTACCTGCGGAAAAAGAAGCTTCAGACTCTTTCAATTAACGATCCTTATAAAACAAAGGATGGAGAACTTGAAATCCAGTTGCCTGATGAAACTTACGCTACTGACAAACATGTAATCAAGAAAGAGCGGAAGCAGATTGTTCAAAACGCAATTGCAAATCTTCCGGAAAAATACCGAGCAGTAATCAAATTACGGCATATGGATGAGCTTAGTTATGACGAAATTGCTGATGAACTGGATCTTCCTCTTGGTACAGTAAAAGCGCATATCTTCAGAGCTCGTGAGCTTTTATATAAAGCGCTGATCGACAAAAAAGGTAGCTTTTGATCATTTTGCTATTCACTAGCTGATATTCCGATTTCACTAAATCAAGATGATATTTTATAATTTTATCTCTAAGATCAGGAGTTAATTTTATAAAATAGGTTCATGGTGAGATATGGTATTCTTTCATTGATAATTACTTCATAATTTATTTTTAGTGCTGCAGATGCTCAAGCACAAATTTGGAAAAAGGTCAAAAATAAACAAAGCAAAAAGCAGAAGAAAAAGTTTCTGATAAAATTTCAGATAAACTTGCTGAAGTTGTTGTTAATAAAATGAGTGAAAAATTTTCCGTTTCTTCAAATCCTTACAAAGGCCGGACTAAAATTTCTAAACCGGTAAATCTACCGGACAGTTATTCTTTTGATTAGAGCTATCAGGTAAAAGTAACAAACTCCGCTAGTTCTGAAAGTGAAACAACTTTTGAATATAAGTTATCAAAAGCACAGAGCTACTTAGGGTACTCAATTCCGGAGTCTCCCGAGATGTTTTCAGTAGTAAACTCAGAAAATCAGGCGATTGTGTCATATATGGAAGAAGAAGGCTATTCCTACGCAATGCCTTATTCTTACCCGGTTTCTCAGATTTCAGAAAACGCCTATATCCCCGGTGCATCGCAAGAAGTAAAAATTACAGAACTGGACGAAAGATCAATTTTAGGGTATACAGCAAAAGGGACGAGATTGATACTCCTCAATCTACAATGATAGTGTACCTAAGATTAGAAGCAGGAGTAAATTTCTCCGGATTTGCAGGATTGACGGGGCAGGGAATACCTCACGCTTTCATCAACAATATCGCTAATATTGAAAATACACTTATGCTTTATATGAAATTCACAGACAAATCTGATTTGGAGAATGTTATTGAAATGGAATGTATTTCATTGGATAAAGAAATATTCTCAAAAAAAATAATAGCGACTACAATTTTTTGTAATAAAGCTAAGATTTCCAACTAGGTTACTTAAGATTTGTTTGTACAATCTTGGTATTCATTTTAAACTTTTCGAATCGGGCACGGCGGATAGCACTCCCTTCAAAAAGCTCGTCATATCGTTGGTTATCAATTTCAGCCCAGTAGTTGATGTCTTTATTTAACAGATTTTCTCTGGGTTGCAGATCAGCCAGTTGAGTAATTGATGCTTTACTATTCCATGGACACACATCCTGGCAAATATCACAACCGTACATCCAATTGCCTAAAGCGGATTGAAGTTCTTCCGGAATTTGCTCTTTAAGCTCGATGGTGAGGTAAGAGATACACTTAGCTGAATCAACCCGGTAAGGCTCGTATATGGCGTCTGTGGGACACGCATCAATACATTTTGTACAATTCCCACAATGATCTGTAACGGGTGCGGAATAATTAAACTCTACATCAATGATCATTTCCCCAATAAAGAATAAGGAGCCTATATCCTTGTTTAAAATATTTGAATTTTTTCCCATCCAGCCTAAGCCTGACCTTACAGCCCATGCTTTATCCAACACGGGAGCAGAGTCTACAAAAAAACGACCTTCAATAGAGCCAACTAATTCTTCTGTAAAGTTGAATAATTGCTTTAACTTTCCTTTAAAAACTTTGTGATAATCTCTGCCAAGTGCATATTTAGCTATTTTAGGGGAGTTTTTTTTGTTATGATCGTGAGCAGGATGGAAGTAGCTGCCGATTACAGAAACTACTGATTTAGATCCCGGAACAAGTTTGGTCGGATCCGTTCTCTTTTCAAAATGGTTTTCCATCCAATTCATGGAACCATTCCGGTTTTGATTCAGCCATTCTTCTAAACGCCTGGCTTCAGGTTCGATAAATTCAGCTTTGGCAAAACCACAAGCATCAAATCCTAACTCTAAGGCATAATTTTTAATAGCTTGAGTCAGATTCTCAGAATCCATTGATGTTACCTGATTATTTTACCGGTACCAGTTTATCACCTTTCCATTGTAATTCCTGGATTGCCCCATCGATCATGCGAACTGTACGGAAAGGATATTTTTTTACCAAAGCGTAATCGTGAGTAACCATTAATACAGCCATCCCGCGATTATTAATTTGCTTTAAAAGTTCCATAATACTTTTGCTTGCTCCGGGATCAAGATTTCCTGTTGGCTCATCTGCAAGTAAAATTCTGGGTTCATTAGCTAACGCCCGGGCAATCACAACCCTCTGCTGTTCACCACCGGATAAATCTTTTGGCATATGTTTTCTGCGATGACTTAGACCAACCATGGTTAATACTTCAAGTACTCTCTGTTTTACGAATTTAGGTTTTTCACCCGTTACCTGAAGAGCAAAAGCAACATTGTCAAATACATTACGGTCGGGGAGAAGTTGAAAATCCTGAAATACAATTCCTAATCGTCGTCTTAACATAGGAACTTCTTTCATACTGATCTTATTTACCGGGTAGTCGGTAACTCGAACTGAACCAGAATCAGGTACGATATCTCGGTACAGAAGCTTTAAAAAAGAGCTCTTTCCAATTCCCGTAGCTCCTATTAAATAAGTGAATTCACCATTATGAAGTTTAAAATCTATGTTACTGAGAACTTTTCTATTCTCGAAACTTAGATTAACATTTCTCAATTCTATTACAGATGTTTCTGACATTGAAGTACTAAAGTTATTCGTGCGCTGTTTTCGTCGGCATCAATAAGATCAAAATCGCCGTATTTTGCAACCAAATGATAACGTGTTTGTTTCAAAATTGATAACATTTCTTCAAGAGTATAAATACGTTGCTGATGAACCTCTTCAGATCTATTTAAAATGGTTTTTTTGTCAGCTGAAAGCTGCTCAATTTCGAATGTATTGGTATGAATTTTTTGGTTGGCATCATAAACGCTTGTACGGAAAAATCTCAGGTCTTTAACTTCAGCTTCTTCATTATTCAGGTAATCGACTGCTTCCAGAGAGTTTCTAGGAGTGGAGAAATCAAAGATCAATAAGCCGTTTGGTTGTAGAACTTTTTCACATTCCAAAAGCATCTTTAGTATTTCCTGTTCAGAACTTAAATAGTTAACACTGTCAAAAACTGAGAATATCACGTCAAATTCTTCTTTCAGGTCAATATTCAGAAAATTTAACGTGCTGAATTCAACACCGGATTCAAGATTACTTGCTTTTTTGCGCGCAATCTCAATCATTTGAGGTGATAGATCTGTTGCAAGAATTGAGTAATAACCTAATTCATCCAAAGAGATGGCAACAGAACCAGTACCACAAGCTAATTCCAAAACCCTTTCGCACTCAGGAAAATGCTCTTGGATGAGTTCGTCAATGTAATCGGCCCAGGATTCATAATCGACATCCTCCATCAGCTTATCATATAAAGGGGCTAAATAAGAATAGTTTTCGGCTTTATTCATTGATCTTTCTCAAATGTGCAAGTTCTATAGCAAGTTGATATGCCTCAATAAAAGAGGAGGGATCAGCAACACCGTTTCCTGCAATATCAAATGCAGTACCATGATCAGGAGAAGTTCTAATAATGGGCAATCCCGCAGTAAAATTAACACCTTTTCCAAATGACATGAGTTTGAAGGGAGCTAAACCCTGATCATGATACATGGCTAAAATTGCGTCATATTTTAAATGGAGCTTTTGCCCGAAAAATCCATCAGCAGGAAATGGTCCTGATACATTCAAACCTTTAGACCGTAATTCCTTAATGGCGGGTATAATTATTTCTATTTCTTCCAACCCAATAATTCCTCCATCACCGGCGTGAGGATTTAATCCGAGAACAGCAATTTCCGGATTTTCAATTCCGAAATCGCTTTTTAAACTGGAATTTAGAATAGTCACTTTTTTATGAATTATGTCAAAAGTGATATTCGAAGCAATTTTACTGATTGGAATATGAACCGTTGTTAGTGCAACTCTAAGTGAATCATTTACCAGCATCATTAATACTGAACGAGTGTTAGTTTGTCCAGCCAGAAACTCCGTATGTCCCGGTATTTTATAACCGGCAAGATTAACAGCTTCTTTAGAGATTGGAAGAGTAACCATAGCATCCAGCTTTTTTTTGAGAGAGAGCCGGATGGCAGATTCAATAGAATGCATTGCTACTTGTCCGGATTCTTTAGTAAGACAGCCTGGAGATGGTGAAGGACTTGTATCATCATATTGTAGGACATTTACACGCTTGTTTTCAATATCTTTTATATCAGTTATAAATTTGAAATTTATTCCAGATGCCTTGAATTCGGAATAGAAGTCGATAACAGATTTAGGCGATAACAAAATGGGAGTAGACAAAGAATAATCTATACTGGGAAATGCCTTCAATGCTATTTCAGGTCCAATTCCGTTAAAGTCTCCTATGGTTATGCCTATCTTGTGTATCATTGGCGTAAGTTAAGGCTTACACCAAAGAAACGCAGAGTATTATTTTCCAACTAACATAAATTCTGAGAATCCCGAGCCTTTTTCAAATACAAATGAGCGATCATTGTATTTCCATGTCTCGATAACTAACCCTTTCTTAGGAAAGCTTCTGTCACGTTCGTTTGGTGGACCGTATTTAATATAAACTTCACCTCTGTCTGTATCCTGACCGTTTGGATTTTCAGGCGACCTGTATTCTATGAATGCATAATGTATTCTTCGATAATATTCAGTCATAAGCTCGTTGAATTCGGTTTCCGGAGTCGGATCTCTTTTTTTCCAGAAATCCCGAAATTTCTCTTCTTTTTCTTCTGAATTACCTTTTTTCAAATTCTTCAATTGCTCTTCAGAAACTATATATCTCATCATCTCAATAGAGATATCAAGGTTAAGTAAACTTGGAGGGATGTCGGGCCAATACGATCGAATAAGTTTTTCTGCTAATACCTCATCAGTTGAATTACTCATGAGTTCCAAATTGTAAATAGAGTTTTCAAGCCCTGAATTTGGAACTGTTAACAATACATAAGAATATGATCCTTTCGAAGAGTTCAAAGAAACAGCAGGATTTATAGAATCAATTAGCTCAATACTGGAATTAGCAGAGATTTCATTCGAATTGATCTGAATATTTTTAACGATTTCAGAGTTCGTAGTATCCTTTCTGTTGATCTTAGCTTTGCTTACTCGTAGATGATACTTTTGGGTTGAATTATATTCAGGAATTCTGATCAATACCTTATAATCTTTACCATAAATAACATTATTACCCATATTCATAAATTCCATATGGGATAAATCTGAATTGTTATTCAATAAATAAATTTCTCCGGTTTTCTTGGTTTTAAAATCAGGAATGGAAATGTTTCTTCGTTGTGAATTTCTATCATTGGTTTCTTCCATCAAGCTTAACTGAAGTACATAATTATAGTCACCTGGCTTAAGCTTGGTAACTAACTTTCCTGATGCATAATCTTCCTTCGATTTCGTTTCGTCATATGTTTCTGTAAACAGAGTATCTCTCCAAAGATCTCTTGAGATCGAAGAACTATTTTTCAACTCGTTTTTTGATGCCTTTCCTTGAAAAATTTCCGAGTTTAAACGAGCAATACTATAAAACTCTGCGTCTTTAGGATTCTCAATATTATCATCAATTGAGAGTTTTTTGAATGGAAGGAAGCTATTATCCATTCTAAAAAGGAATACTAATTGAGCACTTTCCTGACTTTCATCTGGAATTATAACGTTATCAAAGAAGAAGTTCGAGGTAGAGGCGCGATTGGCTAAACTTGTATAAGTTACGTTTCCACGTCTTTGAGCTACTATTATGGAAGAACCTATAAAAAGTATAAACAGGAATAAGCTGGTAAATTTTTTCATTGTACAGTTTTTAAATTCAATTACATCAAAAAATCACGTTAAGAACTATTAAAATTCCTATAATTAACGCAACATTCTTCACTAGTATTATAATAAAATATTTCAGGCAAACATGACGAATCGAAGCTCGGAAAATGAACAAAATTGGCTAAATACATTACTTGATAATTTAAGAGCCCAAGAAAATGATATCAAGCAAGGGGGAGGAAAAGCAAGAATTGAGAAAGAGCATAAAAAAGGAAAGTTAACAGCCCGGGAACGTATTGAAGGCTTGATTGATAGTGAAACTGACTTTTATGAACTAGGGTTATGGGCCGGCTATGAAATGTATGAAGAGCAAGGTGGTTGTCCGGCAGGAGGCGTTATAACCGGTGTCGGTAAAGTTCAGGGTCGTGATTGTATGATCGTTGCAAATGACGCTACTGTAAAAGCCGGAGCTTGGTTTCCGATTACGGCAAAGAAGAATTTGAGAGCGCAGGAAATAGCCATTGAAAACCATATCCCGTTAATTTATTTGGTTGATTCAGCAGGCGTTTTCCTTCCTATGCAGGATCAGATCTTTCCTGATAAAGATCATTTTGGAAGAATGTTTAGAAATAATGCAGTGATTTCAGCTAAAGGAATCCCACAAATTGCAGCTATAATGGGAAGTTGTGTTGCTGGTGGTGCATATTTACCAATAATGAGCGACGAAGCATTAATCGTAGATGGAACAGGAAGTGTATTTCTGGCAGGGAGTTATTTAGTAAAAGCGGCAATTGGTGAAACCGTAGACAACGAAACTCTTGGTGGAGCCGAAACACATACTGAAATTAGTGGTGTTACAGATTATAAATTGAAGGATGATGAAGAATGTCTTGAAACCATACGGGATCTTGTAGGAAAACTAGGTCCTCATAAAACAGCAGATTTTAACAGGATCGAATCAAAATTGCCTTCACGTTCTTCAGCAGAAATTTTTGATATACTCCCTGAGTCAAGAACTGCACCATATAATATGAATGAGCTCTTGGAATGTATTATAGATGAAGACAGCTTTACGGAATTTAAAAAAGGATATGGTCAGACAATTATTACCGGATATGCGAGAATTGATGGTTGGAGTGTGGGCATTGTAGCAAACCAAAGAACTGTATCACGAACTAAAAAGGGAGAAATGCAGATCGGTGGGGTGATTTATTCAGATTCAGCTGATAAGGCCGCTAGATTTATAATGAATTGTAACCAGAAGAAAATTCCATTGATCTTTTTCCAGGATGTTACCGGTTTTATGATTGGCAAGAGAAGCGAGCATGGTGGAATTATCAAAGATGGGGCAAAAATGGTAAATGCTATGAGTAACTCAACAGTGCCAAAAATTACTGTTGTTGTTGGAAACAGCTATGGAGCCGGAAACTATGCAATGTGTGGTCGTGCTTACGATCCAAGATTTATGTTTGCTTGGCCCACTGCAAATATTGCTGTAATGAGTGGAGCTTCAGCAGCTAAAACGCTTACTCAAATTCAGATCGCTACGATGAAGAAAAAGGGAGAAGAAGTAAGTGAGGAAAAGCAGAACGAGATCATGAAGGAGATCACTGAGCGTTATGATAAACAAACCGATGTAAGGTATGCGGCTTCAAGGCTTTGGGTAGATGCAATTATTCATCCGGCAGAGACCCGAGATCGGATTTCAAACGCACTTGAGTGTGCCAATCTAAATCCTGAGATCAAAGAGTTTAAAACGGGTGTAATTCAAACATAGAACTCGTTATGAAATACAGATTAGACGATAAATCCGAAGTAATAACAATTCAGATTGAAGCAACCTTTACATTAATTGACTTTACTGCATTGATCGTCTGCTTCATTCTTGGATTTATCTTTGCTGTATTCTTTTGGATGTTTTTTATCGCTTTGTTTATAAAACTTTTTGCCAGCTATGAGTTTATATTTAACTCAGATGAATATTTTGTTCGGCAAAATATTGCATGGTTTAGCTACTTTAAGATAAAAAGAAGAGAATTTTCGTTCAGCGAAGTTAAAAGTATTCGCTTTTCTAACGAAGAATCAGGAAGTGCTTTGCAAGAGACCATGAAGGTGAAAGAATGGTATACTATTGACATGATCCTGGAAAGCAATTATGCTCGAATTGTGAAAGTACCCGAAGACGAACTAGGAAAGGCGGATGAATTGTATTTGGTACTCAGGGAATATTTCGGGGAGTATTTTAAATTTGATACGGAGATCGTGTTCATAGAAAAGCCCGAATCTGAAGAAACGGGCTTTTGAATATCATCATTTTGCTGAAAGCGGGGTGATGGATTCTTGATAAGAGGCAAGTTCTAAACCTAAAAACAAGTTCCATCAGCCGTGCAAAGCCCGACAGATGGAGAAGGATTAGCAATTTTAGAATTCAGCTAAAATTCGGTTCAACGTTTCACTCGGTCTCATCGCTTTAGCAACAAGTTCCTCGTTTGGATTGTAGTAGCCTTCAATATCTACTTCATTTCCCTGAACAGCTATTAGTTCTTCATTAATTTTTTCTTCATTGTCAGCCAATGCTTTAGAGAGATCAGTAAATTTTGAAGCTAACTTAGGATCGTCTGTTTGATTGGCTAAAGCTTCAGCCCAATACATAGCCAAATAAAAATGACTTCCACGATTATCTATTTGTCCTAAACGACGAGCAGGAGATTTATCATTTTGCAAAAATTTAGAAGTAGCATTGTCTAAAGCTTCACCAAGAATTTTAGCCCTGGAGTTATCAAAAGTTTTACCTAAATGTTCAAGAGAAACCGCAAGAGCCAGAAATTCTCCTAAAGAATCCCATCTCAGATAATTCTCCTCTACGAATTGCTGAACATGTTTAGGAGCAGATCCTCCTGCACCGGTTTCAAATAATCCGCCGCCGTTCATTAATGGAACAATTGATAACATTTTTGCACTGGTACCAACTTCCAGAATAGGGAAAAGATCCGTTAAGTAATCCCGAAGTACATTTCCGGTAACAGAAATAGTGTCTTTTCCTTCACGAATTCTGTCTAGCGAAAACTGTGTGGCTTTAACCGGACTCATAATATGAATGTCTAAACCTTTCGTATCATGATCTTTTAAATAGACGTTTACTTTCTTGATGAGTTCCGCATCATGAGCTCGATCTTCATCCAACCAGAAAACAGCCGGTGATCCGGTATCTCTGGCTCTGGAAACGGCAAGTTTAACCCAATCCTGAACCGGTGCATCTTTAGTCTGACACATTCTCCAGATATCGCCTTTTTCTACAACGTGCTCAATAAGTGTATTTCCATCTGAATCTAAAACTCTGACCTTCCCGTTACTTTCTATTTCGAATGTTTTATCGTGCGATCCGTATTCTTCAGCTTTTTTAGCCATCAATCCAACATTAGGAACACTTCCCATTGTTGTAGGATCATATGCTCCGTTCTTCTTACAGTCTTCAATTACTGCCTGATAAACATCAGCGTAACTGCTGTCCGGGATTACCGCTTTTGTATCCTGAGTGTCGCCTTCTTTGTTCCACATACAACCGGAAGTACGGATCATAGCAGGCATTGAAGCATCAATAATCACATCACTTGGAACGTGTAAATTTGTGATGCCTTTGTCGGAGTTCACCATTGCAAGATCAGGCTGAGAAGCATAAACTGCTTCGATATCAGTTTCAATTTCTGTTCTTTTGTTGTCTGGGAGAGCGCCTAATTTCGAAATAAGATCTCCGAATCCATTTTTGGTATCTACACCCAAATTTTCAATGATTTCAGCATGTTTTTCGAACACATCTTTGAAAAATATCTTTACTGCATGTCCAAATATAATTGGATCGGATACTTTCATCATCGTAGCTTTCATGTGAAGCGAGAATAAAACACCCGATTCTTTAGCTTCTTTTATCTGAAGATCCAGAAAACGAAGAAGTGCTTTTTTATTCATTACAGCGGCATCAATAGTTTCGCCTTCCAGTAATGAGATTCCATCTTTTAAAACTGTTTTATTTCCTGAAATGTCTTCGTGTTCGATGGTTACATCTGTTGCATTACTAACTGTAACAGATCGTTCGGTAGATCTGAAATCACCATGATCCATGCAAGAAACATGAGACTGTGAATCTGAACTCCATTTTCCCATAGAATGAGGATTATTGCGAGCGTATTCTTTCACCGCCTTTGGAGCACGTCGATCAGAGTTTCCTTCTCTTAATACAGGGTTTACTGCGCTTCCTTTAACCTTATCATAGTTAGCCTGAATTTGTTTTTCTTCATCATTCTTGGGCTCTTCAGGATAATCAGGTAGTGCATAACCTTGAGATTGAAGCTCTTTAATTGCAGCATTCAGCTGTGGAACAGAAGCGCTTATATTCGGAAGCTTAATGATATTTGCTTCAGGTCTTTTTGCCAATTCACCAAGTTCAGCAAGTGCATCACTAATTTGTTGATCTTCTTTCAAATACTCAGGAAAGTTAGCAAGGATTCTTCCTGCTAATGAAATGTCTCTGGTTTCAACAGCAACACCTGCTACCTTTGCAAACGATTCAATAATTGGCAGGAAGGAGTAAGTTGCTAAAGCCGGAGCTTCGTCAGTTTTTGTGTAAATGATCTTCGCTTTGTTGTCGCTCATTATTCTCTGAAGTCTTTAAATTTAGTAAGTAATTTAATCCCGGTGAAAGCAATTCGATTAACTTAATTTATTCGGGATTGGAGTTTACGAAAAAGGTTAGGAATTATGAAGGAAAAGAGCGACTGATTTAAAAGAAGAACTTAAAAGTTATAATCATTGTTTTACAGGAAAGTGAAAATTAATATGAAGTTTTGAAAACGTTAGAGATTCATAGGCTTACGTCAGAAAAACGCGATAAAGAAGCGTTTAAAATCTGTACAGTCCAATTTGATGAGCCTTGCGAGGTTGAAGAGAAGATTCAAACAACAAAGTACAACATAGTTTGGGTTAAGAAAGGATATGGAAAGTACCTGATTGATTTTCAGACCCATGAAATTTCTGACCAAATGATTTTCTTTTTAACTCCAGGGCAAATGTATCAGGTATTGTCTGAAAAAATTGTAGAGGGAGTCCGGATTTCCTTTGAACAGGATTTCTATTGTATAGACACGTTTGGTAGCCAGGCATCATGCAACGGTGTACTTTTTAAGAACTCTTATCAACAACCTTTTATCAAATTGAGTAGTACTGATGCAGAGAAACTCGAAAATATAACAAGGTTAATTAACTATGAGTTTGAAAACCCGGGGATTGCTCATCGGGAAATGATACATACATATTTACAATTACTTATGATAAGAGCTACCCGAATGAAGATGTCTGAGGGTGAATCAGAGGAAAACTTTTCAAAAGATGACTCTCCTCATTTTATGAGCACTTTTAACGCATTATTGGAGGCTCATTATAAAGAAAAGCATGCGGTATCTGATTATGCGGAGGCCATGCACATATCTCCAAAAGCTCTACACAAGAAAATTAAAACTATCACGGGAAAGAGTGTAAGTAAAATTATTCAAAACAGAATTATTCTGGAAGCAAAAAGAAATTTATATCATACCAATGATACTGTGAAGGAAATTGGGTTCGGTCTAGGGTTTGATGATTCAGGGTATTTTACAAGGTTCTTTACTAAATATGCTAACGAATCTCCAACTGAATTCAGAGAGAAAATGAAAGTGTTTTAAGAGAAATCTGTACAAGGTTTGGAGAACTTTCTCCATTTCGTAGCCCTAGGTATTAAGCTATCATGGTGGTGTATTTATTAATAAACCAAGTAGAAAATGAAAAAACAATTTAGCACCACCATATTTATTATAGCTCTCTTTTTCACCAGCACATCACTATTTGCTCAATTACCCGAGCCGGGTTTTGTTGTTGATGATCGTACAGCTATTCTTATAACAGACCCTCAAATAGATTTTTTAAGTCCTAACGGAGTAACCTGGGGCGTGGTCGGAAAAAGTGTGACCGACAACAATACTGTTGAGAACATCGAAACTCTTTTCAAATTAGGGCAGCAAAATAATATGCATGTATTTGTATCACCTCACTACTACTATCCACATGACCATACGTGGAAGTTTGGAGGCGTGCTTGAAGTATTGATGCACAATATCAATATGTTTGATCGCGAAGGGCAACTTTCAACCGAGAACTTTAACAATTCCGGGGCAGATTGGTTACCTCGATATGAGAAATACATCAGCCAGGATAATGTGGTTGTATCCGGGCCACATAAGGTATTTGGACCAGAAACAAATGATGTGATGCTCCAAATGAGGAAACAAGGAATTGATAAAGTAATTATTGGGGGAATGTCCGCCAATCTTTGTGTGGAATCTCACATGCGTGAACTTCTTGAACAGGGTTTTGAAGTTGCCATAGTTAGCGATGCTACTGCAGCGGCTATTATTCCGGATGCAGGGCTTGATGGATATGCTTCGGCAATGACAAACTTTAGAATGATGGCAAGTAAAGTATTTACTACTGCCGAACTAAAAGCTGAAATGAACAAATAAACTAACATCTTGTTAAAGCGTAAAGCCATTCAAATTTTTGAGTGGCTTTTTTTTGATATAGATCTAAGAGAGTTTTAATTTGCGTTTCAGCTCATATACTAAATATGTATATTGCATGCAGTTTGATAACACCTTAGCTCATTCAAAGTAAAAGCGTTAACAAAAAGAGGATTAGGTATGATTAGACCTATGTTCGGTTTCCGTCCGAAACCAAAAAAATTCGATTTACCATTCAGATACCACGATCCTGAGAAAGAGGAGCGGGAAGATGACAGACGTAAGCGTCGCATTAAGTTTCAAACTCATAACAGGATCAAGCCTAAACAAAATATTAGGATTTTGGGATTTGCGCTATTGTTATCATTAGTAGTATACATTATCACACTTTTATAGGACTTATTTAGTTGAGCCAAACGCAGGAAAGCACTTCAATTATACATCAGTTACCACCTGAAATCAGTAATAAAATTGCCGCAGGTGAAGTAATCCAACGTCCGTCATCGGTTGTAAAAGAACTGCTGGATAACGCCGTGGATGCCGGTGCTGATGAGATCAAAATTATAATAGAACAAGCCGGAAGAACTCTCATACAAGTAATTGATAATGGTTGTGGAATGAGTGAAGAGGATCTTCCGCTGTGTTTTGAACGTCACGCAACTTCTAAGATCAACTCTGTAGATGACCTTTTTAAGATCAGGACGCTTGGGTTTAGAGGTGAAGCGATGGCTTCCATTGCATCAGTTTCTCAAGTTACGGTTCGGTCTAAAAGAGCAGAAGATGAAAACGGGTGGGAGTTTGAAGTAGATGGAGGAAAAGAGAAAGAAATTATACCGGTTGCGACTCCAGATGGGACTTCATTTTCGATCAGGAATTTGTTTTTTAATGTTCCCGCAAGACGTCAATTTCTCAAAACGGATGTCACTGAACTAAGGCATATTCTCAGAACTGTTCAGTACGCTGCTTTAGCTAATACCGATATCGCTTTTCAGATAATCGCAGATCAGGAAGAAATTTATAATTTACCCGTTCAAACTTTGAAAGAGCGAGTCTCTGCCATATTCGGAGCCCCGTATAAGGCAAGTCTCATCGAGTTTGCTGAAGAAACCAGTTATGTACGAATTTTTGGTTTTGCCTCAGACCCTAAGCTTGCAAAAAAAAGCAGGGGTGAGCAGTTTCTTTTTGTGAACGGACGTCCTTTTCAGCATCGTTATCTCACTCATGTAATTTTGAGTTTATATGATGCCTGGACCAAGAACAATGAATATCCGTTCTACGCACTTTTCTTTGAAATTGATCCTTCTAAAGTGGATGTAAACGTTCATCCTTCAAAACTAGAAGTGAAGTTTGAGGACGAGAGAAGCGTAATTCAACTTGCCCGTTCGGTAGTAAACCGTTCATTGAACGAGCATTTTATGGTTCCGAATATCCGTCGGGAAGAAAATACTTTTCTTGGTGATAATGAGGGAAAAGGTTTTGACTCCGGATTTAGTTTTAATACCAAGAAAGATGTACGCCAAAGTGATTCAGGATTTCACATCCCATCCAGAATAAATCAAAACCCGGCAAAGGGTAGAGGCGATGAATTCGGGGAAATGTTATATGGAGATTCAAAAAGATCTGAACAAACATTTAACTCCGGGGATTTCCGTTCTGATGAAAATAAGCCTACAGATGACCAGGGATTCTTTCAGTTGCACAATGCTTATATCATTACCCAAACCAGAACAGGTGTATGCGTAATAGATCAACATTTAGCTCATAAACGCATCATCTTTGAAAAAGCAATAACTGCAACGGAATCAGCTCTACCAAGTACTCAGCAATTGCTTTTTGCACAAACCATGGAGCTTTCCGCTAGTGATTATAACTTGCTAAAAGAGCTTCATCCAATTTTACAGCGAATGGGATTTTCTGTGCAAATGATGAGCGGAAATACTGCTATGATAAATGGAGTTCCTGCGGATATTGAAATTGGAAATGAGCAGGAAGTGTTGATTTCCATGCTTCATCAGTATCAGGAACTGGGACAAAAGATGAATCTGGAAGCTCGTGATAAAGTGGCCATTTCTTTTGCATCAAAAGCAGCCATTCCAAGAGGGAAAAAGCTGGGCATCAAGGAAATGGAAGCCTTGGTGGATCAATTATTTGCCTGCGAACAACCTTATCTCGATCCTTTGAAAAAGCCAACAATCGTTTATCTTTCTCTCGATGAAATTCAATCTCGATTCCGGTAAGTTTTTAGTTATAAAAAGTCATCTCACGTCGAATGCCTGAAATCTTGATTGTTAAAATAGCTGATGGTTTTAAATTATATCCAGATTCATGCCTTGTCTGCCGTCAGGCAAGCTTCGTTGGAATGTCTAGTTGAAGATTAAGAATGAAAGAGTGGAATTCCTTATACTTGGCTTTCTCTGGAAATTAGCTGCCATTCATTAAATGAACATTCTTGCTATTGAGCCTTTTTACAGTGGATCTCATAAAGCCTTTTTAAAAGGACTAATTGAGCATTCGAGTCATACTATTATTCCCATTAAGTTGAATTATAAGGGATGGAAATGGCGTATGCATGGAGATTCTGTTACTCTGGCTCAGCTCACAAATCAGGTGGATGAAGATATTGATCTCTTGATGGTGAGTAGCATGACCAACTTGCCCGCTTTTATAGCACTTACAAATCCTAGATTCGCTCATACACCGAAGATCATGTACATGCATGACAATCAGTTTACCCGTCCGATTCCGGAAGGAGAGACACGTGATCTCACTTTTTGCTATATAAACTATCTCAGTATGCTGGTGGCAGATAAATTGGTTTTTACTTCTCAGTTTCATATTGACGATTTGCTGGAGGCATTACCAAAATTTCTGGATAATTATCCTGATGATAAACACTACAACACGGTAGAGCAGATAAAAGATAAAAGTATCGTTTTGCAGCCCGGTCTTGATTTGAAAAGCTTTAATGACCAGCCTGATACTCGTTCTAAGAATGAAAACCCTGTGATTGTTTGGAATCAGCGCTGGCAATTTGATAGAAATCCAGCCATGTTTTTCAGAGTGTTAAACAGATTGAATGATATTGATCTAAAATTCGATCTGATTTTAGCCGGAGATACAAAGCATGAAAAACCAGAAGAATTCGAGAAAGCTTGGCAAAGATACGGCACTCAAATTTCTCACTTCGGATATGTTGACGACAAAGAAAATTACAGCAAATTATTACACTCGGGAGATATTGTAGTTTCTACCGCAAGCTATGAGTTTTTCTGTACTCCTATTTTAGAAGCCATTTATTGCGGTTGTCATCCTTTGGTTCCAAATGCACTACATTATCCAGAATTGATCCCGAAATCTCTTCATAGCCCGCTTTTGCATGCACCTGTTCTTTATGATGATGAAGATGCATTGTTTAAACACATGAAAGATTTGCTGACGGGAAAAACAAAACCATTGCCCAAATCTTCTTTACAAAATATAAACAAACACTTAGAATGGAGTCGTAAAATTAAGGATTACGATCGGCTTTTTGAGGGAATGACAAACTGATATTTAATTAAGGCATACTCAATATTATCATCTTTTGAGCTTGGAGAGATTTTGGTTTAAAATCAGTTGATAGCTCTTAAAATGATCCAGATTTCGGGCATTCGCCGCGAAATGACATCAGAGTCTTTCAACAAAAGTAGTGATAAGCTCAAAATAATCTTCAAATTCTGTTAGTGGTAGCGTTTCTGGTCGATCATAAATATCATGATAAGCCTGAATTCCACCGCGAGTGTAGATGTAGAAACCAGGCACATCTTTTTGATCGAACATGCAATGATCACTGTTGCATGCAGCTCCACGAATCTTAACATCAGGCACTAAATCTTTTTCCTGATTAATTTTGGTAAGGAGATCGAATTTTTCTCTATACACAGAACCGTTAACCACCTGAATTCCTTCATCACCGGTACCCGATAGATCAAAATTGATAAGAAATTTTATTTCAGAAAGTGGAAAGAGAGGATTTTCAGTGAAATATTTAGAACCGATTAAACCCAGTTCTTCCGCCCCAAAAGCTATGAACGCAGTGTTGAAATTTGGTTTATTTTCAGAATAATGCTTTGCAAGACTTAACAACATCGCAGTTCCGCTTGCATTGTCGTTAGCTCCATTGAAAATTGCTTCAGATCCAAGCATCCCCAGATGATCATAATGCGCTATAAAAACGATGGTAGAATCCGATGATTCACCTTCCACATAACCGATTACATTCTGTGTTTTATATTTTTTTATGTATTTGTTACCAATATCAACTTGTAAAGATTTAATTGAAGCTGATATCGAATCTTTATGGATAACCAGAGTAGGTTTCGGAAATTCCTGAACTGATCCGCCCCAAGTTAGCTTGTCATTGGTTAAGATCACGGTTCCTTTCGCCGGATTTTGAGGATGATATTTAAGGAATCGTATAACGCCATCAATCTGATCATTCTGCGCTTTACTAAACTTAGTCTTATCAAAAGATTGGACAACCATAAAAGCTCCGGATGAAACTCTTAATTTATTCACAAACTTAGCATTATCAAGGATTTCTTCCGAAGTAACGGAAATGATATCAAATGAACCTTTGAGCGATCCGGAACCGGGCTCAACTAAAAAATCTTTTCCTGCAATCAATTCTTCTCCATTCACTGAAACCTTAATAGGGCTTGGAAAAGTGTTGACCGAGGTTTTAAATTCCTGATAATAGTTGTTGGAGTAAGATTCTAAACCGAATTTTTTGAATTCATTTCGAATAAAATCAGCCGCCAGTTTATCACCGTTTCCAACATAACCACGTCCTTTAAAATCATCAGACGCGAGAGTATTTACTACTTCCCGAGCGTAATCTAAGGCTTGGGCAAAAGATTTAGGCTGTACTAGTAGTAGGATTAGTATTAAAGTGCTTTTTTGAAGTATCAAAATTTTAAAATTCTTTTAATCAGATTTTCCTGACCCACCTTTTGGTGCTTTAGGAACACTAGTTCCTTGCTCCGAAGTTATAGGTTTATAGCCTTCATTAACAGGTTTATAACCATTTTTGTATATACGGTCAGTAGTCCCGCTTCCACTTCTTCTTGAGTCTGAACCTGAAGGCTTTCTGTTATCTTTACTCATTTTTTTCTCCTTTATTTATTTTATACAATTCTATAAAATCATAGTTTTCCTTAGTTATTAATAATCCACTAGATTCAGAAATCGGGTCACCAAAAGTGCTATCTTTATTAATTTTAAATACTTTTTCAATATAAATATCGCCTTCTTTGGGTGAAGCACTGGCATACGAGTTCTGCCCGTAATACCCACCCACTTTTTTCCCATCTTTTAAATGAATTAAAACAAAGCATGGTTCTCGTAATCCAAAATAGTAGTCCCATGAAGTAGCATATGGCAAAAGTAATTTATTTGAAATGTACCCCTTAGTTCGAATTTTATAGATTGCAAAAGGAAAAAAAATAGATACTAACAACATCAATGCATATAAAATAAAATAAATCAAAATACCTAGCGTGTCTTCTAGATACAGCATGATAAAATAGACTGGAACTAGTATAAGTGCATTAATACTAGAATAAAAAAGACCATCCAAAATATCGTTTGAAGATTCTTTTTGATGTATTGGAACTATCAGATGAAAAATTTTCAGAGATATCAATCCTGGTAGGATTAATACTAGATAAAATGATATGTTCTCGAATGAAAATTCCATCAAAAAGGAGCGTCTTCATCAGGTGCAGGATTATGTGGCATAGGAGGTGGTCCAGATTTTCCTTGATCAAAAGTATCCGGTAACTGAGCTTTACCTTCGGGTTCCCCGAAAAATCCACCTGTATCAGCAGAGGTAAGATTCTCAAAACGAGCATAATCTTTAATAAAGTAATGCATCCTGCTGCCAACCGGACCATTTCTTTGTTTACCAATTATCACTTCTGCAAGTCCGGCTGTTGATTGCCCTTCTTCTGTTGTAGTAATTTTATAGTACTCAGGTCGATACAAAAACATCACAACATCGGCATCTTGCTCAATCGAACCTGATTCACGTAAGTCACTAAGCTGTGGTCGTTTATCTCCACCACGTTGCTCAACCGCACGACTCAATTGAGACAAAGCGATTACAGGAACATCCAACTCTTTTGCTAATGATTTTAACCCGCGTGAGATAGAAGCAATTTCCTGTTCACGATTTCCGGTATCTCTTGTGTTACCTTGCATCAATTGTAGGTAATCAATAACTATAAGTCCAACATCATGCTCACTTTTTAGCCGACGACATTTTGTTCTGAGCTCCATCAACGTAATTGCCGGAGTATCATCAATGAAAATATCCGCTTCATGTAAATTACTTGCAGCTTCAATCAGTTGTTTGAAGCTATCGTCATTCAGCGTTCCTTTTCTGGCTTCAGAAGCATTTACACGAGCTTCCATTGTTAATAAACGTTGTACTAAAGACTGATTAGACATCTCCAAGCTAAATAGAGCAACAGAAGTTCGAAGTTTTTCATCATGGTGCATGGCGGCGTTTCTGGCTGCAGTCAATACAAAAGCAGTTTTACCCATAGAAGGTCGAGCTGCTATAATTATCAAATCACCTTTTTGCCAACCTGCGGTCATTTGATCGATAGCTAACCCTGTAGGAACGCCCGTGATCCCGCCTTCTTTGCCTCGCATATCTTCCAGATACTCCAAAGTATCTTTCAGGATTTCGGAAACAGGTTGCGATGCATTTTTGGTTTTGTTATTAGCAAGATCAAAGATTCGCTGTTCCGCATCATCTAAAACATCATAGGCATCGGACGTAGTATCGTAAGAATCCTTAATTACATCCGTACAATTCAGGATCAGATTTCGCTTTACTGCTTTTTCAATAATGATTTGCGAATGGTATTCGATATTAGCTGCAGAACTCACGGAGCGAGTCAGATCAGATAAATAGGAGGGACCACCGCAAGCGTCCAGTAAATTATTGTCTCTTAACTCATTTTCAACTGTAAGTAAATCTAACGGATTATCCCGTTCAGAAAGATTTTTGATGGTCTCAAAAATATGGCGATGAGCCGGCTTGTAAAAGTCGTCTGCAACTAACATTCCGAAAGCAATAATTGCTGCTCCGTTTTCAATAAGCATAGCTCCAAGAATTGCTTCTTCAACCTCAACAGCTTGTGGTGGAACACGTCCCTGTTGCTCCAAAACCTTATTAGAATCCACGTAATTGTTGTTTTTGTATGCTGAACCGTTTGTTGCCATGTACTATTAAGTACCTTATTAGAACTATTAAATCGTATGTTTTTGTGTCATTCAGAGCCCGTCTGTCGGCAGACATGCGAAAGCGATAAATCTTCACAATAAAAAATGTACTTGTAACAGCTGTGAAGATCCTTCGCAAGTATGCTCAGGATGACTACTAATTTATGTAATTATCAGTTATGGAATTGGAGAACTTTACCACAATCTCTTAACATAATTATCCACAATCTGCTATGGTTGCCCACCTAACTCATCATATCTTTCACGAAGTTTCTGAACGTCTTCCCAGGTTGGGCGTTTCCAGTTCTGATTTCTAAGTAAAGCCGCCGGGTGATAAGTCACCATCAATTCTCTTCCATGAAACTCATGAAATTTTGAGCGCATATTTTTTAATGAATCATCTTTGTTTAACAAAGTTGTTCCCGAAACTCTGCCTACACATAAAATAAGCTTTGGATCAACTAAATCTATCTGTTTAAGTAAATAGGGAAGACTTTTTGCTCTTTCTTCCATTTTCGGATCTCGGTTATCCGGTGGGCGATGTTTCAGAATATTAGCTATGTAAATATCATCACGCTTAAATTTGATCGCGCCCATGATCTTATCCAACAACTGTCCTGCTTCCCCAACAAAAGGCTCACCTTGTTCATCCTCATTAAATCCGGGTGCTTCACCAATGATCATCAAATCCGCATTAGGATTTCCAACTCCGAACACCAAATTTGTTCCTTCGAGATCGGTTTTCAACGCTTCAGATTGTTCACATAAGTTTCTAAGTTCTTCCAAAGTGGAACACTGAGCAATTAGTTCTGCTTCCGTAAGTTCAGGCGTTGCTTCTTCCGCTGAATAATCTGTTTTAGATTCTTCTACTGTGCTTTCTGTAACAGTCACAGCTCTTTTTTCTTCACTTTCGTGCTTTTGTGATTTAGTGGCTACTTCAACTTTTTCACTTATACTTTCGTGATGCTGTGTTTTTGTGGCTGATTCATTTTTTTCTACTGATGTTTCACTATTTGATTCAGTATCTAAACTTTCAATTTCGTGATTTGGTGATTTAGTGGCAGAAACTACTTGAAAATCACCATACATTTCTTTCTGTTGATTCAGAAACCGAATCGTTCGGCTGATAAGATCATTTTCAGATTCAGCCATCTATTAACTCCGCAATGGCTTGTTCTTCTTGTTGAACGGATTTAGATAACGTTCCTAAATAATGTTCATCGCTAGTTTGAGTAGTCAACTCCACATCCTGAATAGTATTAACCAATCGCTCGTTGAATGGAATAGCTACACGAACATAATTATTAGTCCAGCCATACATAAGACCGTCTCTTTCTGATTCTTCAAAAAGGGCAGGGCGGACTTCATTTTCAAATCGCAAATCGAATTCAAATCGCTTCTTATTGGACAATCTGCGAAGTTTGTGGGTTCTCTTTTTTCTTTCCTGTTTTGGAATTACAGGTTTCAAAGAAAGCGCATGAGTATTAGGTCGCTCCGAGTAAGTAAACACATGCAGATAAGAAATATCCAGAGAATTAATGAAATCAAAGGATTTCTGGAATAATTCTTCTGTTTCTCCCGGGTGACCGGTAATCACATCCACTCCAATACAAGCATCAGGAATAAGTTCTCGTATAAGTTCTACTCTGCTTCTGTAGAGATCCGATTTGTAACGCCTTTTCATGATCTTCAGCATTTCATCAGAACCGCTCTGTAGCGGAATATGAAAGTGAGGTTGTAATTTCTTTGAGATCGCAGCAAAGCGAATGACTTCTTCTGTCAACAAATTCGGTTCAATAGAAGAAACACGTAGTCGTTCTAATCCTTTAACTTCATCCAAAGCCTGAAGCAATTGATAAAAGTTTTCATCGGTTCCGTAGCCGAAATCTCCCGAATTAACACCTGTAACTATAATCTCTTTAAATCCTTCGGAAACCAATTGTTCAGCGTTTCGGACAACCGTTGCAATTTTAGGGCTTCGACTTGCGCCTCTGGCCAGAGGAATTGTGCAAAAGGAACATTTATAATTACAACCATCTTGAACTTTGAGGAAAGCTCGGGTTCGGTCATCGGACGAAAACGCATTGTGGAAATCTACTGCTTCATTTACATCGGTATTATGGATGATGGTCTTTTCCTGCTTCACAAAATCATCAAATAGATTAAGAAGATGGAATTTGTCTTTGGCTCCCAGAACCACATCCACGCCTTCAATTTGTGCAATTTCTTCCGGTTCTAACTGAGCATAACAACCAACAACTGCTACAAAAGCATCCGGGTTTCTCCGTAATGCCTGTCGAACGGTTTTACGACACGCAGAATTGGCATCCATAGTCACTGAACAGGTATTTATTACATACACATCGGCTTTTTCATCAAACTCTTTGAGCTCAAATCCTTCTACTTCAAAATCTCTTCTCATCGAAGAGGTTTCCGAGAAATTTAACTTACAACCTAAGGTTTCAAATGCGGCACTTTTCATGCGTCAAAGATAAGGAGAATAGGGAGTGGATGCTTTATTTATCAAATATATTTTCATCTTTAACTAAATATCCACAAATCCATATTTCTGTTCTCTCTTAATAAAAGCATCTTTTCCACCCTCTAGGATATTACAGATTTGATCACGAATAATAATATTTTCAATACCTCCAGAACCATAATTCAAAGTTTCTTCTTTATTGACAGCAACTATTATCTGTTCCGCATCTGCATTAACAACCAAATTTGCATTGTGAGTAACAATAATCACTTGACGGTATTTCTTAATTTTCTTAAAAATCGGTACTAGATGATGCATTATGAAATTATTATCTAAATCATCTTCTGGCTGATCAAATACGAAAGGCTTTAAAAAGGGATCTGTTGCTAATTTTAAACTAACATAAAAGGTTCCTCGTTGTCCTACTGAAAGCTGGTAAACTTCTTTCCCTTTGTATTTTGAACTCGTTAGTACTTTCCAAAATCTCTCTCTATACCTTGAAAGTAAACAGACTCTCAAAAATTCGCGGGAGCCATCTCGCACAAAAAAATCAGAATCAAGTAATTCAGCGAGTCCAATCTTATCTTCCCCATTACCTGAAACAATCTTCTCACCTTTTAAAAGACTCATAAAACTTGCTTGTTCAGCGATATTAAACGTTTCCAACAATCTTTCATTGCGGCTTTGTGCTTGTGTTTGTCTAAATTTTTGGAGATTCAAATACTCTGAAATGAGACCATAAAATATTTTGGAGTTAAACCACTCTTCAGCTTCTATTTCAATTTCTCTTAAAAGTTCAGAGATTAATTCTTGCTGCTCATCATTCCAATCCTCTTTACCTTGTTTTAATTGCAACCATTTCTCCTCAATGGTAGAAATATATGACTCTTGTGAACTCTCTATTGAATCGGCAATATCACCAATCTTATCAATTTTTTGATCTAACTCGTTCTGCTTAAGTACTGCTTCATTAATTTTTTTGTTGAGTATATTGATATCATTCTGATAAATTTCAAGCTGTTCTAAAAGCGTGCTGATATCACCCTTAATACCAGATTCTTCAAAAGATTTTTCAATTTCAGTATTGACTTCCCTTAAAGTTTGAATCTCTTCTTCCTTGGATTGTACAAACAATTTCAACGCATCATTCTGTTTTTGGAAGTTTATTGCAGGTATCTCCTTTGTTTTATCTGGAATCAATTCGTTAAGAAAGATAATATCCTTATTATAATGAATCTGAAAATCACCCAGACCATCACTAGTTGTTAATGCTTTAATTCTATGCTGAATCGCATCATTTATTTTATTAAGATTCTCAATGTAGTTTTGAATTAATAGTTTATTTTCATCCGTAGTAATTGTACCAATTAGATCTTCTTTTTCCTTTTTCCTCCGTTCGTTGAATTCTGGTGAATTGGAAAGATTTCCATCATCATCTTTGAATTTAAACCAGTCTTTAATATCAAATATCTCATTAATGATTTTTTCAATTGTAGAATCAGGAAAGTCTTTCTGAAATTCATCATATGTCGGCAGCTTTAAAAGACTTTTTATTTCAGTGTCTAATTTTCTTGGGTTTTCTGGATCGGCTATTTCTTTTACTTCACCCTGGTGAATGTGCAAATAGTCAAGGCTGTTATCATCCTGTAATCCATAAATGATTTCTGTATTATCCTGCTTTTTGTAGCTTATCTGAAAGTTATTGCTATCAATTGTGACTTTTTCAGCGCGTAAATTTTTTTGGGTTTTATCAAATGATTTAGCTATTGCATCCAAGAGTAAACTTTTTCCTGTTCCTCTACCTCCAATGATCGCAACTAGATTTCGGTTGAGCGGTAATTTTTTCGTACTGAATTTAACACCACCATCTCCAAAAATTTCTGTTTCTTGAATTTTAATTTTAGAGAAATAAGGTTTAGGATAAGTACTCTGTGGATTGATACCTTGAATACAAACTCTTTCAGTATTCTCGAAAACTATTTGTTTGAAACCTTCAAAAGTAGGATCAGCTTTAACCCATGTGAAATTGCCTTCTGAATCGGGGGTGCAAATATCTTTAAGGCATCTGCTGTCATTCGAGTTTGTGAAAACAGGGGTAGCATAGAGGGTATCTTTCTTGCTTTGGATATAGCTATTTAATGTTTCTATGTCCCGTTTATTTCTTGATTGTAGAAGTATGGTTGGTTTCCAGTTGTAAACGTCTGCGAGATAAGTTCTGTCTGTTTTTCCTCTTTCCTGAAATAGTCCGTTGTCAGAATTACAATGCGGAAAAATATATAAGCCCTTTTGAGCGATGATTTCTTTTAAAACATCTGTTACTGATTTTTCAGATACAGTTAAAACTCCATTGGTTTTGGGATTATGAACACCAATACTTGATAAGAATGTTTCAATACCGTTTGACATATTTGACTTTCCGTAGGGAATTGCACCGAACAAAGCCAAAATATGAACACCCGAGGCATTAACTTCAACACCGCAAATTACTTTTAGGTCAGAATTCTTGGATGAATATTCAGAAAAGGTGTCTAAGAGTGAACTATGTTGATAATTGTGATCCGTAATCCCAATTACTCCAACCTCAGAATTATAGGTAGTAATAAAGGCGAAAAAATTTCTTACATAATTTAGGCAACGTGTTTTCTCATCATCAGTATTACCAAAAAAATAATCTTTGCTATCATATTTCAATGCATTCTCCTCACCACCTACTTTGTCGACAAACTCTTTCCATTTTCCCGAATCTTCTGATTTTAAGTCGTTATAATAACTGGATAATGATATGTAACCATCATCCAAAATTGTTTGCACTTGCAAATCCCATTTTCTCCATATTGAACCTCTTGGATCATTCATATGACATTATTCGTGTTAATTTTAGCATTTTGTACAACAATAGAGTAAAACAAACTCTTCGCTTTATCTCTATTTCATGTGTACGTTTTATTCATTTTATTCCTATAAATCAATAAGATAGCATGAATAAAAGGAATTATTGCAATAATACAAATATCAGTCTATTCCGAAGACTGGGATTTGAGCCCGAGAAAGAATCGTCATCCTGAGGATACCTCCGAAGGATCTGCAAAACGGACTATTTGCTCAAAATTTTATTATTTAGACTAGACTTTTTCTCCCGGGAGGGATGCCTTTGGCAGAAGAGATGTCCGCCAGCTGGTAAACGGAGGATGTTGCGCCGTTTATAAGCTCAGAAACTGCACAACATTTCTCTGATCTCATACTAGTATTCGATCGGTCTCCCTTGGAAGGGAGATTAACTTCTCATTTGTCATTTCGACCGTAGGGAGAAATCTAAAGATCTTCTTAAAAGAGAAACTTAGATTTCTCAGTCGCCAAGCTCCTTCGAAATGACAAAAGAATTACTCAAGATATGTAGAGGACGAGAATTTGAATTGATCCAAATCTTTCCAAAGGGATGCCTTCGGCAAGTCCGCGGTTTGGTGGATTTGGTTGACGTTCTTTGTCATTTCTACCAGAGGTGTTCCATAAGAAGAAAGCACGTGAGAAGTCTAAATATACCTTTGATGCTGATTTTTAGATTACTCGGTCATCTGCTAACTAGCGGATTCAACTCGCAATGACAACCCCATATTTTCCGTGCTGTAGAGTTTCCGTGGCAATTAATTAGGAACAAAAATCAACAATACAAATAGCTTAGAGCCTTAGCTTTATATAAGAATCGCCTTGTTTAATATTTTAAAAGTACTTTTCATCTATTTTCAGATAGACAAATATTCAAATGGCGTCCAGAAAATTAATAGTACCCTAAACATAGATCCAGATCTCGGGCATACGCCGCGAGATGACCTTTCCTGTGTTTAATGTAGGAGTCTTATCGAGATGAAGCTTAAACTAAAAATCTTCTTCCAATTCAAAAGGCGGTTTTTCTTCTCTGAATATTTCCGCAGCTTCAGCAAACCGGGAAGCGAGTCCAACCATAACTAATCGATCACCAGCTTCAAGCATAAAAGAACCGGCAGGATTTCCTGTATTTTTTTCTCCGCGCTGAACGGTGAGTACCGTTATTTCAAATTCATTTCTGAGTTTTAACTCAGCCAACGTCTTTCCTGCTGCATAACTTCCTTCACGTACAATAACAGCTCTTGTATGTAAACCTTGTTCATCAAGACCTTGCAGAACCATAAGATGAGCTTCCTGAATACTTCCTCGCATTATTTGATAATCTTCAGCTCGTAGTTCCCGAATGTGTTGTTGAATTTCCGGTTCAGGGATCATATATGCACTTAAAACATTGGAGAATAAGCGAACCGTAGTTTCCATTTCCTCAGGAACAACAATATCCGCCCCGGCAATTTGCATGGCTTCTGCCTGTGCTAAGTATCGAGTTCGTACAATGACTTGCAGTGTTGGGTTCAGATATTTCGCCAGTTTAATTATTCTTGGATTTGCATCGGGATCATTTATTGCGATTACACAAAGCTTAGCTTGCTCAACTTGCGCATGTTCCAGAATATGAGCTCGGGTTGCATCTCCATAAATCGCATTAATTCCAAGCTCATTCATTTCATTTACTGATTTAGGATTCATCTCAATAACAATAAACGGAATGTTCGTCTCAGTTAAAATCCGTGCCAAATTTCGTCCTGCGGGTCCATATCCTACAAGAATTACATGATCTTCTAAAGTTATACTGGTTTTTGATTCGGAGTTCTTTTTCCTTTTTTCACCTAATTTTTTGAGGGGTGTTTTGGAGAGTAGCTCCCCGACCTTAGGGCTGATTTTTAAAAAAAGCGGAGTTAGAAGCATCAGAATTACAGAAACTGCGATAAACATTTGCGAACCTATTTCTCCATAACCACCGGGCTCAAGACCGGCTTTTCTTCCTGCGCGTTCCAAAACGAATGAAAATTCACCAATTTGCGCTAATACAATTCCGGAAGCGGCTGCAATTCGAATCGGATAGCCTAAGACCAACAGGCTAACAGAGCTTAATATGAATTTTAAAAGCAAGACTCCGGACGCAATTCCTAATAAAAGCAGTGGATACTCAATCACAAACTTAACATCCAATAACATTCCTACAGAAACAAAGAAAACAGCATTGAAAATCGTTTTTAAAGGAAGGATTTCGCTAAGTGCATGATCGCTGTAATGACTTTCACTAACTACCAATCCTGCCAGAAAAGCTCCCAAAGCTAAACTAACATCGGCAAGATTTGTTAGTGCAGCTGTACCAAAACATATAGCCATCACCGTTAACAAAAAGAGTTCCTGCCGGCGAGTTTGAGCAACTTTTTCCAAAATCCAGGGAACTATCTTTCTTGCTAAAACAATGATTCCAATAATAAGCAGAACGGCTTTC